>Ga0209373_10000376_pt1 | contig 77818 bp, 63 predicted proteins | sample Higcelweek5metaG_FD_187173 | JGI IMG/M metagenome (GOLD analysis project Ga0209373, IMG submission 187173) | Freshwater pond sediment microbial communities from the University of Edinburgh, under environmental carbon perturbations - High... | ecosystem: Environmental > Aquatic > Freshwater >...
CGTGCAGCACATAAATATTGAGCTCTGCCGGATACTCCCATCCCATCCACTTGCTTATACACGAAACGACACAGATAGCCACATTCAGCAGCGTCAGATCAAAAAGCAGGTAAAGTATTAATAGTTCAGTTTCTTTGAATTTCATGCGTAAACAATTTTTTTTTATTAAAGTTATACTGAAAGCTGGTTCGCAACAAACAGAACCCTCAGGCTCCATCCATGTAAATTCTAAAAAAAAGCAGCTACGGCCTTCACTATAACTGCTTTTGATAATTCATAATTAGTAATTCATAATTAACAGGGACATTTTCAAACGCTTCAACTGTCCTGACAGGAGACTGTTGACTGGAGACAATTGGCATTAGCACAACTTGTCCCGAATTTATCGGGATTTTCAGCCTTTCATTTTCTCTTCTATCAGCTCCTTCGTTTCCTGTATATGTCCTTTGGAGGAAGCTCCAAACAACACCGATTCTATTTTGGAAAATTTAGCCAGATACTCAATAGCTTCCTTTGGACGCAGAGCGCCGGCTGCAAGCACCTGCATGGCTATCGGTCGAAATTGTTTTTCGTTCAGGTACTTTTCGTAAAGCTCAATACCACCACTCATACGGAAGCCGATTTTATTGATCGAACTGCAAATAATCGGATTTTCTATTCCTACCGAATTCAGTGCATCCAATAAGGCCGGCATATTCATAGTAATATAACCAGGCTCTGCATTGTATTTTTTGCGGATATATTCATCATAAGCCTTGAAAACATCATACATTTTCATACCCAGTATCATGTCCACAATTACATTCTGAATAAAAATCACCGGTGTATTTACGCCTTTAAACATTTTCATCTCTGCATCAACCAATAGCTCCATTAATTTCAGGAAGTCTTTGCTTAATACAGCCATTCCTCCTTTGGCAAAGGTACCAAAAATATTTCCCGGAATGTATTGCTTGATGGTTCCTAAAATACCCAATTCAGTAACTGCATTGGCGTATTTATGCGCATAAGGCATACATGGATATACATTGAAATCTTTGTAACGTGCCGGATTTTCACGTATTGTATCGCAAACATAAGCAATACGGTCATGCGTGGTACACATAAAAGTATTAATCCCTAAGTCAATTGCCTGATCCAATACTTTCATAATGGCGGCATCCTCTTTAAAACGGATGGACTGTGCGCGGGCTTTTTCATCCGAAGCGTGATTTACCGCGAAAAACTGATTATCTCCAAATAGTACTTTATCCATCTTATTGTCTTTTTGCATCATTTAAAATCATTGCTACTACTTTGTCGGTATATAAACCCTCTTCGAAGGTATTGTATTCCGACTGTTTCTTTGAAAGAATACAATCTACAAAATTGTCAATTTGAGCGCTGTATTCTTCACCGCGTAAATAAAAGTTGACAGGGATAGCGAAATCGGTGATATATTTAATTGTCCAGCCTTTTTCCAGTCCTTGTTTTTTATCCGCTTCTTTCAGGTATATTTTTATTTCGGTAGCATCACAGATAATTTTACCATTTTTACCTATCACTGTTATTGAAGTTGACATTTTACGGTAAGTATCATCACTCCAGTTCACCGACAGTATACCCGAAATTCTATTCTCTAATATCAACGCCCCGTATACTGCATCCTCCACTCCTTTTGAATAAATACTTTTCACCAACGAACCTGCGGCTTTTACGGGCCGACCGATAATTTCCTGTATCAAATTAATAACATGCGAAGCATAATCATTCAGGCATCCTCCACCCTCTTCAGGTTTCGAACGCCAGGTACCACCTTTCTCTTTGGTAACTACCGGACCATAAGCCTCTCCCGTAAAATGAACGATATCACCTAAGACTTTTGCTTGCAACAGTCTCTTTAATTCACGAAAAGTACCTATAAAATGATTGTGATAGCCTACCTGATTCACCAACCATTTGTTATTAGCCAACTCTGTGAGTTCTTCACCTTCGGCTACAGTCAGACTAAAAGGCTTTTCACAGAAAACATGTAAGCCTTTCTCCAATGCATATTTTACCATAGGATAATGAAAACGGGTTGGAGTAGCTACTACTACAAAATCCAACTGTTCCTTTTCTATCATCTCCTTATAATCGCTGTAGGTTTTGGTGCTGCTAAACTTTTTAAATGCATCCAATACCAAACCCGATGTGTCGCATACCGCTACCAAATCAACCTGTGGATGCGCTCCTACTATAGCCACATGCGATAGTCCCATTTTACCGAGACCGATTATTGCTCCTTTTATATTACTCATTTTTTAAACTTTACAATTAAGCTTTTAAGCATTTTATATGATTCATTGCCTTCATTAAGCAATGACAAATCTTTATTAATTATTGCGCCTGATTTTATAATATCCTTGATTTCCTCATATGAGATATTTGGATTTATATTCATTTTGCCTTTATCAACAATATATTGATCAACACATAAGGTCTCAGCCTGATATATTGAAATAACTGGAATTCCCAAAATTGCTAATTCACGTGTCATTGATCCTCCAGCACCAATAAAAAGCATACAATCTGATATTATATCTTTTAAATTTAATGGTTTAGATGCAACAGTGATATTTCTAAACTTTTCTTGATTATAATGATCTGACTGATTTTTATCACGTGGAAGAATAATGACCCGATGTTCTAATGATAATGATAACAATGTATTATCGAAAAAATTTAAAGGACCATTATAATACTGGGCCGACCAGGGTTCCGGTCGAAAATAGATAATACTTTTGGGTAATGATACCATAGAAAGCAAAGCTGGTTGTTGTGAAAGATAAACGGCTTCCTTAACACTTGGATAAAAAGAAACTTTCGATTTCAATGGCCAACATTTCGTGAAATTTTCGTCTTTTATTGCAATCGGCAATAGAACTTTTTTAGCAAAAAGAAAACCAAAGATATTACCTTTGGCATGCTCATTATCATTAGTATATAAACAATTAATACACAATATCCGAGCAACAATTGGTTGATAAAAACTACTTTGACTGGCAGCAACATCTGGTTTATTTTTACGAATATAAGAATATAGTTTTATAATTCGTTTGGGGAATAATAAAATTTTTTCAATTAATCCCTTTCCAACTCTTTCACCAATAACCTGATATTTTAATCCATTCTGTTCTAAGAGTTCAATGGTATTCCCTGAATCACGACAAGTAAGTATAAATTCATGGTTTTCATTTTTCAATTCTTTAATAAAAGGAACCCAAAAAGAAACTTGTGGTGTATTAATAAAATCAATCCAAATTCTCATCACATTTTTTTTATTTTTTAAATACTCCGGCAAAATCAAGTATTACTTTGTCATTACTATATTCCAGTGTTTTGAACTCATTATGTGCCACCAAAAAAGCCACAATATCTGCATTCTCGTATGCCTCACGATAATCTGTCAGTCTGAATACGCTATGTTCATCGATATTTGGCTCTACTATCATAAAACCATTTTGCTCCGATTGCATTACTTTCTGTGCTATATATTTTGCTGGGCTTTCTCTTAAATCGTCGATATTTGGTTTAAAGGCAAGCCCCATAATAGCAACCTTAGGTTTATTTCCATGTTTAAGTTCAAATTCAAGCATAGTATTTCTAATCTTTTCCGCACACCAGAAAGATTTATAGTTGTTGATTTCTCTTGCTTTTCCAATGATTTGTGATTCTCTTGGAAAATCTGCTGTCAGAAAGTATGGATCAACTGCGATGCAATGACCACCAACCCCACAACCAGGTTGAAGGATATTTACCCTTGGATGTTTATTGGCAAGCTCAACTAACTCCCAAACATTGATATCAGCTTTATCACAGATCAGTGATAACTCATTTGCAAATGCAATTTGTACATCACGCGAAGAGTTCTCGGTAAGTTTACACATTTCTGCAGTACGTGCATTTGTTGCATGAAGTTTACCCTCAACAAATTTGGAATAGAATTCTTGTGCTTTCGTGGTTGATACTTTATCAATTCCACCGATTACCCTGTCATTTTTTACTAATTCATAAAGAACATTACCCGGCAATACGCGTTCTGGACAATATGCTATGCTGACTTTACCTTCAAGCTCTGGTCTTGTTGAAAAAATCAGTGTAGCCATCTTATCAGTTGTTCCTACAGGCGATGTAGATTCAATGATATAAAGATCACCCTCTTTAAGCAAAGGCAAAATGGCTTTTGTAGCTGCTTCAACAAAAGATATATCCGGCTCATGATTTCCTTTAAAAGGTGTCGGCACAACGATTAGATATACATCACTAACTTCCGGAGCGGTTTGTGCTCGCAGATTTCCATTTGCAACAACTTGTTTTACCAATTCTCCCAAACCCGGTTCGATAATATGAATCTCGCCCCGATTAATAGTTTCAACAACTTTCGGATTGATATCTACTCCCAATATCCGGAGACCTCTACTTGCAGTAGTTGCTGCTGTGGGTAAGCCAATATAGCCTAACCCCATAAAACATACTTGATTAAATTTCATTATTGTAAGTTTATATTTTTCGTTTCAGATCGATTTTATATTTAAATTATTATTTGTAAAACGATATTTACATTTTCTTTAATACAGCCACGATCCTTTCACTAGCTTTTCCATCACCATAAGGATTCGATGCTTTCGACATATTATTATAATGTTCATTATTATCAAGCAGACGAACTACTTCCGTAACAATTCGGTCTTTGTTAGTTCCAACCAATAATACTGTTCCTGCATCTACTGCTTCAGGTCTTTCGGTAGTATCGCGCATAACCAATACCGGTTTCCCAAGACCGGGTGCTTCTTCCTGAATACCTCCCGAATCAGTCAATACCAAAAAGCTTTTATTCATCATATAAACAAAAGGAAGATAATCGAGTGGTGAAATCAGAAAAACATTAGAAAGTGTTTTTGATGTATCGGTAGTAGCATGTCCCAGAATTTCATGCACAGGTTCAAGTACGTTTGGATTCAAATGAACAGGATACACAAAATCAACATTAGGGTATTTTAAAGCCAGCTCTTTAATAGCATGGCAAATATTCAAAAATCCATCTCCAAAGTTTTCTCTTCTGTGTCCTGTAATCAATACCAATCGGCGATTTATTGTCCACGAATTTAAGAGAGACAGATTTATACCTTGTGTTGCAAGTGTAGTTAATATTTCAGCTTCTGCATCTGGATTTGACTTTATCTTATCAATCACCAAATGAAGTGCATCAATAACTGTATTTCCGGTAACATTGATTTTATCTTCTGAAACACCTTCGTCTATCAGATTTTGACGGCTTAAAGTGGTTGGTGCAAAATTATAGGCAGCAATGCGACTTGTAATCTGACGGTTCATCTCCTCCGGCCAGGGACTATAAATATTATGTGTACGCAAACCTGCCTCTATATGACCTACCGGTATTTGTTGATAAAAAGCTGCCAAAGCTGCAGCGGTAGAGGTGGTAGTATCTCCATGTACCAATACGATATCCGGGTTCACTTCTTTTAAAACATCCCGCATTCCGGTTAACACCCGCGAGGTTATATCATACAAATCTTGTCCGGGTTTCATTATAGCCAAATCATAATCGGGCGTTATCTCAAAGATACGCAATACCTGATCCAACATCTCCCTGTGCTGACCCGTAACAGCAACAACAGTCTGGAAATCTTCCGGCTGTTGTTGAAATACTTTTACTAAAGGTGCCATTTTTATGGCTTCAGGGCGTGTGCCAAATACTAATAATATTTTTTTCATAATAATCTTATTGTTTTTCTTTTTGAAAAAGTAGATAATGTGTTAATCCTAAGAACATCCAGGCCTGTATCCATCTCATATAAGGTATTCTGATTGTAAAATATTTTTCCTTATAGTAATAAAAATAACCTTTGTTTTCATCAAACATATTTTCAATACTCCAGCCTATAACTCTATCTACTAACTTCTTTTTCTCACCCAATATGTTCATTTTCTTAAGCGTTACAATCAATTGAGCAGTAGTATGCATATCAATGGGATACTTCGAATTACTATAATACTTAGGTAGACCTGAATCCTCAAAAAAAGTATTCAAATAATAGTCTAAACCCTTATCAATAGCTGATTTAAAAGTAAAATCTTCCGAAACTGATTGATAAGTATATAAACACTCAAGATTATAGCCAGTGTGGAAGTTATCTATCCATGTGTGGAAAGGAAGTGGACTGTATGCCCATGCCCCATTCTCCTGTTGGTGTTTACAAACAAATGACACGGCTTTGCGGGATTCTTCAATTAAAATTGACTCTTTAGTATGTGAAAAAACACGGCATAACAGACGTGTTCCTAGTAAAGATGCATTGAAAACTTCTGTTTTATCCTTAGGAGAATAGGAAAATGAAAAATCCCCATCCTTATCATATGTTCTGTTTAAATCATTTAATACAAAATTACATGCTGATCTTGCTATGTCTTTTAGGTGCTTATCCTTTGTGACCTCATAAGCGTCAAGCAATGCACAACCAACAAAAGAGGTAACAACAACGCTGGGTGTTCCTTTAGGTTGAAAAAATGCTTTGGATTGCCAATCGAAGTTATACCCCCAACAAGCTCCTGAAAACCCTTTTGATTGACATTTTATAATTTGATCGATTAAAAAATTTATTTGGCTCAACGTTGCTTGCTTTGGTTCAATTTTATATAGATTGCAATAACCTGATAATAACAAACCTAGTCCTTTGGGATTATATTCTTTTTCTATACCGGTTATTGGTCTGAAGTTGATTGGACTTCTTTTAAAAAATTGAATCCATGCTAATTGAATAAAACCGTTCTTCTTCAAAAATGGAATTGATTGAAACAATCTACTATTTAAGCCATCAAATGGATCATATCCTTTAAATGACTCTCTCTCAATATAATTTTTAAGTTTATCAAATACCTCAATCACCATCTCTATGATATTTTTACGGGCATACCTGTTTTCAATGAATCAATAACGGCAAAACAAGCTTTTGTTACAGCTGATATTTCCTCAAAAGAAATAGGTGATCCACCTCCTTTTAATAAAGAATTTATGAATTCTGTTACCATCACCGACTGTCCCTTATCCTGATTAAAAAGTTTCTTTTTTATCGTCTTTTTTCCAAAAACCTGTAGTTCTTTGAAATTATTTAAAACCCCCGCTTTTCCTGACTGAAATACTTCGATATATTCTTTTGGTAAAGATTTTGGACCATTGGCATAATACGAAACTACTCCTATAGAACCATTCGCAAAAGTAAGTTGTATATTTAACGTATCATTGTTATTTTCCACATCTGGCAATGAAGTTGCAAATACACTTATTGGTAAACTACTATTTAGCCAGGTTAAGTAATCTATAAAATGACAAACTTCACCAATAATTCTGCCTCCTCCTATTTCCATATCCTGTATCCATGTATCACTTGGTATTTTTCCGGCATTAATACGGTAATTCATAGTCATAGGACTTGCTCCCAATTGTTTCTTGAGTAGAACAGAAAGTTGACTAAAACGTCGATTAAAACCAACTAGTAATTGTTGCTTGCCAGAATAATTTAAAGTAATTTCATTTAATTCATTGGGCGTTAAACAAACTGGTTTTTCGACAAATACATTTTTCCCGGCTTTAAGTGCTTTTAATACATATTCGGCATGCGAATCATGACGAGTAGCTATAAATACCGTATTTATATCCGCATTATCAAATATTTTTTTTTCATCCGAGGTACAAAATTCAAACCCAAAACGCTCAGCTACCCTCTTGGATGTTGCACCTGTGTTGGTAAGTATTCCTTTTCGGGATACTTCAACATTTTTAGGCAGATTAGGTAATAAGTTTCCTTGTGCATAGCTGCCCGCTCCAATAAAACCAATATTGATTTTTCCAATTGAAGAAGCTTTTGAAATTTCAATTGTTTGCAGTATGTGTTGTTCCTTTTCTATATCATATTTTAAAACAACTCCCAGATAAGGTTCTGTCTTGTTTAGAATCATATCATAAGCATCCGGAGCTTTTTCCAACTCCATTATATGAGTCGTCAGATAATCAATATCAATTAGCTTATCTGCAATTAATTGTTGAAATGCCTCCATATTACGCTTTTCTGTCCAACGTACATAAGCGACAGGATAATCGATCCCTTTTTCTTCATAATTCAGGTCATATCTTCCCGGACCATAAGAACACGACATTTTTAATTCCAATTCTTTCCGATACCAATAAGGGTCTCGATCAAACCCGGTAGGCACAGCACCTAACACTACTACTTTTCCTTTTTTACGGGCAATAGTCGCAGCAAAGTTGACAGGATCTAAACTATCAGTGGCAGCTGAAATAATAACTGCGTCAACACCAACACCATTTGTAAACTGATTAATTTGGTCTTCAATACCTGAAGCATTTCGTGTCAAAGCCAAATCGGCACAATGTGCTTTCGCTGTGGCCACTGCTGTTGAACTAACATCAACCCCAACTACTCGAACACCTGAGGCTTTCAGCATTAAACAAGTCAGTTGACCTAATAAGCCCAACCCAATAACTGCACAGGTTTCTCCAAGTCTTAAATCGGCTTGACGAATTCCTTGTAGAGCAATAGCACCAAGTGTATTGTAAGCAGCATTTTTTATATTGCTATCTGGTTTCAGTTTTACCGCTAAGTTCTGGGGAACAGCCACTATCTCTGCATGAACTGCATACCCTACTCCTGCACAAGCTACCAAATCTCCTTTTACAAATTCTGTTACCCCTTCTCCAACTTCAATCACTTCACCCGCTGATGAATATCCTAGTGGTGAATAGGCTTCTAATTTTTTAGTTACTGCTCTGTAAGTTTGTACAGGTCCTTGTTGTATTAAAGTGTCAATAACTTGTTTAACTTGTTGGGGTCTTTCCTGTGCTTTCCCAATCAGGCTTTTTCTGGCGGCCTTTACAGTAGAACTTTCTGTTCCTGCACTTATTAATGAATAATGATTTCTAATCAGTATCATACCCTTTCCTAGTTGTGGTGCAGGTACATCCTGAACAACCATTTCACCATTATTTAATTTTTGTGTGAGTTGTAACATTTTATGACATCTTTATATTTTTCACTAAATTGACCCGTAATATTTTTTACACTATATTTTTCTCTAACCTCTGCATAATTCTTATCCATCATTTTCCTTAACAACAAATGATTACTAAGTAACTCGTTCACTCGAGTTGCAATTTCAAAGTTATCAGGTGGCATTGACCTAATAATCAACCCATTTTCTTTATCAACAATAGCATTCACTAATCCTCCAACCGGAGTTGTAATTATTGCCATTCTTGATGCCATGGCTTCTAATACTGTACTTGGAAAGCCTTCGGTATATGAAGGAAAAACTAATATATGAGATGTTTTAAATATTTCAATCTTCTTTTCAAATGATACATATCCTACAAAATCTATATGATCAAAAATATTTAGTTCCTTTGCAATATTAATGAATTTTTCAAGATTCTTCCCTCCACCCATGACAATTATCCTGAAAGAAGAAAATTTTTCCCTAATTAGAGGAATAGAATTCAAAAATTCTACAATCCCTTTTTCCTTAACAATTGGATGAGCAGAAAAAAGCAAAGTAATTTGTTTATTTTTATTTTCAAAGCTACCATCAAATAAATCACAATCGACCATAGTTGAAAATACAAAAATTTTGTTTAAGCTAATACCAAACCTCTCTAATATTTCCTTATAGTTTATGGAACTAACACCAACTTTATCTTGAAACAACAACAAAGATTTAAATAACCAACTTTTGATCCTTGAATTTTGTATTTGGAGTAATTCTTTTTCTTTCCATCCATGAAGAATGTATAGTGTCTTACGCCTTAGTAATTTTGCAATTATTGCAAATATTCCATCACGCATTAAAGATAATTGTGATAAACCAGAGTTAATATGTACAACTTCAATTTTGTTACGGATAAGAAAAATAGGGAAAAGAAAAATCTTTAAGATTATTTCAATGTAGTACGTATAGATTGTAATGTGCTTTTTACCAATATAATACTTGGGACTTATGCCTGTAGAATAATATTTAGTATTAAAAGAAGCATTATCTATGTTTTTCAACAAAAAAATAACAAAATTATTAATTCCGCCAAAACTACCTTCACCAATGTATAAACCTGTAATAACCAAATTTATTTTTTTATTTGATTTATCCATGAAATATAATTAATTTATTTTTTGGGGTAAAATGGAAAATTTACAAAATAATTAACGTACAAAAATATATTTTATACCGAATTTGAATATGAGAAGATATAATAAATATGAAAAAAACAGGTATTATTTTTTTCAAACTTAATATTCAATTATATTATTCTCAAAATCATTACATGCTTTCTCGTAATCATCCGGTCTTCCAATATCCAACCAGTAACCTGAATGAATTTTTATGGTAGCGGGTTTTCCGAATTTTATTAAATCTAGCATTAAATGATCAAAACCATACAATTGATTTTCCGGAATAAAATTAAGAATTTCTTTATTGGCCATATATACGCCCATACTAACATTGTAACGTGAGACTGGTTTTTCCACAAAACTCACTAATTTATTATCAATGCCAATCTCTAAAACGCCATAATCAACTTTCTGATCTCGCGTATATGCCGAAACAGTAAAAATATTATTTGCTGTCACATGGTCGTTATAAAAAACATCAAGATCAAGATCAGTCAGCACATCGCCATTTATTACAAGAAAATTTTCGGGCAGATCTTTAATCAGTTTAAGTGGCCCCATTGTACTCAAAGGCTTATCTTCAAGGGAATAATCAATATGCGTATCCCATTTACTTCCGTCTCCGCAAAATGCACGGATAATTTCAGCCATATGATTTACTGTAATGGTTATATGATCAAATCCGCTTTTTGTCAATTTGCGAATAATTATTTCCAGTATTGGCATCTCACCAACTGGAACTAAAGGTTTTGGCAAACTTATGGTGTATGGTTTGAGTCTCGTTCCTTTTCCACCAGCTAAAATAATTGCTCTTTTAGACATTGTAAATATCTGTTTTAAAATATGTTTGATTTTTTTCTATCCATTCTATTGTTTCCTTCAAGCCACTTTCCAATGTGTAATCAGGTTGCCAGAGGGTGTTTAACTTTATTTTATTGTTGTTGCAGAAAAGACGCTCCACCTCACTTTTATCAGGACGTATGCGTTGTTCATCTGAACTAATTTCGATAGTTGTTCCAATTAGTTCTGATATAAGTTTCACTAAATTGCCAATGCTTATCTCTTCACTCATTCCAATATTCGTGATTTCGCCGAACAAACCATCGGCTGAAGCAATTTCGAAAAAACCATTTGCAGTATCTTTAACAAAAGTCAAATCGCGTGTTGGATTCAAATTACCCAATTTTAAGACTTTTTGACCAGCCAAAATCTGGGAAATTACTGTTGGAATAATTGCTCTTGCCGATTGCCGTGGTCCATAGGTATTGAATGGTCTAACAATTTTCACCGGTAAATCAAAAGATTTGAAGTAACTTATGGAAAGTTGATCAGCTGCTATTTTTGTGGCCGAATAGGGAGATTGACCTACCATAGGATGAATTTCGTCAATTGGTACATATTGAGCTGTGCCATAAGTTTCGCTGGTTGAGGTTACCATTATTTTTTCAACTCCCAACTGCCGCGCTGACTGAAGCACATTATATGTTCCATCAATATTTGTTTTAATATATGCCTGCGGAGAAACATAAGAGTATGGTATTCCAATCAATGCCGCAAGATGAAAAACTGTGTCACATCCATTCATGGCAGCGAAAACTGAATCGTAGTCTCGTATATCTCCGGTAATTATTTCTACTTTATTTTTCACAAAACTGGTATCTAACCAGCCCCATTTATTCCATGAATTGTAATGAACAAATGCTTTCACATTGTATCCTTTTTCTACTAATAATTCGGTTAAATGTGATCCTATAAAACCACCTGCACCCGTTACTAAAATATTTTTCATTATTTAAAACTTTTAATTATTCTATCATAGACTTTAATCCCTCACTAAGAGTGACTTTTGGCATCCATTTTAAATCTTTTTTTATTTTTGAAATATCAGCTATGGTATCCAGAACTTCATTTTGTCGAATCTCATTACTGCAATTATATTCTATTTTGTTATTATATAACGAACGTACACTGTCAACAATTTCACGAACGGAGTAACTTATACCTGTTCCTAAGTTATACATCTGTGTGTTTGATGTATTAAGTTTTGATTTTAATGCGCACACAATAGCTTCTACTACATCAGTTACATGAATATAATCACGCTTAGGTCTTTCGTCTTTTATAACTATTTTTCCAGTCTTAGCCTGGGCAATGATGGATGGAATCAAAAAGTCAGAGTTCTGTCCTTTACCATATATATTAAACGGACGGAAAATAGTAACCGGAACCTCGAAATCTCTATTGTAACCTTCGCAAAGGCTTTCGCAGATCACTTTGGTTTGCGAATACGGATTGTATGCCTGAACTGGATGATTTTCGTCTATTGGCTGATATTGTGGATTTCCGTACATATACGAACTAAAATAAATCATTCTGGCCCCATTTATCCTGCACAATTCCAGCATATTTAAAGTTCCAATGTAATTTATTTCATAAAATTTTTTTGGTTGTTGGTACGATGCCGGGACGAAAGATAAATTTGCCAAATGAATAATTATATCAACTTTAGTGATATTTTTAACCTGTTCCCAGTTACAGATATCAATTCCATTTGCAATATCGATAAAAATTAAATCGAACTTCAATTCTTCCAGCCTTTTTATTAAATAACTACCAATAAAACCTGAAGAGCCTGTTATTAATACTTTCATAAATTCAATAAAATATATTTAAAATTTTCAGTTAAAGAAATAATATTTCTGTTTTTAAAAAAGTTTGTGTTGTTAAGTTGCCTTTCTATTTAATATTAACTATTTGTTCTGCTGATTATTTGAAAAAGTCTATATATAAATTTGCGATGTTCGATATGTTAAAATTATCACTTGCATACTTATTAAGATTATTTTTAAGCTCATTATATATGTTTTTATCCAGATTAGTTAATTTTAAAATAGTATTGCATAATTCATCCACATTTCCTGATTCAAAGAGAAATCCATTCTCTTCATGCTTAATAATTTCTCTGGATCCTAGATGATCTGAAGCAATTACGGGTAAATTGTAGTATAAAGCAATCATAAGAGGACCACTCTGAGTAAAATCTTTGTATGGGAGTACAAGATAATCAGAGTTATTAAATAAAATTGAAATCTCTTCATTCGGAATTGAATAATTCTTTATATCGAAAATGCTGCGATTTTCAATTAAAGAATCATAGTATTCCCAATTATCGGGGCAGCTTCCAGCAATTGTAATTTTGAAATCTTGATTCTTTTTTGCGGCTAAATTTGCCGCAAGAATCAAATATTCTAATCCTTTATTAGGTCTTATTGTTCCAAAAAAAAGAAAATTTATTATCTTATTTTCCTTAGCAGGAATACTTGTATTTACATTTCCAAAACCAATAAGTGGTAATGGAGCATAGAGTACATTTTTATTAGGGTATATTTTTAGAAACTCATTTTTTTGATTCTGAGAAAGTAAGTGGAAATTTGGAAAAAGGTTTATTAATACTTTTTGGTATATATTTAAATAAAAACTATATTCAAAATTAACATGCATTATGAAATCATGTATAGCCCATATTGTTTTTTTCCTTTTTATGTGCAATAAGATGGGAAAAATTAAATACGGAAATCCAACACCATCTATATATAGATAATCGAAATTTGTTTTTTTTATAAATTTGCAAATCGAGTTATATGTAATAAGGGTTAAAGGATTTCGAAATCTTTTATCAATATTATAGCATTTAATAGAAATATTATTTTCTTGACAGAAATCTATAACATCTTTATTTGTGAAGCCATTATTAGATTTAATTTTACCAAAAATTACTATCCAGAACAGATTGAATTTGCTGTTTAGCTCAGGCATTATTGGAAATGCATGATCCAAAAAATTATTAAATGTTACAATAGTTAAATTCCTTTTTTTTTTCATATATTGCGATATTTGTTATTAGAAAAGCATTTTATTCTTTTTTAATTTAAAAGGTTTAAAATGTTTGTTATTGATATAAACGAAAAACATTTCATTTTTTTTTGCAAACTCCATATCACTTTCACTATCCCCCACCATCACCGATTTTTCAAAATCAATATCATGAAAATCCGCTTTAGCTTGCAAAGCCATACCAGTATTAGGTTTGCGATTGGGGCTGTCGTTGTTAGTATCCGTACAATAGTAAATTTTATCGATACGTCCACCGTGCTTTTCGATTTCCTCCACCATACGCTCGTGAATATCAAGCAGTAACTCTTCTGTCATTATGCCTTTGCCTACGCCGCGTTGGTTAGTCACAACTACAATGTGTTTAAATTGTTTGTTCCAAACAGCCAATGCATCAAGTATGCCGGGCATAAACTCAAATTCGTCCCATGTTTTCACGTAATCATTTGGGCGGTGGCGGTTAATCACCCCGTCGCGATCGAGAAAAAGTGTATCGCAATCTGTAAAATCGGTTAAATCAATCATGCAAAAAGTGTTTTAAATTCTTCATTTGCCTTCTCATAATCTTCGGGAATCCCAATATCGATAAAGTATCTATTATTTATAAGTCCATAAAATAGGCTATCGGAAAAGTGCTTTTGTAATATTTCTGTTTCGAAGGAAAATTTAGTATCCTGTTTATCCATTAATCCCGAGTTGCGATTGATAAGATAAACTCCACCATTAATTTGTCCCTGCTCACAAAATTGCTTCTCCATAAAAGAGGTAATCCGATTTTGATTGTTCATCAAAACATTGCCGTAGCGGTCGAAATTGTTCATGGGTTTCAGCGCTAGGGTAAGGTCAGCCTTTTTCTCTATATGTTCGTTGAGCAGCTGTGCCATATCAACATCAAAAAAAGTATCGCCATTGATAATCAAAACATGCTTTTCGGTTGCCTTTTGCAGAGCTAATTTAATGGCTCCACCTGTACCTAATGGTTCTTCCTCTATGGCGTACGAAATATCGAAAGGCCATTTGGTTTCCTCAATCCATATTTGTATAGCCTCATATTTGTACCCTACCGACAAAATTACGTGTGATATGTTCTGTCGCTGCAGATATTTGAAAATATAGTACAAAAATGGTTCACCTGCTACTGGCGCCATACATTTAGGCAATTCTGCAACGACACTGCGCAACCGTGTACCCAACCCACCGGCTAAAACGATACATTCCATTATTTCTGTGGCTTTAGGTGACCAAAAATTTTTTCTTCCACCAGACAACAGATAATATGTCCAATAAGGATATGTGCTTCCTGAATGCGTGGCGTTTCGGGCGAAGGCACTTTGATGCAAATGTCGCAAAGCTCATCCATTGCACCAATATTTTCGCCGGTAAAACCAACTGTTATAATACCCTTTTCCCTACATACTTTCAATGCTTCCACCACATTCTTAGAGTTGGCCGAGGTGGAGATACCAATAAATACATCGCCAGCGACGCCATTAGCTTGTACTTGTCGCGAGAATATCTTTTCGTACCCATAATCATTCCCAATGGCGGTGATAATGGAAGTATCCGTGGTCAGCGCAATAGAGGCTAGCCCCGGTCTATCAAAATAAAAGCGGCTGACAAACTCGCCGGCAATGTGCTGTGAATCGGCTGCGCTTCCGCCATTACCGGCAAGTAATGTTTTTTTACCTGCTTTGTACGCTTCAATAATATATAATGCGGCCTGATTAATTTGCTCAACTAGGTCCTTATTGTTTAGAATTTGCTCCTTTACAGATATTGATTGTGCAATTTGTTCTATTATAATACTTTTCATACAATTTATTTTACGTTTTTTTTATCAAATATCTTCCAACTATACGTACCATGATTCACAAAATTAAAATCGACAAAATTCCCGTCGAATTTTGCTAATGCATTCTTAATCTGTTGCCTTTTTAAAGGGTCAATAAACAGGAACATGAAACCTCCACCCCCAGCACCAGATATTTTGCCACAATAAGCCCCGGCATTAATCGCAGTTTCATATATATCATCCATCATAGGTGTAGTCATTGAATTAGAAGTTCCCTTTTTAGCAGCCCAAGCGTCTTTCATGGTTTCATAAAACCCATTAAAATTACCTTTTAGCAAATACTCTTTTATTAAACAAGCATCTTCTTTAATCTTATGCATCGATTGGAGTCTATTTATATTTGTAAGGCTTTTTTTCTGATCATCAATAATTTTGGCTGAAGATCTGGATACTCCCGTAAAATAAAGTAGAGTTGATAATTCGAGTTCGAAGACTATGTTTTCTTTCAGTCGCAAAGGATTAACAATAACCCTATTATCCTTCTCAAATTCAATAAAATTGAATCCACCAAACGTAGCAGCATACTGATCCTGTTTTCCTCCGCTTAAACCAATTTCAACCCTTTCTATTTGAAAGGCTAATTGAGCTATTTCGTATTCACTTAGTGAGAGGTTGAGCCATTCGACAAATGCCTTTATAATACATACAACCAAAGTGGATGAAGTACCCAAGCCAGACCCAGCAGGAGCATCGGAGTATGTTGTCATTTCAAAAGACAAGGGATGAGCACAATAATCTTTAACAATTCTGTTATAAACTCCTTTATGTAAATCGAGCTTTCCAGATAAAGGAAGATTCAATTCCGAGCTAAACACCTCATTTTCTTCTCTATCAGTGGCAAAAAACTTAATTTGCCCATCATTTTTAGGTACAATAGTACAGTAAGTGTACAAATTAATAGTTGCATTAAGTACACACCCACCAAATTGATCACAATAGGGACTAACATCGGTACCTCCTCCAGCTAAACCAAGGCGAAGCGGAGCTTTACTTCGATATATCATTGTTTATTGTAGATTAAGTAAATATACTATATTTTTAAATTCATTAACGGTTAGCTTTAGTCAATCTAAATAATTGCAGTCTATGCAAATAATACGACAAACTGCTTTTTCCGTATATTATTTTATCGATTAAGAGGTATTTTGCCTATTTTAATTTCATTTCTCCAATGATTCAATAAATCAAGAAACATTTTTCTGACTGGAATTTCCGGTTTCCAGTCAATAGTAGATTTAATTTTAGTATTATCAAACATTTGATAATCCGCATCAATAGGCCTTAATCGATCTTGGTCTGTTTCAATTTTAATATCACTTCTTGTGCTGAAACTCAATAATATCTCTATAACTTCTGTTAGCCTGAAGGCTTCCTCACCAGCAATATTAAAAGTTTCGCCACATGGCAATTCATCTTTTTCACTTTTGAGAGCTAGTAAGTAATAGGCTTTGATTGCATCTCTTGCATCCTGAAAAGTTCTGAAGCTTGATAAATTTCCAACTTTAATGATTGGTTCCTGCAAATTAGCTTCAATTAATGCAATTTGTTTGGCAACGGTACTTTCAAAAAACACATCACTTCTTCTTGGACCTGTATGTGTACCCATACGCGTTACAAAAGTTTTAAGTTGATAAGCTTCTCCATAAAACTGCCCCAAATAATCGGTACCAATTTTACTTATACTATAAGGACTTGCGCCATGAAATTTTGTTGATTCATTAAGAGACTCACCCTGCTTAGCTTTTCCATACACCTCGCTCGAAGAGCAAACATGAATAACAGGATTATATCCATCAATCTCCTTTTGTTGTCTGATAACCTCCAATAAGCTTGCAGTTCCTATGATATTTGTTTGCAGGGTTTCAATAGGAATATTAAATGAAGTTTTTGGGTAAGATTGAGCTGCAAGATGGAAAATAAAATCGGGACGGGTATCCTTTATCATTCTGGCTAATGAGGAATAATCATTCAAATCTGCATAATATATACTTATCCTATCTTTATTATTTATTCTATTGGTTAGATGATAAAGGTTTTCCATGGGTTCTTGCCAACGCATCATTCCAATTACATCTTGGTCAGTATTTTCTAATAGGAAATCGGCCATTTGTGAACCTACCTGTCCAGTGATTCCGGTTATCAAAGTTGTTTTCATATTTTTCTATTTATTTATTAATATTTGTTTGCTCAATCTGGCTGAAAATGGTTCAGAGGTTTCACTTAGAATATTTCTTAGGTATACACTTTGCATTTCTGTTACTTCAGGTCGATTTAGAAAAAATTCTTTTTCAGGAAATTTTATTTTGTATTTTATATTTGTCGGGCTTATTCTGTTTATTTCATCTACAATTTGTACTCTACTAATCAAATCATTCCCACATATATTAAGGAAACTATGTGGGTGACTCTCCCAATTGTTAATCAACCATTTTACAGTGAACAACACTTCATTAAGCATAACTACATTTCTATAGAATGGATGAAATACTTCCGCTTCCTGGTTATTATTCAGACATGAATATAAATATTGGGTAAACTTATCCTTTTGTGAAAATACATAAGATAATCTGATAGCTTTAAATAATGAATTTCCCTTAAAGCTATCTTCAACCCTCTTTTTCATTTTGCCATAAGCGGTATGGGCTTTGGTTTCGGAATTTTCATTAAAAATTTTATCATCAACACCAAATACTGCATCCGAAGAAAAGAACAACACTTTACAGTTTTGCTCGATGGCTTTTGATATAAAATACTCAGTACCAGTTACATTTATAGAATATGAATCTTCATAACTATTTGCACAATAATCAGGTCCCGATATAGCCGCAGTGAAAATAACAAATTGACATTCGCGTAACACTTCGTAGTTGAATGATTCAGGATGTTTGAGATCTAAGAATTCTATTTCGTCGATTGATTGTTTATCGATTTGTAAGATGCTGTAAGCAGGGTCATTAAACGTATTAATGATTTCTTGTCCAATGTAGCCGGTACTACCGACCAATGCAATTTTCTTGATTTCCATAATATGTATGTATTTCTTTTAATTATTTTTTGTTGCTTTTTGTTTGGCATATTCGATAAGAGAATATGCAATTTCAGCAAATGTCAAGTCATATTTAGATTTATTTAATATCCAATAAAAAAACTGAGAGCCAACACCCTTCTTATATGATTTGGAAATTGTCAATATTTTCTTTTTTTGAATTATTTTTCTCTTTTCAGCCTGAATATTTTCATAAAAAATTTGGTCTAATGAATCTAATGGCGGGTGGTTTAAAAATTGACTCAACCATTGAGATTGTTGCATAAGTGCATTTAACTTTAGATGAATACTTCCTGAAGAAGAGATGGTTTGATCGTTCCTTCTATAATTAAATATGGGTTTATTTGTATGAGCTATTCCCTTATTCCCAATAGCAATGTAGGCAGAGATGTCGTCTGAACCCCAAGCCAAAGGTAGTTTGTAGTATCCTCCATTTTGCTTTAAAACAGTAGTTCGATATAAAAAATCAGAAACAAATTGTAATCTATTGGTATTATTTCGGTGCCAAATATTCTCATAAACTGTTTCAAATTCTGGCCATGAAGCAGTTACGCCAACACTACGTGAATGATCATCAATAATTATTGAACGACAATGATAGACATCCAAATCGGGATGTTGCTTTATTAGAGACAAAAATTCTGATAAAAAATTTGATTCCAGACGATCATCATCTCCTAAAAGAAGAAAGAAATCACCTTGTGCATAAGACAAGCATTTGTTCCAATTGTCTACAACATTTTCCGCACCAAAGTTTCTTGCATTTTTGAAATATCTTATTCTTTGGTCGGTATATGTCATTATAATACCTTCAATATCTTGAGGCGATGCATCATTAACAATTATCAGCTCAAAATCGGGATAGGTTTGATTAATAACACTATCCACACATTCCTTTAGAAATGATGCCTTATAAGCGGGAATTCCTATAGAAAACTTCATAGCTTATATATTATAAATTTTGAATTCGATCCTTGTAATCAATATAGCTTCTCTCAATATTGAAATAATTATTTACTAAATTCAGCCCATTACTTGTTAAGCTCTTTCTTAACTCCATATTTTTAACAACTAAATCAACAGCATTTATCCATTCGTCCGAGGTTTCGCAGTGTATGTAGTCTTTTCCTGCTACAGCAGGAATACCCTCAATGCCAATTTCATTACTGATTAGGGGAATCCCAGAAGCCATAGCTTCTATTGATTTCACCTTTATACCCGCACCAAAAATTAAGGGAACTACCATTGCATAGCATCTATTAAAATATATGGTTGGATTTTCGACAAAACCTGTAATAACAAGGTTTTTATATTGATTGCAATGGGTACGAAACTCATTAGAAACCCCACCTCCAACAACATAAAATTTCAAATCAAATTCAACTCTCTTAGAAATTTCACTCCAAACATTTTGTAAAAACCATTTGATACTATTTATATTTTCCGGTCGATTCATCGCTCCGAAAAACACTATACCATCTGGCTCCGATATTTTAACAGGATAGGTGTCGAAATATGGATTTATGACATGCAATTTATTATCCTGAATTGACTCCTCATTACTCAGTAATTGATAATCCTTTTGATTTTGCAGTATTATTAAGTCAAACTTATTTATGTAATTGACTTCTAAATTTTTGAATATTTCGAAATATTTCTGTTTGCTAATTTTAACCGAAGCATTCTCTACCCATCTTTCAACCGACTGAAAACTTACATCAACACAAGAAGCTATAAACTTAGCTTTAGGCAAATATGATTTAATAACATTATACTGAAAAATCATAGATGTGAATTCGACTAAAACATAATCGAATTCCTCTGGTTTATCAATTTTGTTTAATAAGTATTGTAACCTCCTTTGATGAAAACCATTGGATAAATAATAGCTGGGATTAAACATTTTCAAAAAGGGATATACCTTACGAAATAAAAATCTGTCTCTTAATTTTTGTATTATATTTTTCTTTTTTCTATTGGTAATAAAATGCACATTTGGATGATCATGAACCATCATCCCTGATTCTTTATCCCATGAATCGGCTAAGCTTAATACCGTTACATCAAAATCAACTGAAAACTTCGATACATAGAAATTTAGCGTTTTATGTCCTGCTTGCCCAATTTTATTGTGAAAGGCACTTGGTGAAATAATTAGTAATTTATACATATATACTTTATTTCAATTGTATTTTCTTATACTCCACTTTATACAAATATACAAAAACAAAAATTGATAGTAGAATTGCTGTAACAACCCGAATTGCAAACGACCATTCAATTGGATAGGCACTTGTTGCCCAAGACAGTACGCCTATTGAACCAAAAACCAAAATAGTATAGGTATAGGAGATTTTATTTTTGAGTAGTTTTCTGAAAATCACCCAATGATAAGTCATATTAACCAAAGCTGCCACAACAAAACACCAGGCAAGACCGATAGCACCAAACTTGGCCCCAAAGAAGAAAATTGGAGTTGCTATAATACCATAAATAATTGAAAGCATTGCCAATAACTTTTGTTTATCGTATGCACTTAATACAGTTCCAATTAAACAAAAGATAGCAAATAAAACAGTAAACCAGCATTGAATCAAAATCACATTAGCCGAAGGCAAATAAGCTGATCCATACAATAGAAGAACGACATCCTTACTAAATAAAGCAAAACACATACATCCCCAAACCCCGAACAGAACAATAATATTGAGTAGCGTTTTAATTCTTTTACCGAAAAGTTCGATATTCTCGACCGCTAATCTGGAAAACATTGGAAATATAGCAGTGAGCAACATGTTGAGAATCATTTGTAAAGGTGATAATATTCGGTATCCCAAATTAAATTGTCCTATCTGATCAACAGTTGAGTTAAACTGGAGAAACAATATGGGTATTTGATTTTGTATAGCAGTAAACACAGCCAACACAAAGTAATAATTGCTTTGCCGGATGATGTCTTTATAGGCATCAATTGAAATATGCGCCGGTTTTGACTGCTTATAAAGTATTGATTTACGTAACCATAGATAGTAGGTGATAGATTTTGCTATTTGATTGAAGGCAAAAACCATCAACAAAACTGTAACTGAAAAATAGGCTGTGGGAATAATATATACCTGACAAACCCATATAACAGTAAAACATAGATTAATAATACCAGTGGCTTCCATCTTCTCAAAACCAAAAGATATGCTCTCAATTGTATCCCAAAAAGTCTGAAATACAATCAAAATGGCCAAAACGAACAAGGCGGAACCGGCAAGCGATTGGTCGGTAGATAGCAATAGATTGTAGCCAATAGCAGTAACAACGGCAATAAAAGTAGTAAGCAACCGAATACGAGACGAAATAGTGAATAGTTTACGGGCATCTTCTCTGCTTCGTGCTATATGTCGAATGACCACTATCCTTAAACCATAAGCTGCAATGATTGAAAAAATGGTAGCCTGGACGCTTACCAAATTAAATAGACCATACCCTTCGGGCTGCAGCTGTCTGGCCAAACGAATGCTCGATAATATAGACAATACCTGAATTACCAGGTTAGCGCTTGTGAGTATGGAGAAGTTTCTTGAAAATTTGCTTTTTAATAGTCTTTTCATCTTTGAATATTTTACCCGCAGCAAAAGCAAGTCCACTTACTATAGCATACAAACTTGTTGAGAAACTAAACTGTGTATAAATCTGAGAAACAATAAAAAAAATGATAATTGAAAAATAGGATGTCCCAACCAAAAGCAATCCAGAATTCTTGGACCATTTCCCTTTACTAATTAACTTATTGGAATAATATAATCCAACAATCCATGTTAACGCAAATATTATCATACCAATTATACCTGAAGTAACCAACACATAAATATAACCAACATCAGTTAACTCAGGCGTTTCATTTAAGGCATCATAAAAGATATCTACACCAGTATAATATCCATCCTTAAGCCAAATGGCCATAAATATCGCCGAATTTTCAACACGTATATTGTAAGTACCAGAATTTTCAGCAACATCGGTAAACATGGCATCAAAACGTTCTGAAACAGATGCTGTAATTTTATTTTCAAAAGAAAATGCAAAAAACAGGGCCAATATAAATATTATTGAAGTAAGTATTATTCTAAACTTTCGTTTGAGAGATAATAATTTACGAAAAGTAAGTAGAACAATTACAGCTATAAATGCAATTGCAAATGAGAGCCATATACTACGGGTAAATCCTATTATGATTGTCGTAATTGACAAAACAAAGTAGATCAATAACTTAAAATAGTCAAATAAAATAATTAGTAAGAATAATATTATGAAAACAATATAAACAAGATATGCTGTTGGTAAAATAACCCTAGCTATAGGGCCTATCATAGTATCCCCCTGTCCAGCCCAATGACCAATATGGTAGAATTGTTTCGGGTCAAACATTGGTTCAAGTCCATGTATGCTTTGCGCAATGGCAAACAGACTGGCAACAACTGAAGCAAACAATAAAAACTTTGAAAATCTAAGTAATTTTGCTTTTGAATCGATTACTAAAATTGTTACAAAAAATAAAACTAATGGATATGCACCTCGTATATTTAGTATCGATGTAACTTTTGACATAGAATACTCACTACTTAGGAGTAAAAAAACAGTATAAATCAAATAAATTAACCATATCCAAATCATTGGTTTTGAACCATTTAAATACAAATCTACCATTCTCTTATATCGTATAATAGGATAGATTATGAGTGGTAAAAATATCACATCTAAAACAATGCTTGGTACAGGCAATCTGAAAAATGCCAGATAATACAAACAAACAATCAGGTAATATATAAACATTGATTCTAAACGCCTTAATTAATTATTACATTTATTTATAAGATAGATTTTTCAATTTGCAATATTTAAGATAATGCCAAATTTTAAAACACGAATAAATTATAAAATCTGTTATGATTCTGGGAATACCACTCTTTTTTAAATATGATATACACAAGCTTCTGTTTTTTTGATATAAATGATTATAAATATTAGCTGTAATTTGATTTTTCAAAAGATCATTATTTTCCTGTTTTTGAAAAATTTCAATCACATATTTGATATACAATTCATTTGCTTTAAGTTTTTGCGTAATTTTCATTGTATTAGTTGTATTAACACTTGAATCTCGATAAAAAAATAATGGCTTACTCGAGTATGCTATCCCAGCAATACTTGAAAGATGAAACCAAGTTATATCATCACTACCCCACGCAAAAGGCAAATCAACAAACCCCCCAAATTCTAACAATGAAATTCGATCAACTGCAAAATCACTTACATACTGAGTTCGATAGCCCATTAATCTATGCCAGATAAAATCCAAACCTGATTCAAATTCAGAACAAAGAGGCGCTAACTTAACAGGTGTTGATATTTCATTAATAATTATAACACGTGAATGAAATATTTTACATTTTGGATATTTTAATTTCAATGAAATCATTTCAGTAATAAAATCTTGATGCCAAATGTCATCATCGCAGAACAATGAAAATAATTCTCCACTGGCAAGATTGAGTGTTTTGTTCCAATTTTCAATTATAGGTAATTGATAACTATTTTCAAAATATTTAATTCTATGATCGTCAAATTCATTAATTATTGATTGTATCAATTCTCTTATTTCTGGAGTTTTGCCATTGTTTAATATAACGAGTTCAATGTTTTTATAACTTTGATCTAAACAGCATTTCAGAGCACTCATTAAGAACTCTGTTTTTACAACAGGCAATCCTATTGAAAATAGAATTTCTTTCATGTGTTCGTTATCTAAGATTATTATATTTCTAAATTGATTATTTTATAAATTAATGACTACTTCATTAACTATTTGTTTTTCGGGTTTCCACCCTGGCACTACCACTCCATTTTCCCAAGGCACCATTACTTCCCTTTCGCGATAAGGTCTTCCGCCCCAAGTGATATTCAATTTTGAGCCTGTGGCATTTTCGTAAACCGAGGCCAGTTCTTTTAATGTATAGCGTTTATCTGCTTTCACTGCAAAAACATTCCCATTATTCACGGCGGGATGGTTGTTTTGTAAATGATTAGCTAAAAGCGAAAATGCAGCAACAATATCATCAACGTGTGATATATCAATTAGCTGTATACCAGGCGACATATCTAATGTTTCGCCACTTTTAGCGATTCGTTCCCAAAGGTTGAATATTTTAGGTCTGGTGTCGTTCGGACCATAGGTGTCGCATAAACGTAAGGTTGCAAATCTGATTTGGTTTGTTTCCCAATAATATTGGGCAATACTTTCGAACGCCTGTTTAGTTGCAGCATATAAATTTACTGGAGAATAATCTTTGTTTTGATAATTTTGCCAGAAAGAACCAGTGTTCAAAAACCACTTAATACCAGCTTGTGCTGCACATTCGAGGATATAAGTGCTAAAACACACATTAGAGTTTATAAGCTTCACGGCTTCATCGGGCTTATGTACCGTTAGGTATAACGATGCCAAATGAATAACACCATCAAAGGCATTTTCATGTAGATAATGTATATCATCGGTAATGCTTCTCTTTTCTAAGCTATATGTTTGAACTTGTATATCGAAAGGTGAAACTTCATCGCCATATAGATTAACTGTAACTTGGTTTCCATCTGCTAAAAGGTATTTTACAAGGTGTTTACCAATAAACCCGGTTGCACCGGTTATAAATATCTTCATTTGAAACTGTTTTTAAAGTTTTGTATTGTCTTAAATTGTAAATCACGTTCTGAAACGATTGGTTTTTCTACATCCCAAATAAAACCGAATGAATTATATAAAATTCCTGCATCAGACTCTTTATTATAGCAGCTTGTTTGCGCATAATTTACGATTGTGTCATCTTCTAGTGCTAAAAAACCATGAGCAAAACCAACCGGAATATACATATAATGCGCCAATGTTTCGTTGAGCAAAATTGAAAAACACTTTCCATAAGTTGACGATTCTTTTCTTAAATCCAGCACCACATCTATAATGCTACCTTTGCTTACATACACTAATTTAGTATGTTCGTGTGGTGGTAACTGGAAGTGCATACCACGTATTACATCTTTCTGTGATACTGAGTAGTAAAACTCTTTAAAATCAGTTGCCAAGCCGTTTTCAGCAAACTTGTCAAAATTAAATAATTTCTGAAAACTACCTCTGTTATCAGTAAAGTTATTTGTTTCTAGTATATAAAGACCGGCAAAGCCTGTTTCTATTTTCTTCATTTTTCAACTACGAATTATCACGAATTTAGAAGACAATTTCACGAATTAAGAACATTGTGTTACTTTGTGTTTTACTTAGTGTAACCTTGTGTACCAAAAATTTCACAGTGCTACTCGGTGTTCCGATATATCGAAATGTCTCAAGTTCCATAATTCTTTATATGTTCGATACACAAATCATAGACATTTTCATTTTTATACCTTTTATACCAATCAATCGTCAAAGCCACTGTTTCGCTGATATTCATTTTAGGCTCCCAACCTAAGCTAAACTTTGCTTTTGATATATCGAGCATCAGTAGTTTTGCTTCATGTAGCGCATTGGGGTCGGACAAATCACGAAGATAGTTCGGAGTTTTAAGTTCTGAGTTTTGAGTTTCAGAGAAATAATTATCGACAACTTTGGTAGCAACATCCCAAACTGTAGCTATGGATTCGGTACGGGGTCCGAAATTCCAACCTTCACAGTATTTTGCAGGTTCATCCCACATCTTGCTTGCCAACAGCATATATCCACTTAGCGGCTCCAATACATGTTGCCAGGGGCGTATGGCTTTCGGATTACGTATATCTATGGGCTGCCCGGCTTCCAAAGCGTTAATACAATCGGGGATGATACGATCCAATGCCCAGTCACCTCCTCCAATTACATTTCCGGCTCGTACGCTGGCAATTGATTTTCCGTGTTTTGCATATTGATCCGGATGAAAGAACGAACGGCGCCACGATGCAATAGCAATCTCGGCAGCACCTTTCGACGAAGAATAAGGATCGTATCCACCCATAGCTTCATTTTCGCGATAACCCCAAATTTGCTCGCGGTTTTCGTAACATTTATCGGTGGTAATCATTACTCCTGCTTTTACACTTTCTGTAACCCGTATCGCTTCCAATACATTGATAGTTCCCATCACGTTTACCTCGTAGGTTTCTACTGGTATTTCGTAAGATAAACGAACCAAAGGTTGAGCAGCCAAATGAAATACTATCTCAGGTTGATATTGTGCAAAAACATCTTTTAGTAATTGTCCATCGCGTATGTCGCCGCGTAAATCGGCTTTTATTTTTGAGCCTATCCCTGACAATACAAAATTATCCCTTTCGGTGGCAGGTTCTAGTGCAATACCAATCACCTCCGCTCCCAATGAGTGCAGCCAGATGGCTAACCACGAACCTTTAAAGCCAGTGTGACCGGTAATTAACACCCGTTTCCCGAGGTAAAAATTTTGAAATATATCAATGTTCATTTTAAGTAATTCGTATTAATTCGTGAAATTCGTATTTTCTCACCAGACTTTCCACGGTGCTATTCCTTTATCCCACATTTCGTTCAACTCAATATTATCCCGCATGGTATCCATCGGTTTCCAGAATCCATTGTGTTTAAAGGCAGTCATCTTACCTTCCAAGGCTATTGTTTCCAAAGGCTTCTTTTCGAAAATAGTACTGTCGCCTTCGGTAATATAATCAAAAACTTCAGGCTGGCAGATAAAATATCCTGCATTGATCCAGTTGCCATCTCCGGCCGGCTTTTCCATAAATGAATTGACATTACCATATTCGTCCATATCCAATGCCCCGAATTTACCGCTGGGTTTGTAAGCCGTTACTGTGAGCAGCTTACCTGACTTTTTATGGAAATCTATTGTATGCTGTATATTTAAATCAGCCACTCCATCACCATAAGTCAGCAGAAAAGGTTCATTTCCCACATATTTTTGTACCCTTTTCACACGTCCTCCGGTCATAGTATTTAAACCTGTATCGATAAGAGTTATCTTCCAGGGTTCGGCATGCGAGTCGAGTACTTCAATACTATTATCTACTAAATTCACTGTAATATCGCTGTTGTGTCGGAAGTAATTGGCAAAATACTCTTTTATCACATATTGCTTATATCCACAACAAATAATAAACTCATTGATGCCATAATGGCTGTATGTTTTCATGATATGCCACAGTATAGGTTTACCGCCTATCTCCACCATAGGTTTTGGAATCATGTTGGTGGCTTCACTGAGTCTGGTGCCTAAACCACCTGCTAATATAACTGCCTTCATAATATAACGAATTACACTAATTTTTTAAAATACGAATTACACGAATTTCAGATATAAATTGTACGAATTGAATATTACGAATTTTTATAGATACTCTGTCCTGATTCGTGAAATTCGTATTCAATTCGCGTTATTCGTGGTTATTTACTCCCAATCATCAGTTAATACATTTTGCTCGGAAACTCCTTTACTGATCAATACTTGTTTAAAGCTCTTTATCATAACTGGTGGACCTGAAATAAAGAATGAGCTGCTTGAAGTATTTTCATTCAATATCTTCTCAATATCCAAAATACCATCTTTATCCTGATACACCAAATGAATATCAAGTTCCGGATTTATCCTTTTCGCCATTTCAAGTTCAGTCTTATATAAATTCATATCCTCAGATCTAAAACCTGCATACAAAACCGGATGTTCGTAAACTACAAACGACTGATCAGTAAAAAGTGAAAGATAAGGTGTGATCCCTGTACCACCTGCTATAAAAACAGTATTTGTTTTATTGTGTTCCTGCGAAAATAAATCGCCATAAGGTAACTTTAAGGTAACTTCCTTACCAACTTCAAGCAATTGCTTCATACGGTTTGTAAATTGACCTTTGGCAGCATAAGTAATCCGAATTACATCTTCATCCGGAGCCGATTGCATACTAAAACATCTTGAATCGGGCCATTGCATTGAAGGATCGTATTCATCAATCGCCAAATGCAGAAACTGACCGGCATCATATTTAAAAGGCTTTCCCAAGGATTCAAATTCAAGGGTATAAACTCCCTCTATCAAATTTTGAATACTTACAACCTTAGCCGGATATTTTTTTACCATAATATTACGAATTTCACGAATAAATATTACTAATTACACGAATTAAGAATTGATTACACGCTTATAGATTAATGAAGAGCTACTAAAATTAATGAGTAATCCAAGTTTGAAATTTGTAGCTAAAATATTATTTAATGTTTGTTTATAATCAGCTTCAACAATGTGTTTTGTCGCTTTTAATTCCACAATTATTTTTTCATAACAAACGAAATCAGCTTTAAAGTATTTTTTCAGTTTTTTACCATCAAATTGTATGTTCAATAACTTCTCCTTAACATAAGGGACTGCATCTTTTTTAAATTGTATTTCTAATGCTTCCTGATATACTGACTCTAAAAATCCCGAGCCAAGTTCAGCATGTACTTTCATACACGAACCAATTATTTTATAACTTTCATCCTTATACAATATACCTTCCATCCAATTCGTGAAATTCGTCTTAATTCGTGAAATTTTCAACAAAAGTTTCTAATACCTGTTGACTATAATCAAACATTTCTTTCGTTAATCCAGGATAGGTTCCTAAGAAGAAAGTATTATTCATGATGAAATCCGTATTCGTCAAATGATCCGCTATCCGCCAGTTCTTATTTACGAATGCAGGTTGTTTCGCCATATTTCCGGCAAAAAGATTACGTGTTTCAATCAGCTTCTCATTCAGGAACTTTGTAATTTCATCCCTTTTAAAAGGTGCATCTTCTTTGATAGTCACAATAAAAGCAAACCATGCCGGATCAGCACCTTCTGTTGCTTCAGGTAAAATAAAGTATTGAGGATATTTTGCAAAAATTCGTGTCCATTCCTTGAAATTCGATTTCCTTTTTTCGCAAAACTCAGGTAATTTATCCATCTGTGCTGCACCAATAGCTGCCTGTATATCGGTCATTTTCAAGTTATAACCAATTTCAGAATACACATACTTGTGATCGTAACCGAAAGGCAAGTTGCCGAACTTTTGAGAAAAGCGTTTTCCACAGGTGTTATTTTCACCACCCATACAATAACAATCGCGCCCCCAATCACGGAAAGCGCGAACTAATTGTGCCAGTTGAGGATCGTTGGTACAAATAGCACCTCCTTCACCTGTAGTGATATGATGCGCCGGATAAAAAGAAATGGTTGATAAATGTCCGTATGTACCTGTTTTCTTTCCTTTATAAGCACTACCAAATGCATCGCAGTTATCTTCAATCACCCAAAGCTGATGCTCATTCGCAAGTTCCATCACAGCATCAATATTGAAAGGATTTCCAAGGGTGTGGGCAATAAATATACAACGGGTTTTAGGCGAAATAGCTTTACGCATCATTTCTATATCGATATTATAAGTAGGTAGTTCCACATCTACAAATACAGGAACCAATCCGTATTGAATGATAGGAGTTACAGTAGCAGGAAATCCGGCAGCCACAGAAATCACTTCATCACCCGGTTTCAAGCGTCTGTCACCCAATTTTTCAGAGGTCAGGGCTGAAAAAGCCAACAAGTTGGCTGAAGAACCGGAATTTGTCAGCAACACATGCTCAATTCCCAGAAATTCAGCTATTTTTTCTGCAAATTCTTCAGAGAATCTTCCCTCTGTCAACCAAAAGTCCAAAGATGCCTCTACCGCGTTTACAATTTCCTGTTCATTAAATACACGTCCGGCATAATTCACTTTCGATTTGCCCGGAATAAATTCCGTTTTTCCAAACCTTGCCTGATGATATTCTATCGTTTTGGCTATAATTTCTTTTCTTAATGTTTTAAAATCACTCATATATATTGATTAAATCTAAATTTATTATGCTGTATTTCAGTTTGGAAATACCTGCCAATCGTGACTATTAATTCTTAATTCTTCACCGTTTTACTTAGTCCTATAAACAGAACCACGGCCAAACCAATCCCTAACAGATTGCTCACTATATCCAGCAGGCTAACGCTTCGGTGGTAGCTAAAGTTTTGTAAAAGTTCGAGAACAACCGAGAATGCAAACAGCGTCAGCCCTATATACGTCGGTGTTATTTTAAACCTCAGCAAAAGTATCAGCATGCACACTACAAAATAATAACCACCGTGTATCAGCATATCCACCTGCCAGTAATACTGTTGCAGCACTTTCTGCTCAGGATGAAAATCAGGCCACAAGCACATGGCTACAGTAGCTATTATTGTTATCGCCAGGATCAGGTATTTGTACATTTTTTCTTTTGTCACCAGTCTACAGTCGCCAGTCACCGGTCAAGACAGTTGAATCGTTGAATTGTCGCTGGCAACTATTAATTTTTAATTCTTAATTTTTAATTATCCTGTCTTCTTTCAGACACTGTCAAGATTGTTGAAGCGTTGAACTGTTGAATCGTTGAACTGTTGCTGGCAACTATTTATTTTTAATTCTTAATTATCCTGTCTCCTTTCAGACACTCCTGCTAACCTTTCAGACGCTCCTGCTAACCTTTCAGACACTCCTGCTAACCTTTCAGACGCTCCTGCTAACCTTTCAGACGCTCCTGCTAACCTTTCAGACGCTCCTGCTAACCTTTCAGACGCTCTAGCTATCCTTTCAGACGCTCTTGCTATCCTTTCAGACGCTCCTGCTAACCTTTCAGACGCTCCTGCTATCCTTTCAGACGCTCTTGTTACCCTTTCAGACGCTCTAGCTATCCTTTCAGACGCTCTTGCTAACCTTTCAGACGCTCCTGCTACCCTTTCAGACGCTCTTGTTACCCTTTCAGACGCTATCAATTGTTGAAACGTTGAATTGTTGAACTCTTCAATCCGCTTCTGCCTACTGAATTATTAATTCTTAATTATTAATTATCAATTAAATAAAGATCGAAGGCCGCACACATTTCCTACAGCCTTCGATCCTACATTCAAACTAAGCAGTTGGTGCCGGAGCATCAGCATCCGGTGTTGGAGCTTTGTCTTTGCGTCGCACCTGTTTCAGCAATTCGCTAAAAGTATATTCTTTCAGTTTCACAGGGTCGGTAGCCTTAAACAGGATTTTACCAACATTAAAAATTTCTGTTAACTGTTCGAACAAATCATTCAGCAGTCCGGTGTTTTCCTGCACTATTTGCATACGATTGGTGAACAAACGGTACTGATCCTCTTTGAGGCCGGTCAGGGTTTCACCTGCTGTACTAAATGTTGCAATCAATTCCTCGCTAAGTCCCTGAACAACCAACGCTGGTTTATACTTTTGAATATTAGCATTCACAAGTCTTAAACTTTCCAAAGCGCCTTCCAAATCATTTGATACACGTGCTTTGCGAAGCGTTTTCAGCCCGAAATCAGCAGCCGAAATTTTAAGCTCCTTTTTAGCAAGATCCAGATAACCCGTCAAATAATTAATCGGGGTAATCAGTCCATCCAAAATGCCATACAGTTGTTCGGTGATCAACTTTTTAGCAAGAGTTTCGGTTTCGGGCATCACAAGCTCGGTAGCTGTTTTAATTTTTGCCTCAAAACCACTTACATAGTCTCCGTTCATTTTCGGAGAATAACCCGTAAAAACTAACAGGTCACGTTTAAAACTCAAGAGTACCAATGTACAAATAATCAGTAACTCTTCATCCTTACAGTTATAACTGCGTTTTGCTTTTTCAGTCATAAATAAAAGAATTTAAGATAAATAATAATGGTTAACTATAACTCTTCTCACTTGCGACGAAGGGTATGGATTACTGTTATATTTTAAAGATTTAAACTGTCTGCTTTGAAGCGTTGAACTGTTGAATTGTTGAACTGTTGAATAATTGAGTAATTGTTGAAGCGTTGAACTGGGTAATTGAGTAACTGAATAAGCGATGAACTAACTCAGAACTCGAAACTCAGAACTCGAAACCCGAAAGCTTTCGGGACAAATCTTCAAATTCTCTAATTATTAACTTCCTTAACTTCAATTCTAACTTCCGGTTCTTCAAATTTTCAAATTCTCAATCCCGAAAGCTTTCGGGACAAATTTTCAAATCATTAATTGTCTTGTCTTTTGACTTTTGACTTTAGACTTCAAACCCATTACGAATTATTAATTATTCTTCTTGTGTCCGTAGTAATTACCATATCCATAGCTATAGCCACGGTGGTAATAATACTTCGACTGCATATTCACATCGTTGATCACCAGGTAAGGACGTTTCAATGTTTTATCGGCTTTGATATGGTTCAGGAATTCGATATTGCGTTTATCCGAATAATCCATGCGGCACATATAAAGTGCAATATCCACCACCCTGTCGATCAGGAAGCTGTCCGACACTGCACCCACCGGAGCCGTATCAATCACTATATAATCGTAGTCGTTGCGCAGTTTCTCCACTATATCATCAAGGCGTTTGCTCATCAGCAATTCATTAGGATTAGGAGGAATCACCCCACCCGGAATCACATCCAAAGTAGGATAAGCCGCTACATTTTGAATAATGCTGCGATAGTCGCTCACATGTCCCGAAAGCACTGAGGACATACCCTCTTCGCCCTCCAGGTTCAAATGTTTCTTCAGCTGCGGTTTGCGCAGGTCGAGACCCAGCAGCATTACTTTTTTACCGGTAATCGACAAGCTAATGGCTAAGTTCAGACTCACATACGATTTTCCTTCGCCCGGTTCGGTAGAAGTCACCATCATTACCTTTTGCGAAGGATAATCCAGTGTAAACTGCAATTTAGTACGCAGCAAGCGGAAAAGTTCAGCATTCGAATCGGTATTGGACGAATGATCGATAATCACATTTCCTGTGTTGTTGTGTCCCAGTTCCGACAGAACAGGCACATCCGACAGTTTCTCCACCTGAGCGCGGTTGCTGATGGTGGTATTGATAAGGTCGCGCAGGAAGATAATCAACAAAGGGAAAGCTAAGCCCAGTAGAAAGAACACGCCCATAATAATTTTGGAACGGGGTCCCGTTTGTTCTCCTGTATCGGGCGTATTCAGCACGCGTCCCTTGGGCACCGTAATGGCCATGGTGAGCGAAGCTTCCTCGCGTTTCTGCAGCAGGAAGAGGTAAAGACTTTCCTTCACCTGTTGCTGGCGTTTAATTTCGATAAACTCACGTTCCTGACGGGGCAAGTCACGTATTTTGGAGACCGCCTGTTGATTCTGCGAGTCGAGTTCACGCTTTGTAATCTCGAGTCCCTTGCGGCTGTTGGCAATACTTACCTGTATAGAGCGACGGGCCGAAACAATTTGCTGGTTCATGTTCCGCAATGCAGGATTCTCCTCGGACGAACCACCCGCTACCCTTTCGCGGTTCATCAGCAATTCATTGTATTTCTGTATCACTGCCACCAAACCCACATCGGTAAGTCCCAGGTTAGGAATCAGTGCATACTGGTTGGCGCTCTTCGAAATAAATTCCTCTACAAAGCGAATCAGACTCAACTGGTTTTCCACCAATATGCGTTGCTGATCGAATTCGTTGTTGCGTTCCAGATAAATCTTGGCATCCGAGCTGATATCGGTCATTTGGTTCACCTGCTTGTAGTTTTCCACTTCCCCTTCCACATCGCTCAATTCACCCGAAATCAAGCGCAGGCGGTCGTCGATAAAGTTGGCAGTATTCATGGCCGAACGGTTGATTTGCTCAATGGCATCCCGGTTGTAAATGGCCGAAAGGGTATTCAGAATGTCCTTTCCCTTTTGTTCGTTGCTAACATTTAATCCTATATTGATCACATCTACCTGTTTGCTTACTTCGGTAGTCAGTAATTTAGCGCTGATATAACGGCCCACTGCATTAGGATTGCTGATACTTACCGTAATATCTTCCTGCGGCAGGAACTTCAAACCTTTGCGCAGCGCTATGCTGATAGGGCCGGCAGGCGTATTGATCATGGCAGGAAGCTTTTTCACTGTCTGACTGAAAGCACTGTCATTGTATTCCCCTTCGATTGTGTATTGTCCGTCTTCGCGTGCAATTTCGAAGCGTAGTGTTTTTTCCAGCTGTATCAAAGCCATGCTGTCCATTTTTACATAATAAGGCGAAGCGGTGTACAAATCGATAGTACGCAGGAAATCTTTGGTGCTGTAAGTAGTGTGCAGTTCCAGTTGATTCACTACACGTTTCATCAATGCCGACGATTTCAGCACTTCATTCTCGTTGTTCACCATCGACAACGAACTCCCGAAGCCCATCACGTCCAGCTGTTTCATCATCGACATCTCGTTCATGGCGCCACTCTTGGACTGATCCACCACCAACAAAGTAGTAGTAAGGTGGTAGGTATAAGGCTGCGTACGCAAATAGAAAAAGCCAATGACACAAGCAATCAGGACAGAAGCCAGTATCCACTTCCAATAAACTATGTATTTCTCATACACTTCACGCAAGTTGATAGGTTTCTCCTGTACGTCATTTTCAAACTGATCGAAGTTATATTCCATAAGAGCGTTTAAATATTTTGTAAATATGTTTTTTTTAGCTGAAAGAGCAGAAAGATAAATGTGACAATATGCTAATTTGACAATGTGCCAAGAGATAATATGCTAATCCCGATAAATTCGGGACAAGTTGTGCCAATTGTTGAAACGTTGAATTGTTGAAGCGTTATTTCGTCTACGATGCCACTCAGAACTCAGAACTTTCAAATCTGTGTAATCTGTATTTATCTGTGTAATCTGTATTTAAGTTTACTTCACCAGCGTCACAACAAGCGATGTCAGCGAAATAAGCGTCCCCACGATAGAGATCGAGAGTGTTTCGGCGCTACCGATCTTAGAGGTTCGTGTTTTGGTTTCGTTGGGTTGCACATAAATCACATCATTTTGTTGCAGGTAGAAATAAGGCGAATAAATAAGGTTTTTATCCCGCAAATCGATACGAATAGACTGACGTCCCTCAGGAGTTTGGCGTACCAGCAACAAATTGTCCCTTCTTCCGTAGATGGTAAGATCGCCCGCTGTAGCCAACGCTTCGAGAATAGATATTTTCTCGTTGTTCACAAGGAAAGTGTTGGGACGCGCCACTTCACCCAATACCGAAATGCTGAAGTTGGCATAACGAATGGAGATAATAGGCTCTTCCTTGATATAACGCGGATAGATCTTAGTTTTAATTAAGTCGGCCAGTGCGTTCTTTGTCATTCCATCCACATGCAGTTTGCCAATGATAGGGAAAGTGATATTGCCATCCGTCCCGATCAGGTAATTCTGCAAGCCACCACTGTAGGTGGAAATTGTGGATCTGCTTGGATTATAATCCTGCATATTCACGGTCGGTACCAGAGGCAGATTAAATGGCATAGCAGCTTCGGCAGTATTGGAGTTCACAGTAATGGTGAGTAAATCACCTACTTTCAGCACCGCATCAGGCACCTGCGACGAAACAGTATCAGTCATAACGGCAACTTTGCCCGCATCCTGCAGGTAAATCACCTTTTGATAAGTATCACAACCCGTGAGCAGTGTAACAGAAAGAAGAAGTGGAAAAAAATTTTTTAGTTTCATAAAAGTATATACTATTTACTTATTTACTATTTAGCAATTGACTGTAGAAGCGTTGAATTGTTGAAGCGTAGCGTAGAACTGTTGAATCGTCGAATGTGCCTCTTCGAATTATCAAATTATGAATTATATGTCGTCAGGACATGGACTTTTGTCTTTCGTCTTTTGACTTTAGTCTCTAGATTTTTGTCTTTTGTCTCTAGACTTTTGACTTTAGACTTTTGACTTTAGTTTTGCCTGACCCTTCGCACGGCAATGCCCCGTCAGTCACAGAGCGGACCAACTAACTATCTATATTTTAAAAGTTTGATTCCCGTCGATACAATAAACGAAAATCTGAAAATCTAATGCTTACTACAAGCCGAAAAAGCAATTGCGGAGCAGACTACTTTCGGCCTTATACAAAAAAACAGCTTGTATACACAACACTGATATGCTCTATCATCGTCCGGCGAATGTTTTCACCACCTGATCGGTCTTCACACTCACCGTTACACCCATTTGTTCTATCGTCAAAGTAAGGCGATTACCGGAGACTTTTAGTACTTTTCCTTTCAGGTCTTTCATCGGTCCGGTAGCTATCTGTACCTCATCATTTTCTATCATCTCACATTCCAGTCCCCGGGCTTTTTCGAGAAAGGATTTTATATGCTCTATCTCGTTATTCCTTACCACTGCCGGGGCGCCGTTGTAGTACACGATGCGTGCCACTCCTTTTATCTTAACTAAGGAACGTAAAACCTCATCAATTGTTCTTACAAAGATATAAGAATTAAACAAAGGCACTTCCACCATCTTTACCCTGTCGGACCAACGCCTTGGGGTCATATGCATAGGCAGAAATACCTCTATGCCCTCCATGTGCAGGCGCTGTTCTACCTGTTTCTCAGCCCTCGAGGCCGTATATAAAAGATACCAGTTCAATATATTTCTATTTAAAAAAAACTAATGAATAATGAAAAATTAATAATTAATAATGAAAATTTAATAATGAATAATTCATTATGAAATCCCGAAACTCGGAACCCAAAACTCGAAACTCGAAACTCGAAACCCGAAACTAAACAAAAAAGCTACCCTTCTAAAAAGACATTCATCTTTCGAAAGGTAGCTTTGTATTAGTATAAAGAATAGTCGTTTGAGCAACTAATCGTTCAATAAACGATGAGATATTACTGCTGATCTTACGGGACTTTGCCTGCAGATACTGTAATTCTATTATATAAAACATAGGAGTAAACAAATTCATCATGTAATCAACCCTCATCAAACGAATATTAATTATAAATAATCAATTCAACCATCTGCCGGTAAATTATTGCGCACACCCATACGATTAAAGTATTGTTTTAATGCGTTAATAAAAAGCGAAACAGATCATTCTATAATTAAAAAAATAACTAAAAAACAGGTCCAGGCTTCAACAAACCAGCAAATAGAAGTAATATTTTACTTTATTAACCCTTTGTAGAGATTGCAAAGATAGGATAATCTATTAAAAAATCAAACAAGAAATAAAAAAATTATCAATAATATCTATTTTTTATTACAAAAGTAAACAAGAGAACAATTTGACAGACCTTAGAGCCCATTACAACACAGTAGTCCCGTATCATCTTTATTTTATTGTCAAAAGAAATTATTTAACAACAAAACCGAATCAAAACGTCACATACAATCACAAATCACATCAAAACCAATCTCCGGCAACTACAGCCAACCCCCTCATCCAGAGTTTGGTTACAGCAACTACTCATTTTTCAGCAAAAATACTTCGTCTTCTACAAAAAAGAGTAGCCCGTGTTGCTATAAGTCCTGCATTGACTTTAGTACAAGAAAACAATACAGCGCCAGCAATATTCAAACAGCGTCGTACCTTCTTATTTACGAACACATTATAAGTTTCCAGAAGCCTTCGGCTTACGCTGTTACATCATTATTACAAAAATGCTGTCGGCTCCAACACCTCAATACAGGAAGCAGGCTATGTAAATATTCATAAACTACTGTAACTAACAAACCCACTTATACCGTGAAATAATTCAATTTTTGTATCTTTGCAAGTTATAAAAAATCCGATATTTTGACGACGAAAACCAACAATACAGAGAACGCAGCCGAACAGGTAGAAGTAATAGGCGCACGCGTACACAACCTCAAAAACATAGATGTAACGATTCCCCGCAATGCACTGACTGTAATTACAGGCTTAAGTGGCAGCGGAAAATCATCCCTTGCCTTCGACACCATCTTTGCCGAAGGACAACGCCGCTACATCGAAACCTTTTCGGCCTATGCCCGTAGCTTCCTTGGCAACATGGAACGACCTGATGTGGATAAAATCACCGGACTCAGCCCTGTGATCTCCATCGATCAGAAAACAACAAACAAAAATCCACGCTCAACCGTAGGTACTACCACCGAAGTGTATGATTATTTTCGTTTGCTGTATGCACGCGCCGGCATTGCTTATTCCTACGTCACAGGCGAGAAAATGGTAAAGTATTCCGAAGATCAGATTGTCGATTTGGTACTCAAAGAATATGAAGGTAAAAAAACTTACCTGCTCGCTCCGCTGGTTCGTGGGCGTAAAGGCCATTACAAGGAACTGTTCGAGCAGATTCGGAAGAAAGGATACCTCCACGTGCGCATCGATGGCGAAATACGCGAAATTACCCATGGATTAAAAATTGATCGCTATAAAATCCACGATATCGAAGTGGTAATCGACAAACTGCTTGTAAGCGCCAAGGACCGCCAACGCCTGAAACAATCAATGCAAAAAGCAATGCAGCAGGGAAATGGCATTGTGATGATCATTGAAAAAGACAAGGAACAGGCCCGCTTCTTCAGTAAAATGCTTATGTGCCCTACCAGTGGCATATCCTACGACGAACCGGCTCCACACAATTTTTCCTTCAACTCACCGCATGGCGCTTGCCCGCATTGCAAGGGATTAGGAGTTGTGAATAAGATCGATATGGATAAAATTATTCCGGATCGCAGCCTGAGTATTTACAACGGAGCCATTGCACCACTTGGCAAACACAAAAGCACTACAATATTCTGGCAGATAGAAGCCATACTCGAAAAGTACGACTGCACACTTAAAACAGCGGTAGTCGATATTCCCGAAGAAGCAATTGATGAGATTATGAACGGCACCGACGAACGTTTACAAATCAAAAATCAATCGATCGGCACCAGCTATTTCCTCAACTACGATGGCATACTCCGCTATATCGAAATGCAGGCAGAAGATTCGGCTTCGGCCACCGAACAGAAATGGGCCAATCAATATTCTAAAGAAATAAAATGCCCTGATTGCAAAGGCACTAAACTCAAAACAGAATCGCTGCATTACCGCATCCACGACAAGAATATAGCCGAATTATCGGCCATGGATATTTCAGCACTCTCGGAATGGGTCAACAAAGTGGAGCCCTTCCTCACCGACAAACAACGTACTATTGCCGGTGAAATACTGAAAGAAATACGTACACGCCTTCAGTTTTTACTCGATGTGGGTCTTAATTACCTCTCGTTGAACCGCAGCTCGCAATCCCTTTCGGGTGGCGAGAGCCAGCGCATCCGCCTTGCCACACAAATTGGTTCTCAATTGGTGAATGTGCTTTACATACTCGATGAACCAAGTATCGGATTGCACCAAAGAGACAACGAACGATTGATAAAATCGCTCAAACAATTGCGCGACATTGGTAACTCTGTGATTGTGGTGGAACATGACAAGGACATGATGCTGGCAGCCGATTATGTGGTAGACATGGGTCCTCACGCCGGACGATTGGGCGGCGAAGTTGTTTTTTCGGGAACACCCGACGAAATGATGCAGGCCGATACGCTTACTTCGGCTTATCTGAACGGCAAAAAGCGCATCGAGATTCCTGAAAAACTACGTCCCGGTAATGGTTTAACTTTAAGTATCAAAGGAGCACGTGGCAATAACCTTAAAAACATCGATGTTACTTTCCCGCTGGGGAAAATGATTTGTATCACAGGTGTTTCGGGAAGCGGAAAATCGACGCTTATCAATGAGACACTACAACCTATCCTGAGTCAGCACTTCTACAGATCGCTCAAAGATCCGCTGGAATACGATAGCATCGAAGGAATTGACAACATTGACAAAGTGGTGGAAGTGGATCAGTCGCCCATCGGACGTACACCACGTTCGAACCCGGCCACCTATACCGGCGTGTTTTCCGACATCAGAAATGTGTTTGTTACCTTGCCCGAAGCCAAAATACGTGGTTATAAACCGGGACGTTTCTCTTTCAATACAGCCGGTGGGCGCTGCGAACAATGCAGTGGTAACGGATACAAGACAATAGAAATGAACTTCCTGCCAACAGTGCATGTGAACTGCGAAAGTTGCAATGGCAAACGCTACAACAAGGAAACGCTCGAAGTGCGTTTCAAGGGAAAATCAATTGCCGATGTGCTGGATATGACAATCAATCAGGCCATGGAATTCTTCGAAAATCAACCTTCAATTCTTCACAAGATCAAAACATTGCAAGCAGTAGGTTTGGGCTACATTAAACTCGGACAATCGAGTACTACGCTATCGGGTGGCGAAAGTCAGCGGGTAAAGCTGGCTACCGAACTATCCAAACGAGATACAGGCAAAACCCTTTACATCCTCGACGAGCCAACCACCGGCCTGCATTTCGAAGACATTCGGGTACTTATGGGCGTGCTGAACAAGCTTGTAAAAAAAGGAAATACTGTCATTATTATTGAACATAATATGGATGTTGTAAAAACAGCCGATTACATTATAGATATAGGTCCTGAAGGCGGATCGGCAGGAGGACAAATTGTATGTACAGGAACGCCACAGGAAGTGGCAGCAACTCCGGCCAGCGAGACCGGACGCTTCCTGAAACATGAACTTGTATAATTATGAATATATTTTGTATCTTTGAAGACTGAATTAACACCTGAATAATATGCCAGCATTACTTAAAACCCTTCTCTACGGCGCTAGTGTCTTTGTCATTTTCACAACAGTGGCCGTGGCACTTAAACTGATAACCAACAAAACGGGTGATCCGGAGGCCTATTTTGGCTTGATGACCAACAACGATTTGATGATAGGATTGGTGGTGGCAGTGGCTGTTACTATTTCGCACGAGCGCAAAAAGAAACTCAGATAATCATTTTTGCATTTTATTTTCTATAAAAATATTCTTATCAGTGACTGATACTTTTAAATATATAATACATTTTTTGCTGGGCGAAGATCTTTCGCCCGAAATCGTTGAGCAGGTCGGATATACTTCGGACGAAAATGAGTTCGGAAACTATAAACTGGTGATTCAACCTTCCGGCTTTTTCGACAAGGATGTTTATGCCACCCCGGCATCTCTTCCTTCGCTGCCACTTAAAATATGGGAGGAAACACCCATCCTTTTCGGAGAACCAACGGTGGAAAACACCGAAATCACAAGAATATTAAAAGCCGACTTAGTAGCAAGCACCTATTTCCTTATTTCGAGGTATGAGGAGATGGTATCCAAAAATATAAGAGACGATCATGGACGTTTTCCCGGTAAAGCATCCCTGCCTTATCGCGCCGGCTTTATCGACCGTCCGCTTGTGGACGAATACGGACGCCTGTTGCGCCAACAACTTAGGGAAACAGGAATTGAAGTTCCCGAACCACCCAGACAAATCAAAAAAGTTTACATTACCCACGACGTAGATCATATTGCGCATTTCAGGGATGTGAAAGGCCTGCTCGGAGGCCTTATCCGCAGCCTCAAACGACCGAAAGAAGGACCGAAAGCCATGAAAAGTTTCTTTGGCGGACTGCGTTTCGACCCCTGGTATACTTTCCCTTTTCTTTTCAATATCGACACTGAATTGCGGACTAAACTGACGCCTGAACGTTGCGAAATAGTGACCTTTATCCGTTCTGGCGGAAGTAAATACAAACAGGATAAACCGGCAGCCAATCTGATTCACCCCGATTACAAAAATCTTTTCAGGTATTGTAAACGAAAAAATATCAGCCTCGGACTACATGCAAGTTACGAAGTGGGAATTCATCCTTATTACATTACCGACGAAAAAAACAAACTCGAAAGACTGTCGAAAACGCAGATAAACTACAACCGTAACCATTACCTCACCAGCCGTGAACCAATGGACATGCTTAGCCTTATTGCCGCAGGCATTACGGATGATTTTACAATGGGATATGCCGATATGGCCGGATTCCGTTTAGGCACCTGCCGACCTGTAAAATATATCGACCTGAAAAACATGCAGGTAACTTCACTCACGCTGCATTCGTTGCCTGTAATGGACCGCACTCTCAGCGACAAAAGATATATGTACATGAATGCACACGATGCTTTTCAGTATTGTACGCAGCTTATCGACAATGTGGAACAGTACAATGGCGAAATAGCGCTACTGTGGCACAACAATACTGTTGAAAAAAATGCAGACAACTATCATCGCAAACTTTACCGCGACATATTAAAGTATTTGCACGACAAATGAAAAAACGCATCATCATTTCCGTTTCGAGCGATTTATGTACCGATCAGCGGGTACTTAAAGTTTCAAAAACATGCTTTGAAAATGGATTTGATGTGTTACTCATAGGACGTAAACTAAAGAATAGTTTGCCATTCGAAGCTCCATTTCCACACAAAAGATGGCGTTTATGTTTCAACAGTTCTTTTGCTTTTTATGCAGAACTCAATGTCCGGTTGTTCTTTTATTTGCTCTTCAGCAAAGCCGATATATTGCTGACCAACGACACTGACACTTTAGCGGCTAATTTTCTTGCTTCAAAGTTAAGGAAGAAGAAACTGATTTTCGATGCACACGAGCTTTTCCCCGAAGTTCCTGAACTCACCAACCGCCCGAACGTAAAAAAGGTATGGACAAAAATTGAAGATATTATTTTTCCTCACCTTCTGCATTCGTACACAGTGTGCAATTCAATTGCCGCTTACTACAATCAGAAGTACAACATCAACATGAAGGTAGTGCGTAATGTTCCTTATTACTGCCCTGCCCAAACTCAGCAAAAGCACAGTCAGAAAGAAAAAAACATCCTTTATCAGGGAGCAATCAATACAGGCAGAGGACTCGAATGGGTGATCGATGCAATGCCATATGTAAAAGACGCTCAATTGCTGATTATCGGATCGGGCGATATTAAACCTCAACTTGAGGAGAAAGTAAAAGCCATGCAACTGACCGACAAAATCAGATTCGAAGATAAAATGAAGCCCGAAGCTTTGCTTTCGTACACACGGCAGGCCGACCTCGGATTATGTCTGCTCGAAAACAAAGGTCTCAGCTATTACTACGCCTTACCCAACCGTATTTTCGATTACATCAATGCAGGAATTCCTGTGTTAGCCACTCGGTTTCCCGAAATCGAAGCCATTGTCGATACCTATCAAACTGGCGTATTGATTGACAATTACGAGCCCGAATACCTGGCTCAAACCATCAACGAAATGATGGAGCACCCCTACTCTACCGAACATTTTCAGTCGCTTGCTTCAAAATTTTGTTGGGAAAACGAGGAGAAAATACTGCTTGACATCATCCGGAGTTAGTAGCAAACCAGTGATAAGTACTGACTAATGTACAATTTACAATTTAACAAAAAGATTTTAAACAGTAAATTACGGGTTTATTGATGCTACATTATATTACCCTCAATACTTACTATTGTTTGCGGCGCTAACGCAAGCTTCTCCAAAACAAATTTCACATGATTGAATCATATAGAATCTAAAAAACCGAAAATCAATTTTACTTTGATTTTCGGTTTCTTTCTATGTTTATTTATTCAGCTTTTGTTTTCCGGCTTCGAGCCAATTAATAAAGTTTTGCGGATTTTCATCAAACCCAAACGACTTGTTGAGCGGATTTCCCTTGTTATCAAGGATCACATAAAAAGGCTGAGCATTGGAACCAAACTTAATCCGTTGCAGGTAGCTCCATTTGTCACCTATCGATTTGATCGAACGGGTGCGTCCGTTCTCCTCTACTTCGAAAGGTTTTGCAAGCGCTGTTTTATCATCTACAAAAACAGAAATCAAAACAAAATCGTTTTCTAATAAATTTTTCACCTTTGGATCAGTCCATACCGAAGCTTCCATTTTACGGCAATTTACACAACCAAAACCTGTAAAATCGAGCACTACAGGCAAACCTTTCTGAGCAGCGTAAGCCATACCAAGGTCATAATCGGTAAAAGCCGGATGTACTTCATCGTCGTACAGATTAAAGTCCTGCGTGTAAAGCGGAGGCGAAAATGCACTGACAGCTTTCAGCGGAGCACCCCATAGGCCCGGAACCATATACACGGCAAAGGCAAGTGATACGATGGCCAGAAAAGTTCCCAACACTGAACTGTGTTTTGTTTCGCTATCGTGTGGAAAGCGAATTTTGCCCAACAGATAGAATCCCAACAAAGTAAAAATAACGATCCACAAAGCAAGGAATACTTCACGGTCCAGTATACGCCATCCGTATGCAAGGTCGGCAACAGAGAGGAACTTCAGCGCCAAAGCAAGTTCGAGAAATGCAAGTACTACTTTGACTGTATTCAACCAACCTCCCGAACGTGGCAAAGACTTGAGCATTGTAGGGAAAAAGGCAAAGAAAGTGAACGGAATGGCCAACGCCACCGCAAAACCAAGCATCCCAATGGCCGGTGCCAACAATGATCCCGTTGCCGAAACTTCGACAAGCAAAGTACCAATGATAGGACCTGTACACGAAAATGAAACCAACACCAATGTAAAGGCCATAAACAAAATGCTTAGGAATCCGGCCGTGGAATCGGCTTTTGCATCAAGTTTTGTCGACCACGAAGCCGGCAATGTGATTTCGAAAGCTCCGAAAAACGAGATGGCAAACACAAGCAGCATGGCAAAGAAAATAAGATTGAACACTGCATTTGTCGACATGCTGTTCAGCGCACTTGCACCAAAGATAAGTGTAATAAGAATACCCAACGCAACATATATAAACACGATGGCAAGCCCATACAGAAAAGCATCCCTGCGTCCATGCGCTTTATTGTCCGAGCGTTTCAGAAAGAAACTTACTGTCATTGGAATAATAGGCCACACACAAGGCGTAAACAATGCCAGAAAACCTCCGGCAAGTCCGGCCAGGAAAATAAGCCAAAGTGCCGTTTGTCCTGACGATCCTTCTGTAGCTCCAAAAGCTTTGAGTTGATCCATCACCGGTGTCCAGTAATCAGCATTTCCGGCATCAACAGTTGTAGTAGTGGCAACACTATCCGTCGGAAGGCTATCGGAAGCAACAGGCGCTACGGTATTCTGTGCCCCTTCAATTGCTTTTTCGCCGAACACAAAATTCTCCTGCATAGGTGGCGTACAACTTTCGTCGTTACAACTCATGAATTCTACATAACCCTTTACACTGAATTTCGCACCTTTTGCAAAACTTATTTTCTGTACAAAAACAGCTTCGTTGGCATACCAGCTAAGTTTCATATCGAAGTTCGGATCGTAAACCTCCCTGAGTTTCGACATACCCTTCATTTTCCCTTCCATTTTTGCATTCTGTATACTTTCGAACACAAAGCTGGTGGGTCGTGGTCCATCGTTGGGAATGTCCATACCATAGAGATGCCAACCTTCTTCGATGCTGGCTTTAAAAACCAGATCGGCAGTGGTTTCACTTGTTGTTTTTAATTCGAACTTCCATTTTACAGGATCGTAAATTTGTGAAAAAGAAGCCAATGAAACCAAAACGGCCATCAGCAAAAGCATAAATTTCTTATTCATCTGTCTATAATTTATTTTTTAATTGTCAGATGGAACTCGCACATAAACATCTCTTTGTGTGTAAAAGTTTGTTTGTCGTGCTCGTTTCATATGTAAATAATTATTTTTTTAGTTGTCACATGAAACTCTTCAGTATAAAACAAGACCTATTTCATCTTATTTTTTTCAAAACTACACAAAGAACATTAACACATGAATGTTTGTTCATTTGAATTCATGATTATTAATACCTGTTTAGATAATAAAAGTCAGCAAAAATAGTCAGTACAACCTACTATCCTCTTTTGTTCACTCAGTTTTGAGCTTATACTACAACTATCTTGTAAGCATAAACTTAAAGCTAACCCCGAAATTGGTGGACGAAACCGGGAAAGTTGTAGAAATAAGTGGTGTGCTCATTTGCCGGTCGAAAAACATTTGAATATTCACCTTCGAACTGAATACATAATCGGCCATAATTTTAAGAGAGATCAGTTTATTGCCACTCGAAGCCTGAGTCAGGTTTTCGTCGATCTTACGCAGGAGCGATTTTATGTCTTTGTAGGACACATCGGCATTCAGCTTCAGGTCGTTTTTAACGCGCGATTGCTGATTGTTTTTCAGTTTCAAAATGACATCAAAGTCTTTTAAAACATAGCCAATGCCGAGTGTAAACTCATCCGTTGCACTTTCAATCAATTGCGTACTTGACAAGTTAAGCGCCAGAGTTCTTTGTTTTCCATACTTCAGGCTTGTCGTCATGCTATTTTTGAGCACTGCATTGATACCAATCAGCGGACTGAATTGCTCGGTGAGCGAAACTGATGAAATATCGTAAGGCGAAGAAGGAATAGGGTTATTGGATTGTACATCGCGTACATAACCAAGGGCGTTGTTATTATCGTCCATAGCTACCCAGGTAGAAAATGAAGTATAATTACCAATGCTGTACCTACAAGTGTAAGCATGCATCAGACTGATAGACCTGAAATTGTCTTTCACCCACTGAATGCGCGATAAGCCATCGTAGTTCATGCGCCAGTTGGGTAAAACACTCAGAATTGAAGGAAACGGATTTGTATCCACCGTGTTCACATCCTTACCTGTATAAGCTGCCAAAAATGCCGGAATCAGTACATCACTCGAATTTAATCCATAGCTTCCTCGGGCTTCGTTATAATATTCTTCGAGTCCAGCAATTTCAGTAAGGAAGCCTGTCTTCGGATATTTAGTTTCACGATATTTAGAATTTAACCGATTGGCAATCACCTGCCGGTTGGCAAGGAAATTATCGAACACTTCAGATGAATAATTTTCGTCGGCAGTACCGGTTTTCATAAATGCAGTTTTGAAAGCGATTTGGGTAATGTTATAGCTACCGTTGAAGGTTTGCTGCATCCCGTGTGTGTACTGAATCGTCGTATTGTTGGCTGTATAACGCTTGGCATTCAAATCAATTTTCAAACCCGGTATTGGCTCAAGCGTTGCTTTGATGTCCAGATCGGAGGTGAAAGCTGTAGACGCAGGGTTTACAATAGAATCGCTTTTATACAACCAATTATTATCAAGCGCATTCTGAATTGTATTATCATCAAAAAAACCGAATGTAAATCCATATCCGGGAGCAGAAACACCATTCACATCTTTTGTTTGCCCAAGAAAACCAGCTTCGGGCTTGAAACCGGGCAACACCATACTATTGGACTTCCGATAGGTAATTGAAGCCCTGCGAACCATCATCAGAAAACGGGTACTAAAATCGACCACCGTTCTGCCTGCACTCTGCAAGTTCGGATCGAGGGTAGCTATGCTGATGCTGGCACTGTCGGCAGCATTTCTGGATGTCAATTCAATGGCGGTCGGACTTATTGATTTATAGTTGACAGCCATTGGCCTCCCTTTTTTATCCAACACGGTAATGGCCAGTTTTTCACTTCCAAGTCTGTGATTGATCGTCATTTTTTTACCTTCTTCAAGCGTAACCGACTGTTTAAAGTTTCTTGATTGGAATTTCTGGACACCTCCTCTTTGCCCACTGGCATTGTACTTCCGGTTCACTTCCTTCAGGTATTTCGATTTATTGTAAAGCGATTCGAAATTCAATTGTCCATCGCCTGACCAAGTGCCCATAGTTGTTGCCACATTGCCCACATCGATGGATCCGATGAGTTTGGCCGACCGATTCCAGTTATAGTTAGAGTTATAAGATGCATTGGCAGTAATCCAGTCGAAAATAGGAATTTTGTTGATAGGCAAATTCCATGAAGCGGAAAACACCTGCTGATAAGCATAGGGATTTCCAAGTTTACGTATTTGCGACCATACCGAATCGCGCCATTCTGCATAATGTTCCTTACCAATTTCGGGTGTATTGTAAGGTTCGTCGATGTTGGCATTCATAGTCGTTTGGAAGCTGAAGTGAAGTGATTTTGTTAAATCGTATTTGATATCAAAATTCCGGTTCCACATAAAGTCTTTACTGAAATTCATTTCAAAATTGTTCACTGTATTCACTTGCATCAAGTCCCGAAGTTTTACCTGCGAGAACTGACGATTCATATCGGTATTGAAGCTCAACGACGATGGCAGATAATTAAAATTCAGATCTGATAGAATTTTAAATGCCGGTTTCTTCAGTGATTTCACATTTTTAAAAGGCTCTACAGGTTGTGGACTGAATGAAAAATTGTAGTTCACAGCGGCACGTTCCTGTTTTTCGAGGTTCTTTTCCACTTCGGCGCTCGTTTGTACACGTTCGCTGTAGGAATAGGTAAAAGTAAGATTGGCAGGATCGTAGAATTGCGGTTTCTTGCTTTTAATATTCACTTTTGCCGAAGTTATATTAAAACTTTTAGATGTGCTTACCGTTTGCGACGACATAATAAGCGTATCTCTGTCCTGTTTACTCTGGAGATTGGACAAGGCATCCGAAAGTAACACATCTTCGTCCAGCGGATTGTATTTGGGTGTTAATGTTTCGTTGGTGTACGAGAAATAAGCCGGCAACTGAATTTTTGCTTTTTCGGGAAGAAAACGTCCCAATTCCATACTTGTAGAAAAATTCATTTGATATAAATCGTCGGTACGACGGTCCATCACATTGCTTTCGATGCTACCGTAACCTGAAGTTTCGACCCTCCCGGATACATTTACCTGACCAATATCCGATAAGCCCAGAGCCAGGTTACCCATAGCAGCCCAACCTCCATCTTCATCAAACTCCGACATACGAAGCTCGTTCACCCATATTTCTCCTGATTTTACTTCTCCACTCACATTGCGGACACCAATCATAATATTCTCAACATTCGATATGCTTGGATTACCCACCACCCGGATTTTATTTTTTCCCTTGTCGTAAAAAGGAATCAAATCCGAAACATAAGAGCCATCTTGTTTCGACTTATTGCGCAAAAGCTTTGCATCGGTAAGTACCGAAAATGGAAAGTCGAACATATTCTCGGATGGCCACACCGTTTCTCGGTTAGCATCCGATTCCGAGGAATAATGTCCCTCAGCTGTAAGTTTTAAAGGAATTTCGTATTCATAATAATTACTTGTCAAATCGGATCCTAAACGAATAAAACACGAAAGCTCATAATCGTTCAGTGTGCGAACATCGGCCGGAAGTTTTTCGGCATGCACAAACATCTGAAGGCGTTTGTACTGACGCATATCATAAGCCGTTTTTTTATACACAGCACGGGCATCTTCAGGAGCAAGATTGGTTACTTTCATTACCATCGATTGCTCGTTCAATTGCAGAATCTGCGACTGACCTGGGTCCACTTCGCGCGTAATGCCCGGAGGCAAAACGTAGTTTACAGGTGTTTTTTCTGTGTTTTCTTCTATATTAATGGCCTGCACATCCAGTTCGCCCGACGAAACAGGTGATTTTCCAACCGGATAAAGATCTTTTGTGTACGAACGCCATTCACCTCTTACCAAATCGAGCGTAGCAAAACGCAAGTGTGTTTCTTTTTCGAAACCGGTCATGAATATACGCATAAAACGTATGGATTTGAAATTACGGATATTACCAATTGGATCTTGATGCTCACGAATAGGAATTTTAAACTGATACCAGGTAACATCTTCCGATTCTCCATTTTTCAAATCAACGGTAGAAGTATAACTATCGGTGATGTAGTTGTGTCCAATCACCATCGAATCGCGTTTGATCTCAACCTTGTACTGAAAATATTTTTCGTATTCGTTCAGTGTATTATCGCCGTTCACATCTTCAATATCAGGCAGCGATGTAGCTGTAGTAGTATAATCTTCAGTAATATTGCTTGCATCGGGCGAGTTTCCTTCGGTTCCGTTATAACGTTTGTAACGTGTAATAATATCCGCTTCTGCATCATCATACTCGGTTGATTTATAAAAACGATAGTTATCGCCTGCAGGGTCGTTCAGCGGCGAGAACTTGTCATTTTCCATGCGCTGACGAGCAGCTCCGTTTACTTTTGCTTTTACTTTCTCCACATAGTCGCTATAAGTTGGAAACTTAAACTCATCCTCGGTGGACAGACCATTTAAGCCCACATCCTGAGCAAGGCGCGAACCCGGAGTATTGTCGAAAGCCGTTACTGTGGATTGAGTTTTCGGAACGCGGCCCCAAACTGTGGCTTCAGTTTTTGATTCATCTTTATCCACAGGCAGTCCATGTTCGAAAAATTTCTTTCCATCTTTAAGTATATCCTCGCTAATATCGCCAAGATTGAAATACAGCTCACCTCCTTTGTCGACACCGTTTTTATCATAAATAAACGGATCCATCATCCAAAATTCGATGTATTCGATGTTCGATGTTTCGAAATCAGTCACATCCAGTTTACGCATGATTCCACCCCAACGTTTCTCAGGATTGGTGAGATATCCGTTTTCGTCCATGCCATCCACATCGAGGTTATATGGTCCACGCTCGGTAGGAAAATAAGATAAATTCATCACCGTAAGAATGGATGGATTGTAGGAAAGATAGCTTTTATTCGGGAAAACTTCCTTGATAAGTACATCGCGCGTGTAATGGTTCGATTGGGACGCTTCATTATTTCTGAGGTTCACCGGCGTTGTACGTCCCGGATTCTTCGAATTCAATATCTGATCCACATAATACCAGGCAAACAGGGCACGGTTTTTACCATATTCGGTAGTAGTGAGTTTTGCTTCAGGGAAAAGCGCATCCGGATCCGAATTATACGGCGTTGAAGCAAGGTACCAGCTGGAGGGATAATGTAAATCGATGGATGTTTTTGTCGATTCAAAATCGTCGATATACGCCAAACCCTTCGAACCCACAACATTTGAATGTCCTGGAATTAACTGCGCAAACTCAGCATTCAATGCAATAGTCGATGGTTTAGTAGCATTTACAAACGGCAATTTATCAAGCAAATTGGTAAGCCACTGCGATTCACCGCGCCACGAAGTATTCAGTCCCCAAATTGTATTCGAAATGGGTTCGTTTCCTGTATTTACTTTTTTTGTCAATGGCCTTTCCGACAAGTGCATTATTGTACCGCCAATACTGAAATCCTTGTTGAACTGATACTCCATATGCGTACCAACCAGCGATTTACGTTGCATACTGAACATCGACTGATTTTCAAGTTTTACATCGATATTTGTTCCCGATTCCAGAATAGACTGGTTGAGAATGGAAACAGACCCCATTGTATAGTCCACCGTATAGTCCACATTTTCTACAAGGGTAGCACCGCCGGCGGTTACTGTCACCGATCCGCGCGGAACATTCATGGCATTGAGTCTTATTTCCGAACCACTCGACGATTTGTATTCGCCCACTATACTGAATTTGTTTTTATCGCTTAGTTCCTGTGCCACCACGAGGGTAGAATCATACAATTCCTGAAAAACATATTTTTTAATGGCAATTGAATCGTTTCCAATGGCCTCTCGCAGATGCGATCCGAAAGGTTCCAGCACAGGGAAAATAATTCTACCTGCCGAAGACAACACAGTGACTCCTTCGACATAATCAAATTTCCCATCCGGATTAATATTGTTTTTCACATCTAACCGGTCCAGATTCATCTCCCTCAGTAATAATTTGTTTTTTATATTACCCTCGGTAAGGTACTGCATATTAGTTCCTACCGAGTCGTTTCGGTACACTACATTTAAAGTAAACTTCTCGCTTTGGATTTGCATAGCGCCGAGATAGTACACATTCTTCATCATCAAATCCCACAAAGCCAGATGAGGTGATTGGGCTGTACTTTTCAGCAATTTAACAATCAATGCATCGGGTGTATTTACTGCATCTGTAGAGAACTCTCCTATTTGATATACATCGCCCCCATAGCTATACTCAAAAGCCACCCCCAACACTTCGTCGGGATTCAGTTGCGATTTCAAAGAAATAGTACCCAACTCTTTGTTCAGCGTATACTCCGATGGATCAAGTTTGCGGGCACTCTCAATTTTCTCGTAGTCCTCACCGCCCACGATATTATTTCCGTAAGCTTCGGATAACTTAGCATTGGCCAATTGAATATTTCGCACATCCGAAATCTGTTTTATCTTTTCGTAAAGATTATTTGCTTTGTTCTGAGGTAAATCTTTGGTTGCAGTTTTCTGCCAAAGTGCAGTATTATCAATACGCTTAGCTTCACCCAAATCCATAAAAGCAATAATGTTACGCGATTGATCGTAATTGGCTCTTTTATTTGTAATCCACACCTCCACACGATTGATAGTCACTCCTGAGGAAACAAAAGGAAGATTGCTTAACGATTTTTCGTAAGTTTCGCGGAAATAATGTCCGAGGAAAAAGTGACGATTTTCGTCGTAATTATCAGCTTTCACTTCAAATTCGGTAGTTTGTACGCCACCTTTCGAACTCACGGTTTTTGTTTCCGATTCCTGTTGCGAAGCAATGGCCGAAATACTTAATTTTCCGAATTGCAAATCGGTTTTAACACCAAAAAGAGCTGTACTACCACTTATGAGCGAACTATTCAGCGGCATACTTACATTCCCTGCCTGGATATTTTTGATAATATCATCTTCCTTGCCCTTGTAAGCAAGTTTTACCATTTTTTGGTCGAAATCGAAAGTAGATTCTGTGTTGTAATTCAATCCAAACGAAACCTTATCGCCCACCGAAGCAGTTACATTCATCTGTATTTTCATATCAAACTCAGGCGTGGTATTACTCCTCATGGCCTCAGTATATGCAGGATTATCAACTTTATTGTGTTTAGCTCCAAACACAAGCTCAGCCGAACCTTGTGTTTTCACCTGCAAACCTCCGGGACCGAACACCTTATCGGCCGGTCCTAAACTAAACTTCATATCCGAAACAGAAAACTTATCTTCGTTGTCGACAGTTGCCGATGCATTTTTCTCTTTCCAGTAGTTTTGGATTTCTTTTTGAGCCGAATAGTTTCTGTACTCCTCGCCTGTCATCAAGTATGGAGTTGCAATTTCCATATTACCTGCATAAGTTTTGAAAATATAATTCCCCGATTTTGCATCATATTCCACTACCGATTTTATGTTCGAAGGCACGCTGTTGTCCATTGGATAAACAGTAGTAAGCTCATCGTAAGTATCCTGCTTATATTTTTTTATTTTAAAATCGGAAGTGGTATCGGTTGGAGTTTCGGTAACAACAGTTTGTTGAGGCTCAGCATTGGTAAGTTGAACGGTATTTACCAATGCATATGCTGAGCTGAAAACAACTATGAGTAAAACAATAAGTGCTGATACTTTAGGGAGTTTTATCATAAATAATTTTGACTTCGATTGATGATTTGTAAAGGTGTAAGTTTAAGAAAAAGACCGTTTTGTTTCTCTAAGTTTTATGTATAAAAAAATAAGCAATTGATTCATCTCATTTTCAAATTTTCAAATCTCAAAATTTTCAAATCACAAGGCTTACATCATTTTAAGCGCCATTTTTATCAACTGCTCCACTCTTAAATGAGGTTCCGATTTGAGAATCTGATCCACAGTTTTTTGTGAAGCAGCAGCAGCAAAACCCAACATCACAAGTGCTGAAACGGCCTCTTCTTTCAGTTCGTTATTGGAAGCAAAAACAGGACTCATGCTCTGACCCGGAGTTAAAGCAATCTTCTGAATCTTGTCTTTCAAATCCACAATAATGCGTTGAGCCGTCTTGCTCCCGATACCTTTTATAGCATTGAGCGCCACTACATTTCCGGTAGCTATCATTTCCTGAATTTCCTGCGCTGAATACGACGACATAATCATTCGCGCCGTATTGGCACCAATCCCCGACACCGAAATAAGCAACAAAAACAACTGTCGTTCGGCTTGATTCATAAAACCATATAGCAGATGAGCATCTTCGCGAATGGCTTCGTAAACATATAGCTTAGCATTCGTTTTTCCTCCAAGCGCCGAAAAAGTTGGCAAAGTAATATGAATACAATAACCTATCCCTCCGGTTTCCAACACCACATAAGCGGGATTTAGCTCAGTGGGCTCCCCCTTAATATAATCAAACATTAAATTTCAGTTTTTTAATTTATAACTTGCAAATGTACAGATTTTTTGCAACTCTTACAATATGAGTAAACCCGAATACAATATGCACATATAACCGACTTGAATAACGTTTCAGAGTTATAAAAAGTACAATTCAAAAGTTAAAAGGAGTAAAAAAGTAGATTTTTAATGCTTTTGGTATAAATTTCTTTTTAAACAATCCTCTATATTTGCTGTTATTATAATAAAAACAATCAATTAACAAATAACAATTATGAAACAAATCCTTATCACGCTTGCCATATGGATAACATCATCACTGTCTGTATTTGCACAATTTCAGGTACCTGCATTGCCTTACAAATACAATGCGCTTGAACCTTACATTGATAGCACTACCATGTTTATCCATCTCAACAATCATCATGCGGCTTATGTAGCCAACCTGAATAAAGCGCTTGAGAAATATCCTGATTTACAGAAGAAAAGTATCACTAATCTATTGGCAAGTATCAACACATTACCTGCCGACATCCAAACAGCGGTAAGAAATAATGGTGGCGGCCACTACAACCACAGTTTGTTCTGGAAAATTCTTGCTCCGGCTGGAAGTTCACCTATGTCACCCGAGCTTGAAGCTATAATAGTCAAAAATTTCGGAAGTGTGGAAGTACTTAAAACAGAATTTGAAAAGGCGGCATTGGCTCGTTTTGGTTCTGGTTGGGCATGGGTCATCAAAGATGAAGCCGGCAAACTTAAAATAGTAACCACTCCCAACCAGGACAACACAGTGATGTCGGTTATCAACGTCAAAGGCAAACCAGTACTAATGCTCGATATTTGGGAACACGCTTATTATCTGAAATATCAGTCGAAACGTGCTGCCTATGTAAAAGCATTTTGGGAAATTGTAAACTGGAAAGAAGTTGAAAGACTTATAAATGAGAAATAAACAAATTTTCTCCTGATCCTCAGAAAAAATAAAAGAGCGATGCTGAAAAACTAATTTCAGGCTTCGCTCTTTTTTTATAGGTATATATTGCTAACAAAGAATGGCTCAGATAGCAAAAAAAGTTCTTCTTCCATAGGAAAAAGAACTTTTTTTAGTGCGCAGAATGAGACTCGAACTCACACACCGTAACCGGCACTACCCCCTCAAAGTAGCGTGTCTACCAATTTCACCATCTGCGCAAATCAATATGAGGGAAAAAACTTTATTGTGCCCAAAACAGGACTCGAACCTGCACAGCCTTGCGGCCACTAGTCCCTGAAACTAGCGTGTCTACCAATTTCACCATTTGGGCAAATGGTAATTCTGTTGTAGAGAGAAAAAAAGCGAAACACGTCCGTTTCGCTTTTTTTAAAATTTCCAAGAGCGAAAAACGGGACTTCCCGATAAATAATCGGGATAAACTTCTTCGTCCCTTTACTTTAGTTTCGCATCTTTTGCTTGAGCGAAAAACGGGACTCGAACCCGCGACCCCGACCTTGGCAAGGTCGTGCTCTACCAACTGAGCTATTTTCGCAATTATTTTTTTGTTTTTAAAATGAAATCGTTATTCCATCTGCTTTTGCCAAGGTCGGTAAGAGTCCTATGCCTTGGGGCAAAGTCGTGCTCTACCAACTGAGCTATTTTCGCAATTATTTTTTTGTTTTTAAAATGAAATCGTTATTTCATCTCTTTTGCAATTGCGGTGCAAAGATAGTTTCTTTTTGAGAATTTACAAATATTTCAGCCCGAAAAATGTAGGTTTCCCTTATTTTTTTCATAACAAATAACGCTACACTATTGACGTTCTTTTATTTATTACCTTAAAAGAAATGCTAGCTAAAACAATTTAGTCCACTAAAAGCTGCATTATACTTCAACTTTTACTAATTTTGCGCTCCATAAGGCATAAAACATGAATGAACTAAGCAAAACCGACAACAAAACGATTACTTCAATCAACGCAAAATTCAAAAAAGCACTCAGCGACTTCAGACTTATCGAGGACAACGACCATATCCTCATTGGGCTTTCGGGAGGAAAAGATTCACTTGCCTTGGTTGAATTATTGGGTAACAGAATGAAAGTTTTTGTTCCTCGTTTTAAGGTGACGGCCGTACACATTTCTGTTGAAAACACACCTTACATTTCTGATCTCGAATACCTCGATACTTTTTGCAAAAGTTTTGGTATCGATTTCGTACATCGTACTACCCGCTTCGAAACTTCCGACGATACATCTAAATCTTTCTGTTTCCTCTGCTCGTGGCAGCGCCGAAAAGCATTATTCAAAGTGGCAGAAGAATTGAATTGCAACAAAATTGCCCTGGGTCATCATTTGGACGACATTGCCGAAACCCTGCTTATGAACCTGATATTTCAGGGTTCCTTTGGTTCAATGCCTCCAATGCTAAAAATGGAGAAATTCGACATGACAATTATTCGTCCCCTGGCATTGATTTCGGAAAAAGAGCTGAAAGAGCTGGAACGGATCAGGGCTTACACCAAACAGATAAAAAATTGTCCTCACGAAAAAGATTCGTCGCGAAGAGATGTAAAACAACTGATGCATGAACTTGAAAAACTAAATCCGGATGTACGGCAAAGCATGTGGAATGCCATGCAAAATATAAAATCAGAATACTTACCTCAGAACCAATCGAAATCGAAAAAAAAGTATTCTTAAAAACACAGTCTTCATGAAAATATTTCTAACAATTACTTTACTTGTCATATCCAATGTATTTATGACTTTTGCTTGGTATGGTCATCTGAAATTGCGCGAATTTAAATGGTTCGAATCCCTGCCCATTATTGCAATCATCCTTATAAGTTGGGGAATTGCCTTTTTTGAGTACATCTTTCAGGTCCCTGCGAACAGGATTGGTTTCCGCGAAAATGGAGGACCGTTTACGCTCCTTCAACTAAAAGTAATTCAGGAAGTGATTACACTCATTGTCTTCACTGTTTTTTCAACATTAGCTTTTAAAAATGAAACATTTCGTTGGAATCATTTCATTGGATTTATTTTTCTGATACTGGCTGTTTATTTCATTTTTAAAAAGTAAGAATAAATAATTGTTAATATATAAGAACAAATAAGACATTAAAAGCAATTTAAAAACTTTTAATATCTTATTTTATTTATCTTTGTACACTAAATTATTTTTTTATGAGAAAAATTTCAATTCTGACATTTGCAATTTCATTGAGCTTACTTACTGGTTCTAAACTATTTGCTATACCAGCTTCGCCATATCCTGTGAAAATAACCCAGCCAGATGGCACCGAAATAACCGTTCAACTACGTGGAGATGAGTTTTTTAACTACAAAACCACCACCGATGGATATTTATTGGTTCGAGACCAGAAAGGATTTCTTAATTACGGTACCCTTGAATCAGACGGAACCATCAGCAACAGTGGCTTCAGAGCCAAAGAATTGAATAAAAGAACACCTCGTGAAAAGAAGTTTCTCAGCAACATCCCTCAGAACACTGAAATAATAAAAACTGTGTCTTCGAAAAGAGCTTCGAGAATGGCTGCAATTAATAGTTCAGCCACCGCACAAAAAGCATATCCTCTGACAGGAAGTCCAAAATCACTCGTTATATTGGTCAATTTTTCGGACAAAAGTTTTGTGACAGCCAATCCACAAACTGCCTTTCACAATTTATTAAATCAGGAAGGTTATAACGCCAATGGCGGAACCGGTTCGGCACGCGATTATTTTAGAGATGCTTCAAACGGCGCTTTCGCTCCTGTTTTCGATGTGGTTGGTCCTTTTACGCTACCTAACGATATGAAATTTTACGGCGAAAATTTATCGGGAAGTGATAAAAATCCACGTCAAATGGTTATTGAGGCTTGTGCACTTGCTGATGCCAATGGCGTTGACTTTACTCAGTACGACACTGACAATGATGGGTTTATAGACAATATTTTCATTTATTATGCCGGCAACAATGAAGCTGAAGGCGGATCCGACAATACAATATGGCCGCATCGTTGGGCATTGTCAAACACAAATACAAAATTCGACAATAAAATAGCTTACGATTATGCTTGCACCTCCGAATTACGGAGTAACTCGGGAAGCAGTATGTGCGGTATCGGAACTTTTTGCCACGAATTCGGCCATGTGCTTGGTTTGCCCGATTATTACGCTACCGATAACGCTACCCATCACACACTTTTATCATGGAACATCATGGATTCCGGAGCTTATCTTAACTCTGGTCGCACACCACCCACCTATTCGGCATACGATCGTTTTTACCTGAACTGGCTGATTCCAATTGAACTTAAAACGGCACAACAGGTTACTATTGAACCATTAAACACAAGTAATAAAGCATATATTATTACTCAAAATGGTAATCATAATATGAATGGAGCCAATCCTAATCCTACCGAGTTTTTCACCCTCGAAAATCGTCAGCAAACAGGTTGGGATAGCTATTTGCCCGGACATGGACTGCTGATTACAAGAATTAATTACAGTGAAAATTCCTGGTACTCCAACACACCCAACAACAACCCCAATGCTATGGGTGTTGATATTATAGAGGCAGATGGACTGACTTCAAAATCGAACCTGGCCGGTGATGCTTTTCCGGGAACTTACAATGTAAACTCATACAATCCTACTTTACGATATGGAATGGTGATCAACAAACCAATTACTTTTATAAAAGAAGAAAATGGCATTATTAACTTCCGTTTTATGGGTGGAGGAAAAGTTCCAACAATCGAAACATTTAATACCCTTGGATTATTTAACACCGTACAAGGAACACCTTCTGAGCCTCAGACACTCAAAGTATATGGTAAAGTATTAGAGGATAGTATTAAAATTACATTTGCAAACAACACTCATTTCGAGATGAAAACAAGTACCGAACCTGATAATAAATGGAGAAAGTACATAGCCCTGGCCGCCATCGATTCGCTGGTCGACACTACTTATGTTCAAATAAGATACAGCCCTGTATTTGCTTCATTTTCGGACACACACAACGAAACAATCATACTGTCGTCGAAAAATACCGAAACTCTAAAAACGCTTATTTATGGAAAATCTACGCGTCCGGTGTATGTAGTCCCTCCCGTTGCCAACGAAGCGTTGGATGTAACGCTGGGAAGCTATGTTGCCAATTGGAATGACGTTTACGATGCATCAGGCTATTATCTGACTGCTTACAGTGTTTCAGAAGGCACATCAACCCGCAAACAAGGATTTAAAAACGGTCTTGTTGCTCCAAATGATTGGGAAATATCAGCCGAAGCCATAACATCATCGGCAAACTACAGCGGAGACTCCATACCGGCCATTCAGTTCAGATATTCAGGAAATTACATACAAACAGAAGAATATTATCTGCCTGTAACAGAATTTTCGTTCTTTGCAAAATCGATGGCCGAAAACAATGGAAACCTAACGCTTGAAGCTTGGAACGGAACAAAATGGAACGCAGTTAACAATGTAGCTGTGACATCTAACCTTGCCGGGACAAATACATTTAATTTCTCAACGGAAGATAATTATACCCGTTTCAGAATCACTTTTACAAAAAATACGGGCTATGCTGTTCTGGACGATGTGAATGCAACTTACCCGAAAAAGGTGGACTATATCATTACAAACAAATGGACTACAGCCACATCGGATACAATCACCAATCTTATTTCAAACCGATACCATTACTATAAAGTAAAAGCAAGCGACAGAACTCTTGACAATGCCAATGTAGTAAAATACGAGAACATAACAAATTTCTCAAACATTGTAGAAGTGAAAACACTAGAGGACAAAGATATTAACTCGCTGCGTACACTTGTACAAACAGACGGATCGGTAAAAGTAATTTTAGCCGACACTGATAATCCTATCATCGTTTTCAACACTTTGGGACAAAAGATTACCGAGATTGTACCTGATGCAAATATTATGACTGTTACAGGTTTAATTCGCAACAAAGTCTACATTTTTAAATCGGGCAAACGAAGATCCAAAGTGATTTTATAATCATAAATTCAATATACAAAACTTTCCGTCATAGACTTACGAAGCCCATCGACGGAAAGTTTTTTTTAATACTTATATCAACTTCTCAAACGATCTTACTACCAATTGTAAATCGTAAATTATTAAATTGCACAATTAATTATATGCTATCAGCTGACGGACTTACAGTCGAATTCAACGGACAAACCCTATTCAAAGACATTTCATTTGTTATCAACGAAAAAGACCGTATCGCCCTTATGGGAAAGAACGGAGCTGGAAAATCAACTTTACTAAAGATATTATCGGGCTTGCGCGAGCCTAGCAAAGGTAAAGTTTCATATCCCAAAGATACGGTAATCGCTTATTTGCCTCAACACTTGCTTACCGAAGATAAAAAAACGGTATTCGAAGAAACGGCCCAAGCTTTTTCGGCTATACACGAGATGGAAAAAGAAATCGAAGCCCTCAACGAAGAATTGACTACACGCACTGATTACGAGTCGGATAGTTATATGGAACTTATTGAAAGAGTGTCGGCTTTGAGCGAACAGTTTTATAGTATTGAAGAAATTAACTACGATGCAGACATTGAAAAAACATTGCTGGGCCTGGGCTTTTCGAGGGAAGATTTCAACCGTAACACTTCTGAATTTAGTGGCGGATGGCGCATGCGCATTGAATTAGCAAAAATACTGCTCCGTCGACCGGATGTTATTCTGCTTGACGAACCTACAAATCACCTTGACATTGAATCCATTCAATGGCTCGAAGAATTTCTTATCAACACTGCAAAGGCTGTTGTTGTTATTTCGCACGACCGCGCTTTTGTCGACAACATCACCACCCGAACCATTGAAGTTACAATGGGGCGCATCTACGACTATAAAGCTAAGTACTCGCACTACCTTGAGCTACGCAAAGAACGACGCGAACAACAACAAAAGCAGTATGAGGAACAACAGAAAATGATCGCCGAAACAACTGAATTTATCGAACGTTTCAAAGGTACCTACTCAAAAACACTGCAAGTACAATCGAGGGTAAAAATGCTCGAGAAAATAGTCCCTGTCGAAGTTGACGAGGAAGATAGTTCACGCCTGAGGCTGAAATTTCCTCCGGCTCCGCGCTCGGGAAATTATCCGGTAAGCGCCGAAAACGCAGGAAAATGCTATGGCGAAAAAAGGATTTTCGGTAACGCCAACTTTATGATTGAAAGAGGCGAAAAAATCGCTTTTGTCGGCAAAAATGGCGAAGGTAAGTCTACTCTTGTAAAAGCAATAATGGGCGAAATTGAACATGAAGGTAAAGTTACCCTCGGACACAACGTAAAAATAGGCTATTTTGCTCAAAACCAAGCTTCATTGCTCGATGAAAACCTTACCGTTTATCAAACCATCGACGATATTGCCGTGGGAGATATCCGTACTAAAATAAAAGACTTATTGGGTGCATTTATGTTCGGAGGCGACGATTCGTTCAAGAAAGTAAAAGTACTTTCGGGAGGAGAAAAAACAAGGCTTGCACTTCTGAAACTGTTGCTCGAACCTGTGAACCTGCTTATTCTTGATGAACCAACCAACCATTTGGACATGAAAACCAAGGACATACTTAAACAGGCGCTGATCGATTTTGATGGAACTTTAATTGTAGTTTCGCACGACCGTGATTTTCTTGATGGCCTGATCAATAAAATATTCGAATTTGGAAACCAAAGGGTAACCGAGCATCTCGAAGATATTTACGGTTTTCTTGCCAAAAAGAACATGGAGCATCTGCGTGAAATAGAGCGAAAGTAAATGTTGTGATACAGGTGCGAAACACTCCATTTAAGCAAAGGAGAATGAATTTTAAGCCAAATAGTCAAATAAGTAAACTATTAAATATTCCCGGCAAAACGGCTATATCAGGCAAACAGAAAAAAGCTGTGACTGTTTAAGTTTTACAGTTTCATTATTTTATCAAAAATTTTAGGTAATTTTGTTGACAGTATTTTTTAAACATTAAAAATGTCTTCGAAATTCCGTGCTTACATATTTTCTTTCATCTGCATTTGCTTTGTTGGATGTTCGCTTTTGCCCAACGAGCTTAAAGTAGCGGAAGAAATGATGGAAACATCACCCGATTCAGCACTTATGGTACTGAAGATGCTTAGCCCTATTCAGCTGATTAATCCCGCTGACAAAGCACTGTACGCCTTACTTTTAAGCCAGGCATACGACAAAACCGATAGCGTTGTTACATCCGACTCGCTCATCTCTATTGCAACAAAATACTATGATGCAAAGGAACCCGTTCGAGCCGGATACGCCTGGCTCTACACAGCCCGATGCGCTAAAAACAGAAACAATGCAGAGATACAAGCTAATGCTTTATTGAAAGCACAGGAATATGCCGAGATGACGGATTGCTATAAGCTTCAGGGGCTTATATATTGCGATAAAGCCGATATGTATCAGTCGCAAAAGCAAATGGACAGCATGATCATCCACAACAAAAAAGGTTTTTATGCTTTTTTGAAAGCCAACGACACCTATAATGCTGTACTAACAGCCATTAGTGTCGGACAAGGCTATTCTTCAACCATGCAACCCGACAGCGCGACGAAGTATTTCTCTACAGCCGAAAAATATGCCAAACCACTGAACGACATTTTACTTACCGCAACTATATACAAAGGGTTTGGCAATAATGCCTATTATCAAAAAAACTACAGCCAGGCACTCTACTTCTTTCGTAAGGCCCCTTTGACACACAACAATGTGTACGATTATAACAAATGGTACCTGATCAGCTATATCTTCGAAGCTATGAATCAGCTTGATTCGGCCAAATATTATCTGAACAAAGTAAAACCGCTTGATTTTACTGCCGTTAACTATTATTCGCTCTGGTTGAAAATCAGCGAAAAGGAAAGGAATTATTCTAAATCAATGTATTTTGCTAAAAAACTGATTACTACGAAAGACTCGGTTTACGATTATAAGTTAAAAAATAGCTTTGCCGGTCTCGAAAAAAAATATCATTACGAAAACCTGAAGGTAGCAAACAAAAGCCTTATTATAAAAAACAAGCAAAAAGGTATTATTATTCTTGTCACTTTGTTGCTAATCAGTATTCTTATCATCATATTTATTAACTGGAGACTCCGTGTCAACAAACGCCAATTAATTACCCAACAGGAACTTAACGAAAAAGAAAAAGCACTTCTCGAAAAAGCAAATGAAAATAACACACTTCTTCAACAACAGTCGCGCATGCAGCACATCTTGCTTCAGAACGTGGAGCAATATCGTTCCGAAACGATTAAGGGCAAAATTGGAGTGACTGATAAAAAATCAGCTCCTACCATCGATAAAATTGAAGAAGAGATTATTACATATATCGATAGTGCCTACAAAAACTTTTCTAAACGTTTGGGCGAAACCTACCCTCACCTCACCCAACGCGATATTTTTATTTGTTGTATGCTCCTTGCCGATTTTGACACAGGAATGATTGCCACTTTACTCAATGTAAGAAATGAGTCTATCAATATTCACAGAAGCCGACTGCGCAAAAAACTACTGCTCGATAATTCAAGTAACCTCATTGAATTTCTCCGTCATTTCTAAGCTTCAGAGCTCTCAAAACCACACATTATTTTAATGTATATAAAAAAACATTTGGTTATTTTTTAAATAGCAAAATGTCAATGACTTAACTCCGCCCAAAAAGAGGGGTGTATATACAAATAAATGCAGGTTTTGTGCTGAATGTAAAGATTTTTTTATTCCTTTGTAACGAATTCAGGTTCACTTTTTGAACATTGAAATTTACATGTAACACATAAAAAAATCGACAACATGAACTACAAATTTAAAACAGCTGAAAGCAAAAATTCTTTCGATTTATTTCAAAATGGACATTTCTGCAGTTTAGGAAGTACAGTACTAACAGCTGAAGGTCCGGATCAACAAGGCACCACAGACGATCCCACCTCAGGCGATCCGGATGTTGTGATTCCTCCTAAAAAATAAGAATTACCTTTCTCACTTTCATTCGTCACAAAAACATAACTTTAGAATAATCTTTTCTCGACATATATTCTAAAAAAAGAAACACCTTATAATCTATCTGTTTGTTTATTGCAATGCCCGTAAAAGTAAGCATAATGCTTCTTTTACGGGCTATTTTTTATAAACCGGATGGGCTGTTATTTTATCTGAATTTACAATTCAATGTGATTTTCGGCACAATAGGAAGAACGAACAAAAGGTCCGCTCTCCGCAAATCTGAATCCTTTCTGAAGAGCAATTTGTTTGTATTCAGCAAATTTATCAGGATGAATATATTCTGTAACCTGAATGTTATTTCGCGATGGCTGCATATATTGTCCGATCGTGATAATGCTGCAACCATGAGCCAGCGCATCGTCTAACAATTGCAATACTTCCTCTTCCGTTTCACCAAGACCAAGCATAATACCTGTTTTGGCTTTCAGACCTTTCGAAGCAATATAAGCCAATACTTTCAGGCTTGTATCATATTTTGCTTTTGTACGTATTTGTGGTGTCAATCGGCGAACGGTTTCAAGATTGTGCGAAATGATATTTGGTTTTTCGTCGATGATTTTATCAATCAGGTCTTCATGTCCATCAAAGTCAGGAATCAAAACCTCTAAAGTAGTCGCAGGATTTACACTTTTTACCGCCCTGATTGTTTCAGCCCAATGATTGGCTCCATGGTCTTTCAGGTCGTCGCGATCTACGGATGTGATAACAGCATGTTTCAGTCCCATTAATCGAATGGATTCAGCCACTTTGCGAGGTTCATCGGCATCCAATGGCAACGGGCGTCCGGTAATGGTGTTACAGAACTTGCAGGCGCGCGTACAAATATCGCCTGCTATCATCAATGTAGCCGTTCCTTTGCTCCAGCATTCGCTCTGATTAGGGCAACGTCCGCTCTGGCAAATGGTGTGAAGTCCACGCTCTTTAATTACCTGGCTAACATTTGAAAAGTTAGATTCACTGTATAATTTGGTTCTTAACCACTCCGGTTTTCGAATATATGTCATAATTTTATTTTTTTATTCCACAAAGATAAATATAAACCCCCGTTTGCTCAACTTATTTCGGAAATAGAGCAACAGACAAAAGTTTTAGTTTAATACATTTTAAAGACCTTTTGTTTGTTTCTTTAATTATTTTTAGTTTTATATGCAATTAATTTACAAAAATGCACAAAATAATGATAATCAAAAAAATCAAACAATTGATATTCAATAAAATAATTAAAGAATTATTTCTTTAATTCAAAATAAAAGCAGTATATTTGCATTGAAATTTATTAGAGAAAAATTTCCTTAATTATTCCATTTGCAGTGACAATATAATAAAAAACTATTGCAGAGCAGAGAACATCGATCCAAACATACAATTTTTCAGATACTTCAAAATAAATTTGTTATGAAAGAAATTAAATTCAGTCTTGTATACCGCGACATGTGGCAATCCTCAGGTAAATATGTACCACGCAAGGATCAGTTAGAAAAAATTGCACCTGTCATTATAGAAATGGGATGTTTTGCACGCGTCGAAACTAATGGAGGTGCATCGGAGCAGGTAAATCTATTGTTTGGCGAAAATCCAAACGATGCAGTACGCACATTTACAAAGCCATTCAACGATGCTGGTATCCAAACCCATATGCTCGACCGTGGACTTAATGGAATACGCATGAATCCGGTGCCTGCCGATGTGCGTGAACTTATGTACAAAGTAAAAAAAGCACAGGGTGTAGACATTACACGTATTTTCTGCGGACTGAATGATGTTCGCAACATTATTCCTTCCATTCAATACGCCAAAGCAGCAGGTATGATACCACAGGCTACTATGTGTATCACTTATTCGGATGTACATACAGCTGAATACTATATAAATATGTCGGAACAGCTGATTGCTGCCGGTGCTGAGGAAATCTGTCTGAAAGATATGGCCGGCATCGGACGTCCCGTGATGCTTGGAAAAATTGTAAAAGCCATAAAAACTTCACATCCTGACATTATTGTACAATACCACGGACATTCAGGACCCGGATTTTCAGTTGCATCTATGCTCGAAGTTGCCAAAGCAGGCGTTGATTATCTTGATGTTGCCATGGAACCACTTTCGTGGGGAATGGTTCATCCTGACGTAATAACCATTCAAGCCATGTTGAAAGACGCAGGTTTTAAAGTACCGGAAATCAACATGAAAGCTTATATGGAAGCACGTAGACTAACACAAAGTTTTGTCGACGATTTTCTGGGCTATTTCATCGACGACCGCAACAAGTTCATGACTTCACTCCTTGTTGGATGCGGTTTGCCGGGCGGTATGATGGGATCGTTGATGGCCGACCTGAAAGGTGTACACATGGGTATTAACACCACCCTTAAAAACAATGGAAAAAAAGAACTCAGCACCGACGAACTGCTGGTTATGCTTTTCGACGAAGTAAAATATATATGGCCTAAGCTCGGCAATCCGCCATTGGTAACTCCTTTCAGTCAGTACGTAAAAAACATTGCCCTGATGAATGTTATGTTTATGCTAAAAGGCGAACCCCGCTGGAGCATGATTGACAAAAACTCTTGGGACATGATACTTGGCAAAGCCGGAAAACTACCCGGAACACTCGCTCCTGAAATCGTTGAATTGGCAAAGAAAAACAACTACGAGTTTTTCGAAGGCAATCCGCAGGACAATTATCCAAATGAATTGGATCACTTCATTGCCCAAATGAAAGAAAACAACTGGGAAAGAGGCAAAGACGACGAAGAACTGTTTGAATTTGCAATGCACGAAAAACAATACCGCGATTATAAATCGGGTGAAGCAAAGAAACGTTTCGACGCAGAACTGGAAGCAGCGATCAAAGAAAAGTATTCGAAAATGAATGTAGCTGTTCCGGATATCCGCACCCTGAAATATCCAAATGCCGAACCACTTGAAGCACCGGCTACAGGACGTGTGCTTTGGGAACTCGATTTCGAAGAAAAATCGAAAGAACCTGTTCACGGTAAACTTGTAAAAGAGAAAGAAGCTGTCTGTGCGCTTCAAACCCGATACGGAATTGAACAAATCAACAGTTTTTGCAATGGTAGAATTGTAGGCATCGAAAGAAAACAAGGAGAAATGGTGCGCAAAGGAGATGTAATTGCTTACATTGAACAAAACTAAGTTTCTTTTCCATTAAAAATAAACCCGTTCGCTATTGCAGCGAGCGGGTTTTTTATGCCCGGTTTTTTTAAAATTTTCATACCTTTGGACGTCTGAAATTGTGGCACATTTTATGCTATAATTAACAAAATTGAGATTTATGAAAAAAATCAGATCTGCGTCCGTTTTATTATTGATAATAATATCAATAAGCCTGATGTCATTTTCTTTTCATCGAAAAGTGAGAAACATAGATCCTTACGACATCAAAAAAATAAGTCTTCGTTGCGACTCCCTGCTCCTGTTGCCCGGTAGCGAACATAAAATTGGTCTAGTGGTTTTCACCGCCGATAACCAGGTGTTCAAAACATCCGGCTTTTCTAAAGGCAGCCTGCGATGGAAAAACTTTAATATCGACATTCAAAATGCCCGCTTCAAAAACGGTACAATCACTATCGATAAGACAGAAAATTATCGCAACTCCTTTGTAGCCTTCAACGTCAGTCCGAAACATCAACCCGAAAAAATTTTCCGCGATACCTTATGGTTGAATTACGAGAAAGAAATCAGGGTTTTTCCGATTAATTCATTCAAAAAAATCCCCGGAACAAAGTTGAAATTCGGCTTACAGGTAACCTACGATAATTATAAACAACAATTTTTCACAAGCAATAAAGCGCTTAAAAAAGTACTGCCCGACTACGAAATAATTACAAAAGGCGGACGACAAGAAAACGGCGAATTTATTGCGAGCAATGATATTTTCGACAACCCCGACCACACCCCCGGTTTCCTGATCCAATTAAAAACCGACACCAACGTATATGATATCCTTGATTTTCAGTTTGACTACAAAGAAAATTACAAATATTATGCATCGGGAAATTCAGGGATATTCGGTTCAAGTGGATTCAGTGGTTCCTCCGGCTCTACAGGAGAACATGGCAGAGCAGGCCAGGATGGTGAACATGGATCGGACGGTTACCCCGGCGACGACATTGATGTTTTTGCCGATGCATACTATGATTCTATTGTTCAGAGTCCTCTGATAAAGGTTTTTGTCGAAAACTTAAGAACAAAAAAACAACAGCATTATTTAATTCACCCACAAGGTGGAAGTATAGCTATCAAGGCATCAGGAGGTAGTGGAGGTTCTGGCGGTGATGGCGGCCGTGGTGGAAATGGCGGGAATGGTTATACCGGTGAGTTTTACACTGAATACATTAAAGAAACGATCATAAAAAAAGATACAGCCGGAAATGATATCAAAGAGGAAATAACGAAACAAATAACCAAACAAAAACCCGGTGGCGATGGCGGACATGGCGGGCCCGGTGGGTATGGCGGTGCTGGAGGCCATGGTGGCGACGGTGGATATGTAATTGTATACTACACTCCTGCTACCAGACAGTATTTGAATTTAATAAAAATATTTGTGGATGGTGGTAGCGGAGGTTCCGGCGGAGATGGTGGAGATGGTGGTAGCGGCGGAAGCGGTGGAAGCGGTAGTCCTTCGGGCAGAAATGGCGGTCACGGTATGAATGGTATGAATGGTCCTTCGGGCTATTATGGTTCGAAAGGTAGGGTTGAATATAGACCTACTGACAGAATACCATGGTAGAAAACAAACTCAGTAAATGTTTAGTTAAACCACAAAAAAATCAGAATTTATGCATTTAATGAAAAAAAAGGCTACTTTTGCATCGATTTGTGATAGTCACTATTACTTTTAAATATCCACAAAACAATTTATCCCGGATGAAAAAACGATTTGTGTTTTTTTGTTTATTCATTTTTGTGCTACAAGTCCATGCCCAGGACTCATTAATGGTACAAACAGACAGTATTAATGTTATTGAAGAGTTAAACCCACAACAACAGGTGGATTCAAGCGCTGTAGCTCTGGTAGAACCAGAAATTGCAGACTCGAGCGAACAGGCTCTTTTACCTTCGCATTACTTATTTACACAGCGATGGCTATGGGGCGAGAATGGTTTGATGCGTAATTTTGATGGTTTCAAGTTGAGCATGGAGGCAAGAGATCGCGAAATGGAAATTCGCGACAAGATGAACCAGATACACCGGATTGCCGGATATGTTTCGCTTGCCGGTATGATAGGTTCCGGAATTACCGGACAAATGAGTTCTAAAGGCAACGAAAAGGCAAAAGACCTACACGAGACATTTACAGGCGTTACCAACTTTACTTATTTTGGCAGTCTGGCATTTGCCTTGTTTTCGCCTCCTCCGATGCGAAACAGAACAACTGGATTTACAAAACTAAACATACACCGGACTTTAGCAATCGTTCACGTAACCAGCATGTTAGCCACCAATATACTTTCAGGAATGTTAGAAAACAATTCATCCTTAGTTCCTTATCACCGAATTGCAGCCATCACAGCGTTTTCGAGCTTATTTGTTGCAACAGTGGTTATTAAACTTTAAATAAAATACGCTATGGATTTTCTTCAAATTCTTTGGGATGTGGCAATTTATCTGAGTTTGGCCGGATTTGTGATTTTAATCATTTCATTATTGACGGGCTTAAGGGTAATAAAACCCAAACCAAAATTACATTTACATAAAAAACTAAGCATTACAGCTTTTATATTCGTAATGATACATGCTGTAGTCATGATTTATTTTTATTTTTTCACTTAATTAGAAACAATATGAAAAAGGTATTATTAACAATTATTGCTGTTGTAGCAATAAGTTTTGTGGCGAAAGCCGATCCTGCTAAAAAAGTAAATTTAGCTTATGAGAATGGTAATCTTAAAATTGAAGCCATTCATAAAGTACGTGATGTTACAACGCATTACATCGACCTGATCACAATCAAGGCCAATGGCAAAGAAATAAAAACCATCAAGCCACAAAAGCAAACCTCAACACAGTCCGAAGTTGTAGAGGTTTCGTTGCCCGGTCTGGCCAAAGGAACTAAAATTGAAGTAACTACCCGCTGTAACGAATTTGGAAAAAAATCGGCTACTTTGGTATTGTAAGGTGTTATTCAACGATTGAAAGATTGGATATCGGAGTTGAAATTTGCGCGACTGCGAGGAGAAAGATGATTTTTTGGAATTTTATCTTGTATTCTGAATAAGAATTCAAATTTATATTGAGTTCTCTTTTCTGATACTGCTTATATAAAATATTGAACTGCTACACAACACGGACTATTTCTATTTCCTTTGTAAGTAGCTAACTATACTCTGTAAGTTGGTTTATATCTTTTATAAATAGCTATATACCTTTTATAAACTGCCTTATATACTTTGTAAGTTGGTCTATATCTTTTGTAAGTTGGTCTATGTCTTTTATAAATAGATATATATCTTTTGTAAGTTGCTCTATATCTTTTATAAGTTGCTCTATATCCTTTGTAAGTTGGTCTATATCTTTTGTAAGTTGGTCTATATCCTTTTTATGTCAATAAAAAACAAACTGCGATTGTCCGTCGGGCAATCGCAGTTTGAATATATGGATTGTAATCAGAGTTTTACAAATCGTAATTTAGAGACTAACTTATATTGAGTACTATTTACGCCAAATACCGATTTAATATAGCTTTTTACATCAGTGCCTATATCAACCACGCCTGTTAGTGGAGTATATAGCACAGTATTACGCGCACCACGAGCTGTTTCTAAAACTATACGGGATTGCGTTACAGCGTTATTTTTTGTTTTCAGGTCGCTTAAAAGCGCTTGTAAAGTACTAATTTTCAATTCTTCTTCGTTTGGATTATACTCAGGAATTGTTTGAAGCAATGAAATCAGTTTTTCAAGGTTGTCTACTTTATCATCGTAGCCCATTTGAGAAACCGAATTTTGATTTGCGTCTTTCCCCTCGGCCACCAAAGCTGCTTTTTCTTCGTCGGTGAGTTTTGCACCGGCTCTTTTACCTTGTAACTTGCGGAAGATTGTTTTGGCAGTTTCGTCGGCCTGGGCAGAAGAACCTGAAGCTTTCAAGGCATTACTCACCCTTGTAAACAGACTGCCTGTTGGCTGAAATGCTAACTCCCGTACATCAATAGCAGTTGACTTTGCCGATTCAGCATTTTTAAATGCAACCATAGCCTGGTTGGCTGAAGAATGAAGCGATTGCAGAGCGGGAATTTTAAGGCCATCTTTAGAAGGGTTGTAATCAGCTCCCAGAGAAATAACAACAGAAATGAGAGTTTCGAGATTCGTCACATTTTTAATATGACCTGTGTCTGTATTTGCAGCCATAATTAATTAGTTTTGAGATAAATAATGTTGTTAATTGTGCGACAAATATAATTATTATTTTAGATTTGCAATATGAAAAACAAAAATATTTTTCAAAAAATTTCGCGATGCAAACGAGAGGATATTGTAGTGGCAGTGCGGAGCATTAAATTCTTCGCAGTGCATTGTTTTTCTTGTATTTCGGAGTGCGGGGAACTTGTGGTATGAGTCAAAAAAACAATGTACTGTGACTGCTCTGACTGTTATCAAAAAGCTATATAAAAAACACTACAAGGTGTTTGAAAATAAACACGGAGATGAAGTGGCTTCTTCTAAGCGTTACAAACGCTTAACGACCGAGGGTATGGGCATTGGCGGTTTGCGGGAGCGTTCGCTGTTGTGAAACGACAAGGTGAATCGAAGATCAGCGAAGCTAATGCGGGAGCAAAACTGCCGGAATGCACGTCAGCCAGCCTGTGAACATAAGAGCGTGTGTTAGCGGTTAGGCGATGTTGAGATTTGTTTGTTTTCCAAGTTGCAGACATTTTTCTGTTTATTCTCATCAAGATAATATGTCATTCTTGATTCTGAAGGTTTTTCAGTTTTGTAATATCCGATTAAACCATAAACCATTTTGCTATATAAATTATTGTCATTAGTCATTTCAACGTAAAGTGTTGGATAACCATAATATCCGTCAGGTTCCATATCCAAGGACACGATATTTTCAAAAGAAATTCTTAGAAATAGGCAACAACCTTGTGATTTTTGATTCTTATTATCTACAAAATACCAGCTTTCGTCATCTTCAATAACTACGTACTGAGAACAAAGATGAACGAATTCTATTCCATCGTCATAAAAATCCCAAATCTCAGATTTATGCCAACCTTGTATTCCTTTGGGGTCGCCTCCAGGGAAGCTTTTGTCAGCAATTGATCTTACAATTAAATGAGTGTATAAAAATTTCAAACTGGGATTATAGTAAAGCTGCTCCCGATATTTCAAAAGATTTTGAGTGGTAAAATCCCTTAATAATTCTTTTTCAATTTTCTTCTTTAAAGATTGAATTTGTTTAAATCTAGTTCGAGAAATTTCACCTCTCTTATTAATCTTACTTGCTGATAATTGTTCTGACTGTAAACAGGTTAATATGTTGTCAATTTTTTCAATTGGCAAAAAAGCAATGGACCGTAATAATGTTTTGAAATCAATAATATCTTCAATAACATCAAAAGAGAATTTATCCGATAATTTTAGATTAAGATATTTTTTTTGTTTCTCTCCAATCACAAGAAAGATTAGTTTATCAAACATTTCATGATAATTATTCTCAACAAAGCTATCTAGAGTTTTTTGAATTTTCGCTTTCGTTTTAGTTGAGGATATTTGAACGGCAATTCGATTTTCTTCATCCGCTAAATCAATAGCAGGGAAATTCATTGACGTTCCATTCATGTTGATTAGATTGTACCCAAATGCAATGTTTAGAATATTACAAAACAAAACCTCTAATAAAACATTTAGATCATTTAAATTTTGAAAATTCAAGTTGCGCACTTGAATTTCAATCTTTGTTAGTTCGTCTGATATTTCCTTTACTTTAAACTCTCGATTATTCATTAAATATTCCTTTCGTCGTTTTATTAGTGTTTCTTTGTCTTTCAGTCAGTAAATATCTTCTATAACTTTAACTTGTTTTTTATGCGCTTACCGCTAACGAGAGTCTGCGCAAAAACTCCCAGCACCATTTATATATTTGTATACCTGACTGAAAAAAAATCATTTACGCAATTCTCAGCGATTCTATTTTAGTTTGTGCGCAGTCTGACGACCGAGGCGTGTGTTAGGGGTAGGCATTTTCTGTTAATGGCTGTTTTTCTTTTATACTTGCGTAATAAAAATTCATAATTAAGTCTGGAATTTCGCCCTCATAGTAATATCTTCTAAAATCAAATTCATCTTCTTCTACAATTTTAGTGCGGAGTTCAATTAATTTTTGATTCTCTGTATCATCGCTAAAATGTCCATACTCAAAATATAATGATAGTTCACTAAATTCCTCTTTATTCACTTTGTTGTTAAACAGATAGAAGTCACTTGAAATTAAATTTTCATTTTTGTCATATATCCATAATGCTGGAAGGTTAGTTGAATGTAATATTCCTTGCACTAATTCAATTCTCTTTGAAGTAAGATATATCTTTTTGTCAGTTTCCGACTTAAATGTAAAACGTTTTAGACCTTTTTCAATTTTTTTTATCAGATTAATGTCAGTGTGTAAATATTTGAATTCTTTTCCGTTAACTTTACTGACAGTAATATATTGTAGCTCAATTTCAGGTTTTGAATACTCTGAACGAAATATACTGTATATATGATATTTTTTATGAATATCATTTTCTTTTTTTGAGTAAGATTTGTATCCAACATACTCAATGTAGTATAATTTTTCTATACAATCATCTATAAGCTTATTTTTTAGGCATCTTCTATAGTATTCAAAGTCTTTACCAGATTCTATTTCTCGTCTGTTCTTACTTATCTTTTCTTTATAAAGTAATTTAGCTTCTGCAACTGATTTCTCAATTCGTTTTTGATTTTCCTCTTCTTTCCTTTGTTCTTCTACTAGCTTTCTTTGTTTTTCTAATTCCTGTTGCTCTCTTTTTTGGTTATATGCATCTATTAATACCTCTTCTAGTTGTAATATATTTTCTAAAAAAAAGAGTTTCTCAATTATGAGGAATTTCTTATTCAATCGAGGAGTAAAACGAATGATTTGGTCTGAGAAGTCAATAAATAAATTCTCATTTGTAAAATACTGACAAAGTGTCCATTTTTTCAACTTTCTTAGAAAAGAGCATATAAGTTCATTTTTAAAATTCCGATTTATGTGATCATCTATTCTGCTTATTGAAAATGAGTCAAGTTTCAATAAAGTATCGGAACTTGAATAGTCAGTAAAATCGAGAATGAGATAAGGTGTATAACCTAATGCTTTATGGGCATTATATCTTGATTCCATTTCATTAATTGAGACGTTTAATGAATGTTGGAATTCTATTGCAATATTATTTACAACACTGTCAATTCTATGAATTTCTCCTTCGTATTTTACAATAATTTCATAAGACTGATTCCCTGTTTTTTCTCGTCCGTAATAATTTTCTATTTTGTTATATTGCCAGTCAGAATGCCAAAAGCACAAATCATTATCACTCTTTTGTCCAATACTTTTGGTTTTTCTTTTGATATGTGATTTTCGTCTGCCAATACATATAACAGATACCAAAATATCATCATAGTATCTATACCAAGTCCTATATTTTGGTATAGCCTTAGATATCGAATCTATGTCAATGATAATTGGTTTCATTTAGTTTTTATTTCAGCAGTGAATCTGTATTTTTTTTTATGCTTACCCCTAACGACCGAGGCTATGGGCATTTGGCGGGTTGCGGGAGCATTCGCTGTCGCACAGCGACAAAGTGAATGCGGGAGCAAAACCTGCTAAATGCATGTCAAGCCGCCAATGGACATAGCGCGTGTTAGGCACCGTTTTTTTTGTTTTCTGTAACATCTCCTTTATATGTATTCCAACCAATCAAAGAATCAATAATAATGGAGGCATCAATAAAGTCTTTGTTGATGTATTCACCAAAAATCAAATCGCATTTTTCAGTTAACTTGCTGTCGTTGTGCAGTTCAAACACAGAATTTATTTTTTCAAAAAATACATAATTATACTGTGAAATAATTGAACTGAATTGGATAATTAAATGGCTATCAATCTCATTTTTTAATAGTTTTTTTTCTAGTAATTTTCCAATACTATTTGCTCTTTTAATTAGAGATGAAAATGCAGATTTTTTTTCAGAATTACAAGCTAATTGATCAATATGTTTTAACCAAATCAAATGGTAGCTGTTCAATAAAATTGCGATAGCTATTTGATCAGATGAAAAATCATTTTTAAATATTGAAATTGTAAGTTCTAATGCTAAGTTATCACATATTGTTTCTTCTAATAAGTTTTGCCTAGAAAAATCAGAATCAAAACTTGTTGAAGATTTTAGTCTATCTTCGCCAGTTAATAAATATGTAAAGATGCTATAATCTTCATCTATTATTTGTTCACATTCTTCTGTATGATCTTTAATATATGTCTCAATTAGTTTCTCTTTAAATAAAAAATGAGATATTTCATGAAGCACTGCAAATGATTCTGATATTACTGTTACAAGATGAATATCAGCAAAATTACATTCAAAAATAATTTCAGAAGAAGAGTGATTGTGAAAGTATTTTTGAAGGTATTTACGAGTAATAATAAAACTTTTATCATTGTCATCTATGTAAATTTCACCTATAAAATCATGTGCGACACAGGCTATAGGTAATGCTTCTTTAAATTTTCCGTTTCTTCTATAAGCTTCTGAAAGTAACTTACAACAAAGCCCAAAAGCTCTTTCATTTTCATGTGGTAACATTAGTATTTTAGACATTAGATGAAATGTTTCACCCAAATATCTATCATAAATAATAGATATATCATTGCCAATTTTAATAATCTCGCATTGTCTGTACAATGAATAGACATTATATATTTCTGGAGAGATTCCAAAATTAACAGATATATTATCTTTTATTTTAGAGAAAATAATGCTATAATACTCGTCCATTGAATTATCAATTATATAGGGAAAACGAGTAGCTGACAAATAATTAGCTAGTGTATTATCACTCATTTTCGTCTAATTGGGTTAGCCTTGTCATTATTTTGTCAAATTCATCAACGGAGTTGCATGTTATTTGCATTCCTTTATAAACAATTTTTATTTGTTTTTTTGAATCAAAGTACTTTACGAGGATTAAAGCTAGTTGCTTTATTATAATAGCCGTAGTAGTGATAACGATAGGAATTAAAGTTGTGTCTCCGTCATAATGACTAGACTCTATCAATGATAATTTACTACCATCGATTTGTTCAATCTGATTCAATAATTCCAAATCATTTTCGATTAATAATGTCAGTTTGAAATTTGTTGTCATACCAATTAATGTGTAAGATTTATATAAAGTGTACTTTTTTTAAAATGGTGCCTAACATCAATATATACGCATTGCCCATATATTCACTATATACCTATAAATATCATTGCAATTATTTGCTGTAGGTTGCTGTATTTGTATGAGTTTGTTATTTTACCCTCCAAAGATAAATAACATATTTAACAACAGCAACATTTTGAAAGGAAATTTACATAAAATCAAACGAATAGAGCATGGAAGGGAGAAAAAGGAAATGAGGAGTAGAAGTGCGCGTGGAAGTTTTTATATCAGACACTATGCATTGTTACTTGCTGGCGATGCAAAGAAAGATGAGTATAAAAAGCAGGTTGCAAACCGAGGGGAAGCGTGCATCTGAAAAGCTGTGGAATTGTCTTTCTTTCGGAAATGGTTTTCAATATTTTCAAAGTAGAACGAGTCTCTGGCTTGAAGTTTCCAAACTTACTGAGCAACTTTTCTTTAATTCACGTCTTTCGATTTCTAAACATCAGTTTCTTTTTAT
>Ga0209373_10000377_pt1 | contig 77678 bp, 65 predicted proteins | sample Higcelweek5metaG_FD_187173 | JGI IMG/M metagenome (GOLD analysis project Ga0209373, IMG submission 187173) | Freshwater pond sediment microbial communities from the University of Edinburgh, under environmental carbon perturbations - High... | ecosystem: Environmental > Aquatic > Freshwater >...
CATGGCTATCGCCAGCAGCCGAAGCGCGGCACGCCTGTCAGTTTCCTTGCGCGCCAAAACCCGAAGCTCGCTGGCGGTCAAATCCGACCGGATCAAAAGCGCTGGCATCGCACATCATCGCTCAATTAAGGGCCCCAATCCTCCTGCTTCACCGACCGCTGCGTCCGTTGCACCGGACTGGCCCCATTATTCACCAGCTTTTCCGATTGCGGATTGAAGGCGGTGCCGAAACTCTGGTTGGCGCCGACATAATTGATCCAGCTTTCCGTCTGGCGACGATATTCCACACCGGCCACCAGCTTGTAGGGTAGGCCCAAGGCCCCCTGACCGCGCATCTGCAGGCGACCGAACCGGGTTTCCAGGTCGCGGTCGTCATTGCCCTCCACCCGTCGCACCAGAGTGCCATTGCTGGCGATGGAGCGAACCTCGGTATGCACCTCGTCTGTGTTTTCCGTGTTGGTCAACAGTTTCGCTTCCATCTGCCAATCCGGGGCCACCGGTATGGCCAGATCGGCCGACGCCAGATCGTAGCTTGAATCGCGTCGGGCAAATGGAGCGTCAAGACGCTGCGAGCGGGGGAGGGAAGGCACCTCGCGCAGGCCGCTGCTGACAGGCAGGGTGATAGAGCCGCGATCCAGCGGCCGGTCGTCATCGCCATGCTCATAGGTCAGATTGGCGGTGGCGCCGCTGTCCCCGAACCAGCTGAGGCTGCCATTGGCAAAGCTGCGCTTGGTCTTGCTGTCATTGCGGAATGTATGGCCGTTTTCATAGCTGCCGGTCAGGCGGTAGGCGAAGCGGTCCCCGGCAAAGCCGCCGGTGATATCGGCATAGGCCTGGCGTTCCCCCTGATTGCCGGTATTCAGTTCAATCCGGCGATAGTCCTGCAGCTGCGGCTTCTTGGTGATGATATTGACCAGCCCGCCCGGCGTCATCTGGCCGATGTCGGACGTGGGGCCTTTCAGGAATTCCACACTGGCCACGGTGCTGGGATCGACGATGCTGTTGGTCTTCAGCCGCACGCCATCACGGTAGACATCATCGCGGCGGCGGAAACCACGGATAATGTAATCCTCCCGCGTGCCGCCATAGCCGTCATTGTTCACCACATTGGCGGAATAGCGATAGATCTCGCTCAACTCCCTTATATGCTGGTCGCGCAGCACCTGCTCCGGGATGGCATCGACCGAGCGGGGCGTGTCCAGAATATCCTTTTCAATACGGCTGCCTGCCTGTGGCGTGCGGCTGACATAGCGCGATTCCGGCGTGCCGATGACGATGATTTCCGTATCGATTTCGGGGGTCGCGCTGGCGACATCCCCACGGGTGGCAATGATGAAGCCGCCGGTCCCGTCGATTCTGGCCTGCCGGTCACTGCCGCCCAGCAACCGGTCCAGTGCGTCCGCCACGCTGTACCGACCGCGAAGCCCCTCGGTGCGGAGATTGCGCACCAGGGCGGGATCGACCGTCACCATCACGCCCGCCTGCCGCCCCAGGCGGGCGATTGCCGCCCCCAGGGAACTGGCGGGAATATCGAATTCCGTCATCGGCGCGGCCACCACCCCTTCGGCCCCGGAAACGGGCGATACGGCACCGGCCAAGGCGACCATGGCAACGACCCCGCGCAGGGTGGCTTTACGAAAACTGAACATCGGCATCGTCCTTGAAACTAACCCTCTCAGCAAGGGGGACGGACGAACCGGAAAAACGGCTCAGTTTTTTTGTGCAACATCACCCGGTCGAACAGCGACATGGCCATCGGTATCGCGGTCGACATGCAGACGGGCCGTGCGGGCCAGTCCCTGCAGCGCCTGATCTGTGTCGGTCAATGGGAAGCTGCCCGTCACCCGCAGGCCCCGCAGGGCAGACGGATCGAAACCGATGGGTTGATCCCGATAACGGTTCAACTCGATCAGTACATCCGCCACCTCCTGGTCATCCACCTCCAGCCACCCCTGGGTCCAGAGGGTGGCGCGGGCCGTATCCACGCGCTTTGGGGCCGTTACCATCCGGGCAGACAGATGCACGCTTTCCCCGGGACCGATATCGCGACAGGGCAGCATATGGGCGGGCGGTGCGGACGCACAGACCCGGACATGGGATTGCACCACCGTGACCAGCGTGCCCCCCGCCTCCCGCCGCACAATAAAGGCCGTGCCTAGGGCGGTTGCGGTGCCTTCCGGGGTTTCGACGATGAATGGCCGGTCGCGGGCGGGTGCAACCTCTGCCAGGATTTGTCCCTGCCGCAATTGAACCAGGCGCCGCTCCGGCCCCAGTTTCACATCCAGCGCACCATCCGTATCCAGCGTCAGGCGACTGCCGTCGGCCAGATCGACCACGCGCTGTTCGCCGGGGGCGGTGCGGTAATCGGCCAACAGGCTGTGTAGTGGCAGCACCTGCCAAGCCGCCCAGATGCCGGCAACCAGCAGGGGCAGGACGGCGGCACCAGCCAAGAGGGGCCGGCGGCGGCGGCGATGCAGCAGCCGGTGCAATGCCGCCTTTTCAAATGGTGCCGCCGTCATCCGGCCGTTGAAACCCAGCATGCGGTCCAGAATGGCCTGATGCTGCGGATCCGCCGCACACCAGGCCCGGCAGGCGGCCATCTCGCTTTCCGTGACATCGCCGGCATCAATCATGGCGGCCCACTGGGCCGCCTGATGGATCAGGTCTGCCGATGGGGCGCCCGCCCCCGGCATGTTACGCCCCCTCCATGATCGACAGGCAACTTGCATAGGACAAGGCAATATGTCGCTTGACCGTGGCCAGTGATACGCCCAGCGCTGTCGCCACCTCCTGCTGGCTCAATCCCTCGACCCGGCGGAGCAGAAAGGCGGTGCGGGCCTGTTCCGGCAGGGTATCCAGCAGGCGGGCCACCATATCCAGGAACTGAGCCGCCTCCGCGATACGCTCCGGCGTCAGCAGGTCGGCTTCCCCGTTCTGCAGGGCACAGATATCGGCAATCGCGCGCTCGATCTCCCGCCGGCGGATATCGTCGATCAGCAGACGGCGGGCCACCGTGGCCAGATAGCCGCGCGGGCTGGCCAGTGGCGGCAGGCGGGGCTGTTCCAGCAGCCGGCAGAAAGTATCCTGTGTCAGATCGGCGGCCCGGCTGGCACAGCGTGTGCGCAGCCGCAGCCAGTCCTGCAGCCAATGGGCATGGGTGGTATAGAGTTTGCCGATCACCGCTGCCGCCGCGCCCTCCACCGCCCCTCATCCCCATATCTACCCGGATCTCTTGCATCCCTGCTTAATCGAAATAGAAATTATTCGCAATATCGATACGGTGACGCTGGCGGTCGTGCATCGCGCCAGGTCCAAGGGGAAATTGCCGTCAGCATAGCGCCCCTGCCGGTCGTTCCTGATGACCTGTGGTGCCCCCACCCCGGCATAATAGGTGCCATCATAGCCGAACCGACAAGGCAACAGCCGTGCAGCAAGGAAAACTCGGCGAAGCGCCGCATGGCCACGTTGAAGGTCATGTTCCGGTGGCCAGAGCGCGACGAGGTCCAACCGCTGAGCCCCCTTCACCGGTTGGACCTGAGCATTCGCTTGCCTTACCGTTTGCCACGGAATCTCGCAGCAAACGAAATGCGGACACTTCTTCGAGCCTGTGACACCCTTGGTGATGATCATATCGGGCATCTAATGCGGAGCGGCCGCCTGCTGCGGCATGGTCCAGATCGGTACGCCCGTCATGTCGGGCAGCCGATGGGCGATGCCCTTGTGGCAGTCGATGCAGGTTGCCTGACCGGTGAACAGGAAACGCTGGTGGGCTTCGGCCCCGCGCGCGCCCTGGCGGGTGATGTCCATACTATCGGCGCTGTGGCAGTTGCGGCATTCCAGGGAATTATTGGCCTTCAACCGCGCCCATTCATGGCTGGCCAACTCTTTGCGCTTGGCCTCGAACTTCTCCGGTGTGTTGATCGTGCCGAAGATCTTGCCCCAGACCTCCTTCGAGGCCTGCATCTTGCGGGCGATCTTGTCCGTCCATTTATGCGGCACATGGCAATCCGGGCAGGTAGCCCGCACGCCCGAGCGGTTGGAATAATGGATGGTCTGTTTCAGATCGGCATAGGGATTGTCCCGCATCTCGTGGCAGCCGATGCAGAACGCTTCCTTGTTGGTCATTTCCAGGGCGGTGTTGAAGCCACCCCACCACAGCACACCGGCGACAAAGCCGCCGATGGTGAGGAAACCGAGGGAGAGATGGCCGGCGGGACGGTTGAAAGCCCGCCAGACCGCCATGGCCAAATCCAGCGCGCGGCGGATGATACCCATCATTGCCCCCCTTTGGCGGCGGCACCCGTTTCCCGGATGACGCTATCCACATCACGGAAGCTGTTGGGCACGCGCGGCTTCACATCAGTTTGCGGCACATGGCATTGCAGACAGAAATACCGGCGTGCCGACACGGCCCCCAACACCTGTCCGTCACGATCCTGGAAATGGGTGACGGAGATCATCGGCGCCTGACTGTCGCCGGTAAATTCCCTTGCGTGGCAGGTCAGGCACTTGTTGGCGCGCAGGTCCAACTGATAGCCCACGATCTGGTGCGGAATCACCGGCGGCTGTTCGGGGTAATTGCGCTGGCGGCGGCGGTCGTCGGTGGCATCCTTCGGAATGGGCGGGGCTTCCTGCACGGTCAGCCCCTCGGCCCCGGTAAAGGCCGGGCGGCCACTGGCGGTAACGTCGCGGACCGTTGCGGCGGGTGCCGGGTCGGTGGCAAAGGCTTTCTGTGCCACCGGCACACCCAGCACGGGCAAGGCTGCCAGCAGGGACAGGATCAGCGCGGTGCGGAGGTTTTTCATGGATCATGCCCCCTGGACCGGCGTGATGCGCACGGCGCATTTCTTGTAGTCGGTCTGTTTGGAGATCGGGTCGGTGGCGTCCAGCGTGACGCGGTTGATCAGCACATCGGCATCAAACCAGGGCACGAAGACCAGCCCGCGCGGCGGCTTGTTGCGGCCGCGCGTTTCCACCCGCGCCCGCACCTGACCCCGCCGGGAGGCCACCAGCACTTCCTGCCCGCGCCGCACATTCATCGCCTGCGCATCATCGGGATGCATGTAGCAGAGCGCCTGTGGCACGGCGCGGTGCAGTTCCGGCACGCGGCGCGTCATGGAACCGGAATGCCAATGTTCCAGCACCCGGCCCGTCGACAGCCAGAAAGGATAATCCTTGTCCGGGCTTTCCGCCGGCGGCTCATAGGGCAGGGCATAGATGCGGGCCTTGCCATCCTTGTGGCCGTAAAAGCGCATCCCTTCGCCCGCCGGCACGTAAGGGTCACTGCCCTCCCGGAAGCGCCAGCGGGTTTCCTGACCGTTCACCACCGGCCAGCGCAGGCCGCGTTCCTCGTGATAGCGTTCATAGGGGGCCAGATCGTGGCCATGGCCACGGCCAAAGCTGGCATATTCCTCAAACAGCCCCTTTTGCAGATAGAAGCCCAATTCCTTGGACTCCCTGTTCTCATAGGCCGGGTCGCATTCGCTGACCGGGAACCTGTCCACCTGCCCGTTGCGATAGAGGATATCGAACAGGGTCTTGCCGCGGAATTCCGGGGCCTTGGCCAGCAATTCCGCCGGCCAGACCTCCTCCACCTTGAAGCGTTTGGAGAATTCCACCAACTGCCACAGGTCGGACCGCGCCTCACCCGGCGCGTTCACCAACTGGTGCCAGACCTGGGTGCGGCGTTCGGCATTGCCATAGGCCCCTTCCTTTTCCACCCACATGGCGGCGGGCAGCACCAGATCGGCGGCCATGGTGGTGACGGTGGGATAGGCATCCGACACGACGATGAAATTGTCCGGGTTGCGATAGCCGGGCCAGGTTTCGTTGGCGGTATTCGGGGCCGCCTGCATATTATTATTCACCTGCACCCAGTAGCAGTTCAGCTTGCCATCCTTCAGCATCCGGTCCTGCTGCACGGCATGGAAGCCGGGCTTGGCCGGGATGGTGCCTTCCGGCAGCTTCCACAGATGTTCGGCATGGGCGCGGTGTTCGGGGTTGGTCACCACCATGTCGGCGGGCAGCCGGTGGGAGAAGGTGCCAACCTCCCGTGCGGTGCCGCAGGCGCTGGGCTGGCCGGTCAGCGAGAAGGGGCTGTTGCCCGGCTGGGAGATTTTCCCCGTCAGCAGATGGATGTTATAGGCAAGGTTATTGGCCCAGACGCCGCGCGTATGCTGGTTGAAACCCATGGTCCAGAAGCTGGTGACCTTGATCTTCGGGTCGGCGTAAAGCTCCGCCAGCGCCTTCAGCCGGGCCGCCGGCACACCGGACTGGGCGGCCACCTTTTCCAGCGTATAGGGGGCGACGAAGGCGGCGAATTCCTCAAAATTGATCGGGTCGGACTCATTGGCGTTGCCGGCATTCTTGGCCGCCATTTCCAGCGGATTGTCGGGCCGCAGCCCATAGCCGATATCGGTGCGGCCCTTCACGAACGTCGTGTGCTTATTGACGAAATCCTTGTTCACCCGCCCGGTCTGGATGATGTGGTTGGCGATATAGTTCAGGATGGCCAGATCGGTCTGCGGCGTGAACACCATGGGGATGTCCGCCAGTTCGAAGGAGCGATGTTCAAAGGTGGACAGCACCGCCACCTTCACATCCGGGTTGGACAGGCGGCGGTCGGTGACACGGGTCCACAGGACGGGGTGCATCTCCGCCATATTGCTGCCCCACAGCACAAAGGCGTCGGCGGCTTCGATATCGTCATAGCATCCCATCGGCTCATCAATACCGAAGGTGCGCATGAAGCCGGCCACGGCGGATGCCATGCAATGCCGGGCGTTGGGATCAATATTGTTGGAGCGGAAGCCAGCCTTCATCAGTTTGACGGCGGCATAGCCTTCATGCACCGTCCACTGGCCGGACCCGAACATGCCGATGGCTTCCGGCCCCTTGGCCTTCAGCGTGGCCTTCCATTTCTCGGCCATGATATCGAAGGCCTGATCCCAGGTGATGGGGGTGAAATCCCCCTCCTTGGCATATTGGCCGTTCTTCATGCGCAGCATCGGCGTGGTCAGCCTGTCCTGGCCATAGATGATCTTGGACAGGAAATAGCCCTTTACGCAGTTCAGGCCCCGGTTCACCTCGGCCTTCTGGTCGCCATGGGTGGCGACGATGCGGCCTTCCTTCACCCCCACCATGACGCCGCAGCCGGTGCCGCAGAAACGGCAGGCGGCCTTGGACCATTTCACCTTGGCATCCATGCCGGTGGGCAGTTGTGCGGCACCGGCCTGCAGGGTGACGCCGGCGGTGGCGGCCGCCGTGGCGGCGGCCTGCGCCTTCAGATAATCGCGGCGGGTCAGTGTCATGGCATGGGCTCCGCAAGGGACAAGGCAGGTTCGGCGTGGTGATAGACGGGAAGGGCGCTGTAGACGCCCGCAATGGCATTAATGGCATCCAGCATGTCCGCCGTGGCGCGGGCGCTGGGCTGTTCGACCAGCACGATCAACCGGCTGGCATCGCCGCTGGTGGGCACGATCTCACCCCCCAGCGCTTGGATGCAGGCGGCGATGGTGGCCAGCGCATCGGGGCGGGCATGGACGATCAGGCTGGAAATGTGGATTTCATCGCTCATGCGCTGTCTCCATCGCGGGGGGCGAGCCGGATGGCGCCGGCGGGGCAGGGGGCCAGGCAGTCACCGCAGCCGGTGCAGCGGTCACCATCGACATCCGCCCGCGCCCGCCCGCGCGGCTGCAACAGGAAGCGGATGGCCGCCTCCGGGCAGGCATCACCACAGGTTCGGCAATAGGCACCGGTTTCCGCCAGGCAATGGGCGGCAATAACGGCCAGCGGCGGACCGGCAGGCGGTACGGCGGCAGGGTTGGCTGCCCGACCGAACAGGGCGCGGCGGGAAAGTCTTGTTTCCATGGCGTTTGTCCCCCGTCACATGCCCGGCGGGCCGGCGAATATCTGATATATCCAGACGGCGAAGCCATAGCCGGCCACCACCCCGATCGACAGAACCGGGATGAAAACGAAGGCCAGAAAGACGAACTTCAGCAGTTCGGCTTTTCTGGAGTCCGGAGCGGGGGTTGCATCCATGACATCCTGCCAAAATCTATTATTTGCTGACAAAACCATACCGATAAACGCAGGGGCAAACATTGATCAGGATCAATATTGCGCAACGTTCCCAGTTCAAATTCCACGTTGTTTATACGGATATTTGTAAATAATTGATAATTATCTAAGTATAAATTGATATTAGTCAAGTTTGACATGTTTGATTTTGGTCCTCATTCATGCGGTCGCATTTCTGCGGAATTTGCCGAAGCGCAAGGACTGCGGTGTTCAGGCCTGCTTGGATGGCCTGCATCCCCACAATGAAGGTTCTTGATAGATGAAGACGCAATTCATCCAGTTCCGACGTGATGCCGCTCATCTCTTGTTGTTACCGCAGGATGCCGTGCTTGGCGCACAGGCCGATGGATCGGTTATCTGTGCCATTGACGATTGTCCCGAGGCACTTCCGTCCGAGCGGCTGTTGCAACGGTTGCAGGGTTTGATCTTGAGCCGCTTCCATATATCGATCTGAGCAGTGATATTGACGCGGGAGCGCTGCATATCCTACCTAGCCAAGGGCCATCAGATGACCTCGCCTCACAGATAATGACAATGAAGCCCGATGACCTGAACTTGGTGCGCAGCCTTCCGATGTTTCGCAAGCTGGCCGACGGGCAATTGTCGGCCCTGGCGGCATGTGGATCGCTGCAGCGCTATCCGCGTTCCACCCTGCTGTTCAACGAGGGGGATCAAGCCGATTTCCTGATGGTGCTGCTTGAAGGTGCGGTTGAACTGTTTGCCCGCGACCAGGATGAGAAGGAGGCGGTGGTGGACATCCTGTTCCCCGTCGATAGTTTCATCCTCGCCGCTGCGTTGACCGGCGCCCCCTATCTGATGTCGGCCCGAACCCTCATGCCATCACGCATTTTTCTGTTGGAAACCGGGGCCTTCCGTCGGGCTGTGGCGGCTGATCCTGATCTTTCCATCCCGGTGATGGAGGAGCTTGCCCAGCATTTCCGCAGGCTGGTCCGCCAGATCAAAGATCTGAAGCTGCGAACAGGAGCCCAGCGCCTGGGTTGCTATGTGCTGTCCCTGGCGGGGGAAACGGATGAGGCGATATTGCCTTTTGACAAGCGAACGTTCGCTTCACGCCTGGGCATGACGGCGGAAAACCTCTCGCGCGCCTTTGCAACATTGCGGGACCATGGATTGTCTGTTGAGGGAAGCCGGATGCTGATCCGGGATCGGGATCGGCTGACCGCCTTCTCCCGTCCGGCAGCCCTTATCGATCACGCTGATCAGCCGCTCTCCATCATTTAGGGCGGCTTTGCTTTGGCTGGAGGCCGGTCCGGCGGAGGCTGCCATCGGCACCGCTCGTTCGGCGTAAACTCAAGCTGCGGATGCGGTGCCGGCGATTGCGGAAAGCAAAAGCCTGGAAAAGCGGGGGCAAGGCGATGCCGGTGCCCCCCGTTAAAGCCGGTCTTTTCATCCCGGTCGGCCATCGGCGCGGCGGGAAACCAGGATTGGCGCATAGATGATGAGGAACAGGATGAAGGCCGCCACCCAGGCGGTTCCGGCAATCCTGTAGGCGATCATCATGTCGGGCAGCAACGGGGCAAGAACCCGGACCAGCGCGCCCAGGGTCAACAGCAGGTACGCGGCGATCGTTGCCTTGGCGGCAACAATCTCCCGCCCGGTATGGCCCAGCGCCGCACGGCTCATCACGGCCAGGATCATGGTGGCGAAGGCACCGGCGGTCAACGCATGCACCCAGCTCTGGCCGACAGTCAATCCCGCCAGCAGCCATCCCGCCTTCAGGATCAGGCCGACGGGGATCCAGCCATAAGCCACATGCAGGATAAACAGGATGGGCTGATCCACCCCTTTCCATCCCTGCCAGCGGGCCAGGCGCAACCCATGCGCCAGACCGGCGACAAGCGCAAGTACCCCCGGCACCCAGCCGTTCGGTTGCAGGATATCGGCCAGCGTCAGCGCCAACGAGGTGGCCAGGGCCAGCCGGTCAGCCCAGCCGAAGGCGGGTATGGTGGCCGGTCGACCCAGCCGCTTCAACGCGCTGCTGGTAAAGGAGGGAACGATCCGTCCGCCGATCAACGCCACAATGATCAAGACCATGTCGATGGCCAGAACCCGACCGACCGCCCAAATCCCCGGCACCCAGCCCAGGCGATCCAGATGGTAGAGGGCGCTGGCGGCAGTGAGCGTCAGCAGCAGCAACAGCATCATATAGTTACGCCGATTGCGCGCGCGGATGATGGAGGGGAGAACCATCACCCCCAGCGCCGGAAAGAAGGCAAGGTCGATCAGCGCCCCCGGCAATGGCGGCAGCGGCGCGATCGGGTTCAGGGCCAGCCGCCCGGCCAGCCACAGCAGCGTCAGTGCCACCAGCTTGCCGCCCGCGAAGCCTCGTTCCCCGGTCCAGTTCGGCACTGCGGTCAGCAGGAAGCCGGCTATGGCCGCCCCGGCAAAGCCGAACAGCATTTCATGGCCATGCCAGTCGGCTGGATTGCCCAGACCATCGGGCCAATGACCGCTGTGCAGAACATGCAGCCAGAGCGCCAGCAGGATAACGGCATGCAGCCCCGCCGCCAGAAAGAACGGGCGGAACCCGTAGGCGAACAAAGCGAGGCGGGCAGGGCGGGGATGGAATGTCTCTTCAAAAGGCTGGGTCATGGTGGGGATACCTTTTACTGCGTCCCCCCTTCTTATCGCCCCCCAGAATGCGCTGGCGTTGTGGTGGCACAAACAACCGGCATTCCGTGGAGCTTTTGCTGGAGGGTGCCTTTGCAGTCCCATCCGCAAAGGCGCTATCCGCCGATCCCGATCAGCCTGTGCAGCAGGAAAAGGCAACCGATGACCGCCACGAAATAGGAACCGAAGGCGATTTGCCAGGAACGCCCGGCATGGCGTAATTCCGCGAAAACCAGCAGGACGATCATCACCTTGGCGAAGGTGAGGCCGAAAACCAAAGCGTCGGCACCGGCGGGAAGGGTGCTGGCGACCATGGACAGGCTGGTCATGCCGAGCAGGGTGGCGGCGGCGATATGGATGGCACGCATCATGTCACCGGATGATATAGAGGGTGGGGAAGATCATCAGCCATATCAGATCCGTGAAATGCCAGTATCGGGCATAATCCGCCAGATCGTGCTGTTGCGATTTCAAGAAGGACAGGCTGAACAGCACCAGCCCCAGCGCCACATGCAGCGCGTGGAATCCCGTGATCAGGTAATAGATCTGGGCGAATGTCGCTTCATAATTGAACCGGTCGATGCTGATGGCATATTCCTGGATTTTAAAGACCAGGAACAGCAGGCCGCAGGCCATTGCGCCGATCAGCGCCGGTTTGAAACGGCGCCCATGACGCTGGCATTCCACGGCGATGGCAGCCAGCCAGCCGCTGATGATCAGGGCGAATGTTTCCAGGATGGCAGGCGCGACCGCCAGCATCGACTGGCCTTCCGCGAAAGCATTCCTGTTCAGCAGCTTCATCACGCAAAAGCCGATCAGCAATCCTGAAAAGACCAGCAGATCGCCGATGATGAAGATCCACATCATGACATTGCCGGGAATGTCCGCCTGATCGGCAAGGGTGCTGTCGGCATCATCGGTTCCCCCGGTCGCAAGGTCGGCGGCAGATATGGCGCGCGGTGAGTACATGATGATCCTCCAGCAAAACCGCGTCGGTACGGATGGATCAGGCCGGTCCATACCATAGACGCGGCAGCACCGCATAAGCGGCCAGGCCCGCCAGTTGAATGGCACCCGCCATTGTCGTGAAACGGGCGAAATGCGTGGTGAGGGGAACGCCGCACAGGCCGACGGCAATGGTGGCATCAAAGCCGAAGAACAGCCCCAGCGCCACGACGCCCGCCCGAAGCGGTTGATCCCCGATCCGGGATGCGATCATTCGCCAGCGCTGCGTCAACGCCAACCCCACGACGCCCGCCGCAAGAAAGCCGGCCAGTTCAACCAAAGCCCCGAGCGGGGCACCGACCCGCGCATCAAGCCATAAGGTGCGCAACAGCCCGGTACCAAAATAGAGCAGGCAGAGGGGAAGCCCGTAGAGAATCATGACGAGTTTCCCCCGTTTCCCGATACTGGCGGCGCGCGACCATTGCTGCGGTTAAAGCCCGCCCAACAGGGTCTCGAACTTCTTGCCCGCCCGGCCTGGGTTCTTCACCGCCTTGGCGGCATCCAGATTGGAGGGTTTGCCAACAATGACCGCCCCCACCATGCCCATGGCGAAATGCGGCTTGCATTTCACGCCATAGACGCCTTCGGTGGCGAAGGTGACGGTAACGTCCTGGCCCATTTTGCCGATAAAAGCCTCAGCCCCGGTGGGCAGCATGCTGGGGATCGTTTCAGCATTGTGGCCGGGATCGGTGGCTTTGAAGGTGACGCTGTCGCCCGGCGCGATCCGGATCAATTCTGGCTCGAAAACCATGGCACCGGCGGCTCCCTTGTTCAGCATCTTCACTTCGTGATTGGCCGCCGTCGCCATCGTGGGCAGGCCAAAGACAAGGGCGGCGGCGAGGAGAAGGCTTTTGGGGTTCATAATTGGCTCCATCAGTGGACATCGACGTTCGTCACCGACATCGATATCGCGGATGGAATGGGGCACCTTTGCGCCAGGGCAAACAGGAGATGAATAGCCCAGCGGCAAGCAATCATCAGGACAGGATGTCGCGGGGCGCGCAGCCCTACAGCCCCAGCCATCGCCGCAAGCCGCCTTCTTCCCGCACCAGCCGGATGCCCAGGTTGGCGGGCGGGACGCCCACGGAGCAGGCACCGGCTTTCGGGTCGCGGATGAAGCCGACCATCAGGGCGCGGTGGCTCCCCTCGGCAACGCGAACGCCGCAATTTTCCGTCACCTGCGTGTGCCCGCCCGGCTTGACATGGTGGCGAATATAGCAGGTGGAGGTCCATTCCCAGACATTGCCTGACAGATCGGCAAGGCCATGTTCGTTGATCCCGAAATGGCCAATCGGCATCGGCGTGGAATCAATCTGCTTCTGCCCCTGGGATTCTGCGGTGTAGGTGGCGATCCAGCGCTTTGACGGGTTGTTGGGGTCGCTGACCTCCGTATAGGCGTCGTCCTTGTAGCGGGAGCCGGCGGCCAGGGCCCATTCCCGGTCGGTGGGCAGCCGCCATCTTTGCCCCGTCTTGGCCGACAGCCAGTTTGCATAGGCCACGGCATCGTCATAGTTGACGCCCGTCACCGGGCGTTCGGGATTGCCGGTGATGTCCAGGGTGGGGCAGGCGCCGTCGGCGATGCATTGATCATACTCACCCCTGGTCACCTGGTTGCGCATGATGGTCAGGGGTGCCTGAAGCTTGATGTCACCCAGCGGGCCGTTGACGGGTGTGCCGTGGTGGAGAAATTCACCTGGCGCCCGATAGGCCAGGGAGGCGGCATTGATGCGCACGGTGCCGCTGTCGTCCGGCGGAGGGGAGAAGATCTGGGCGGCGGTGAGCGCGGAAAGCCCGATCAGGGCTGCTTTGATGCTGCTGGATGTCAACATGGGACACCTCTGAACCGCATGAGGAAAGCGGCAGGCGGCCCGCAGAATGCTGGGTGCCGCCTGCGCGTGATCAATTCATGGTGATGGGGCCGGGCGGCGTCACCTGCTTCATCAGGTCGTTGTTCCAGTGTCCTTCGACCTTGACATGGGCGGTGGCGCCCAGTTCCGCCGCTTCGATCAGATTATGGTTCACATAGGCATAGATGCCGGGCTGTTGGAATGTGTAGATGGCCACGCCGGCGCTGCCGCCCGCGACAAACCAGGTTTCCAGCCCTTTATCCGGGGCATTGGCGAACTTGCCGCGTTCCCAGACATAGTCGCCATGGCCGCCGATCAGGTGGGGGCGGGTGTCGCGGTTGGCGGTGCTGTGGATGAACAGCACCGTCTCGCCCACCTTCGCATTCAGGGCCTTGTCGCCGGTCAGGGCGCCGACAGCACCGTTGAACACCACATGCGTCGGGATCAAGCCCCTCATAACTTCCACGGTGTCGGCATAGGCGTCGCCAGCATTTTCATAATCCTTATATTTGCCGTTGGCATCCTTGGGCACATAGAGGTCGAATTCGCCGATCGTGTAGGCCCGATCATAGCGGATGGGCTTGCCCCGCTCATCCTTCAGCCCGTCACGGGGCAGGACCATGATGGTGCCCGACATGCCGCTGACCACATGCCAGGGGATCATGCCCGGCGGGGCGCAGTGATAGACGAAGGCGCCCACCTTGGTGGCCTTGAAGCGCAGGGCCGCCTGTTCCCCGGGATTGACCAGGGTTAGCTGTGCCCCGCCCAAGGCGCCGGTGGCGCTGTGAAAGTCGATATTGTGCGGCATGGAGTTGGTGTCGGGATTGATCAGCGTCAGCTCGACATAATCCCCTTCATGCACCACCATGGTCGGGCCGGGCATCGACCCGTCGAAGGTCATGGCCTGGAAGGTCGTGCCTTCACCATCAATGACGATCTCCTTTTCCTCGATCTTCATCGTGAACTGGACGACCTTGGGCCCGCCCTTGGCAATCTGGTCATGTTCCATCACAAAGGGCGGGGCCACCAGCTTCGCCTTCACGCGCGGCAACCCGATGGTCAGATCGGCTTGGTTCTTGGCATTGAATGTGGGATTGGAGCCTTCATCGGCCCGGATCGGGGCTGCCATCAGCAGGGCGACGGCAGCAGCACCGCAAAGGGCGACGCGGAGGGACAACATGGCACTTCCTTTCTTGGTTCTTACCGTTGCTGTTGACGGGAGTAGACGACGAGACGTCGTTACGGTATTTGAGAAAAGGCAATGAGTGCCTGAACTGGCGGATAGCCGGTCATTCGGTCGCACCTGCGACGGTCAGTATTTAAATGGTATTTTGGAATACTGGAGGCGTGAATGGCAGCGCAACGTCTTGACCAGTCGCTTATTCGTGGTCACAGCATCTTTCAGTCAATGAATGGTGATGATCTTGACGCTGTTCTTGCCATGGCATCGGTGCGCCGCTTGGCCGAGGGGACTGCCGCCTTCACCCAGGGGCATGAGGCGACCGAGTTCTTCTGCTTGCTGAACGGTTGCCTGAAAGTCACCCAGACGACGCAGGATGGGCAGCAGGTGGTGATGCGACACGTCAATCCCGGCGATATTTTCGGTATCGCCATGGCCATGCGCCGCCCCGACTACCCGGCGACAGCTGTTGCCGTTGTCGAAAGCCTGGCACTGGCCTGGCCGTCCAGCCAGTGGGACAACTTCATTACCCGTTGCCCGGCGCTGGCGGTCAATGCCCTGCAAGCGGTCGGGCAGCGCCTGCAGGATGCCCATACAAGGATCCTGGAATTATCCACGGAGGAGGTGGAGCGCCGGGTTGCCCATGCCGTGCTCCGTCTGGCCCGTCAGGCAGGCCGCAAGACGGAGGAAGGAATCCTGATCGACTTCCCGGTAACCCGGCAGGATATCGCGGAGATGACGGGAACGACGCTGCACACGGTCAGCCGTGTGATGGCGGCGTGGGAGGTCAAGGGGCTGATCACCTCCAGCCGCAAACGTGTCATCGTGGTGGATGCGCACCGGCTTTATATATTGGCCGAAGGCAGCGGTGAGTAATGGCGGCGTGAGGGCAGATTGCCTGTGAGTGCGGATATGGCGGCGGCTACCGCCTGAACCGGCATCCGCTTCAATCCATTCTTCAGCGGTCGGCCATGATCGCACCATTGATTTCGGCGAGAAACGCCGAAAGCGGAATGCCATGTTCGGTGCAAGCCTGCTGCACATCATGCAGGCTGGCGATGGGGCAGCCGACACACATCATCTTGCAGCGGATGAAGATCGGGATGGTCACCTTGTATGTCGCCATCAAATCATCAAGGATCGTTTCCGCCCTGATCGGCACGGTCAGCGCTGCGGCCATGGTACAACCTCCTCAAATCATGGGTCGAGGCTAGACCAGCCAAGCGCTGGCGACGTTGACGCCGCGCAATGTTCATACTGCCCGCAGAACGCACAGCATCATGACAGCATCCGGGGTGCCTTTTGGCGGCACCCCGCTTCAACCGACCAATTGGCGGTAAATGGCAGGCAGGGCGGCAGGCAGCCGTTCGGGATGGGGGATGATGGCATAGGCGCCCCGGCCAAAAAGATAGGGGAAATAATCCTGCGCCATCTCATCCACCGTAACGCCGAAGACTTTCAGCCCGGCCTTGCGCGCCTCCCGGATGGCGGCGCGTGTATCCTCAATGCCGTAGCGGCCTTCGTAATAATCGATATCGTTGGGCTTGCCGTCTGTCAGCAACAGCAACAGCCGGTGCCGCTGCGGGCGCTGGGCCAGTTGCGCGGTGACATGGCGCACCGCTGCCCCCATGCGGGTATATTGCCCCGGCTTCAGCCCCTCGATCCGGCGTACCACCCTGGCATCCACGGGATCGGTGAAATCCTTCACCAAATCCACCCGCACATCGTTGCGACGGCGGGACGTGAAGGCGAAGATCGCATGTTCATCACCACAGGCGTCCAGCCCCTGGCTCAGCGCCAGCAGGGCCGCCTTTTCCACATCAATCACCCGATGCGCGCCGATGGCGGCATCGGTGGATAGCGATACATCCATCAGCACGGCCATGGATAAATCCCGTTCAATGGCACGCCCGGCGATGAACAAATTCTCCGACCCTGCACTGCCGGCCTTGCGGTCGGCGGCGGCGCGCACCAGGGTGGACAGGTCCAGATCGTCGCCATCGGGCTGGCCATGCAGCACCACCCGGCGGGGACGCAGCGCCTCGAACTGCCGACGCACGGCGCGGATCTGGCGCTGCATCTCCGGCGATGGCTGCCACTTCTCGCCATCCTCCTTGGCGCGGGCGGTGATGACGCGGCAATGGTCGGGCCGGTGGGCCTGCTTTTTCCAGTCCCATTCCGGGTAGGTCAGTCCCTGGGTCAGGGCCGTTTCCTCCACGGCGGCGGGGGCGAGGTCCAGATCCAGTTTCAGCCGTGCGGCTGTGCGCTGGCTGTTGCTGCCGATGGTCAGATCGGTCAGATCGTCGGCAGCCTGTCGGGCACCTTCCTCATCATCCTCATCCACCCGGCGGTTCACATTCACCATTTCGGCCAGGGAGAAGATGGTTTCAAACCGGTGGAAACAGAGCGGGTCGCCCCGGTCGCTCTGGTCCGTCTGCCGCCGTTCCGCTTGTCGGCGGCGATGATCGGCGGCATCGGATGTGCCGGCCCCTTCCTCCCGATCCTCCGGTGGGGCCGTTCCCGGCATCTGCCGTACTTCCCCGAACAGCGGGATGGGCAGGAAGGGGCGATAGCCGCGCGGGGCGGAGAGGGGGCCGATTACCGCCCCCGGCTGTTCGATCATAAAGAGAAAAGCATTATCCGGGGGGCGATACCCGCCCAGGATGGCACGGATCGCTGCTTCCATCTGCGCTTCCGCCGCTGGCAGGCGGCGTTCCGGGCGGGCCGCCAGGGCGGCCGCGCGTAGGCGGTGGAACAGGGGGCGCAGGCCCGGCCAGGCCTTCAGGGCGGCGCGCGTACCGGCCACGGCGCCGCGTAACGCCTGGATATCCTGGACCAGCGCGTCATCAGAATCCGCCACCGGCACGGCATGGGCGAACCAGCCGGCCAGCCATTCATAAAGGGCGGCATTGTCCGCCGCGTCAGGGAAATAGTCGATCACCGCCGGCAGGCGCAGGCTGGTACTGTCCAGCACGGCGCGTTCCAGCTTTTCCTGCCCCAGCCCGACACGGTGCAGAAAACCCAGCCGATGCCGGGATGTGGTTGCCGCCGCCTCGGCAAGGCGGATGGCACCATCCCCGCCCAGCGCACGGAACAGAACGCCCAACCGCCCCCTGATATCCGTCAGCCGGACAGCGGCTTGCGGATGATGGGGCAGGGTGGTCAGACCGCCCACCAGCCGGTGCCAACGGGTGCCGATAAATTCCTCTGGTTCGAAGATGGACATGGACGCTCACCCCCATGCCAGTTCGGCCACCCTGGCCAGGGCGGCCTGCACATCCGGATCATCGCTCAAGGGCTGGAGCAAGGAGGCTTCCAGCGCCGCATCCGGCTTGATCCCGGAGCGGATCAGGGTGGCGGCATAGATCACCAGTCGGGTGGATGCCCCTTCCTCCACATCCTGGCCCTTCAGGTCGCGCAGTGCATTGGCCACCCGCACCAGCGGCACGCAACGGTCCTTGGGCAGTCCGCTTTCGGTGGAAACGATGGCGGCCTCCGTCTCCGGGTCGGGATAGCCAAATTCCAGCGCGATAAAGCGCTGGCGCGTGGAAGGCTTCAGCGCCTTCAACACATTCTGGTATCCGGGGTTGTAGGAGATCACCAGCATGAATTCCGGCGGGGCGGCCAGCATTTCTCCCGTCCGTTCCAGGGGCAGCACGCGCCGGTCATCGGTGACGGGGTGCAGCACGACGGTCACATCCTTGCGGGCCTCCACCACCTCATCCAGGTAAAGGATCGCCCCTTCCCGTATCGCCCGGGTCAAAGGGCCGTCGGCCCAGACCGTTTCCCCACCCTTCAGCAGGTAACGGCCGGTAAGATCGGCGGCGGTCAGGTCATCATGGCAGGCGACGGTATAAAGCGGACGGCCCAGGCGGGCCGCCATATGCGCGACGAAACGGGTCTTGCCGCACCCGGTCGGCCCTTTCAGCAGCACCGGCAGGCGGTTGCGATAGGCCTGTTCGAACAGCAGGCACTCATTGCCGGTTTGGGCATAGAAGGGCGAGGCTTCGACCGCCTGCAGGTTTGCAGCTGTTTGCATGGCTCAACTCCTGTTAAGGCGAAAGGGCCGGGTGCGGCGGCAGCCCACCGCACCCGGCATCACTTCACTCGGCAGCGACGGGGGCAGCACCGCCGCGTCGCTGCACCACCTTGCGGGCGTCGCGGACCGGGCCGAACACGGCCCACAGGAACATCAATGCCGCCATGACAACCAGCACACCGGAGCCCAGACGCACCCAGTAGAAGGGGGCGATATGGTCCTGCACCTCCATATAGGACATGCCCATCACCCGCTGCAGATGCACCTGGATGGCACCGGCGAAGGTCAGCGCGAAGGTCATCACCGTCATGCCGCCGGCCATGATCCAGAAGGCAACAATGTTCAGTGTCTGGTGGTAGGGGGCCTTGCCGCGCAGATAGGGCATGGCATAGCTGATCATGGCGAGGTTGAGCATGACATAGGCCCCGAAGAAGGCCAGATGTCCATGCGCCGCCGTCACCTGCGTGCCATGGGTATAGTAGTTGACGAAGGACAGCGTGTGCAGGAAGCCCCAGACCCCGGCGCCGAAGAAGGCGCCGACGGTGCAGCCCAGCGACCACAACATGGCGGCACGGTTGGGATGGTCCTTGCGGCCCTTGAACACCATCCTGAAGGCAAAGATCACCATGGCGAAGAAGGGCGCGATTTCCAGGGCGGAGAAGATCGAGCCGATCCACTGCCAATATCCCGGTGCACCGATCCAGTAATAATGGTGGCCGGTGCCCAGCAGGCCGGAGAACAGGGCCAGACCGACGATGGAATAAAGCCATTTCTCAATGACCTCACGGTCCACGCCGGTCATCTTGATCATCAGGAAGGCGAGGACGGAAGCCATCACCAGTTCCCACACGCCTTCCACCCACAGATGCACGACGTACCACCAATAGATCTTGTCGACGGCCAGATTATCCGGGGTGTAGAAGGCGAACAGCCAGAAAACCGCGATGCCCCACAGGCCCAGCAGCAGCACATTGGTCACCGCCGTGCGCCGGCCCTTCAGCACGGTCATGGAGACATTATAGAGGAAGATCAGCGCCACCACGACGATGGCGGCCTTGATCCAGAGCGGTTGTTCCAGGAACTCCCGCCCCTCATGCACGCCCTGCGTATAACCGGCGACGGCGGCCAGGGCCCCGAACATCAGCAGGCCCAACTGGATATAGGCCAGCAGGGGGCTTTCGATGTCGCGCTCGGCTTCCTCCGGGATCAGATAATAGGTGCAGCCGAAAAAGCCCATCAACAGCCAGACGATCAGGGCGTTGGTGTGGATCATGCGGATGATGTTGAAGGGCAGCAGCTCCGACAACGTATTGGGCAGCACATAGACCGTACCGGCCAGCGCACCCGCCGCAATCTGCACCCCGAACAGGATCATGGCGCAGGCGAAGTACCAGTAGGCTACTTTTTGTGAAGCGTATTTCATGATCGTCCCTCCTCAGCCCGCATCATTGGGCGGCCAGCCCTGGGTGTTGATGCGGCTGGTCCATTCCAGAAAATCGACGAGATCGTTGAGTTCCTGGTCGCTGAGATTGAATTGCGGCATCTGGCGACGGCCTTCGATGCCGGATGGCTGCGACTGCATCCAGGCGATCAGCCCTTCGCGGGCGCTCTGCGGATCATCCCGGCCGCCAAAGCGGACCCAGACATTGCCAAGCTCCGGCGCGAAATAGGCACCTTCCCCCAGGATCGAATGGCAATTGATGCAGGAATGCTTTTCCCAGACATGCTTGCCGCGCAGCACGCTTTCGCTCAGCGTCGACACGTCGGTCGATTTGTTGAGGATGTGCCAATGGCTCTGCGCCGTCAGGCCGACGAAGATCACGAAAAAGAAGACGGAACCGCCATAGAATATGTTACGGGCGGCGGATTTGCTGAATCGCTCGACCGGTGGCCGATGCGGTTCATGGGTTGACGACATGCTGTGCTCTCCCGTTGCTGGTCCATTGAAGGCAGGTGGCGAGGTTGAGTTCACAGCTACGGCGTTTCCCCGTCGGGGACTTTGCCACGGCGCAAACAGCCGCGCATTTGCCCCCGGCTGTTTGCAGGATGCTTCTATGCGGGCACGCGCCAGGAAACCCCGCTGGGCCCTTCCAGAAATCCGTCGCAGAAGGCCCCGCCCGGTGCCAGGGGAAAAGCCCGGCCGCTCAGTTCGTCGGCATCGATGTGAACCGCGCCGGGATTGTCGGCGGCTAATTGATGCCGGGCAGCGATTGGCCTGCGTTGAATCTGGCTGGTGACTATGCAGCCTGGTATGGCATGAGCCGGGCCTGGGCCCCGGTCAGTCATCACGCCGCCCTGTTCGTCTGCAACGCACAGCGTTTTTATTGCTGTCCCCTGCCCTGCAGGGGGCAAGGGGCGGGTGTCAGTTCGGCCTTTGCGGCTTTTCCCCGTTGCGAAGCCGCAAAGGCCGGACGTTACCGCAATTGTTCCAGCATCGCCTCCGCCCCTTTGTCGATCCCTGTTTCGGCAGCACCCAGTGAGCCGAAGGTGGCGCCAATATTCATCGAATTGGGATATTGCTTGGCGATAAAGGCTTTCAGCAGGCGCAGGTCCGATGCGTCATAGATTTCGGCTGCGTAGATCACCGATCCGGTCATCGTCCCTTCGCCACCCCGGACAGACTGGACGCCATTATAAAGCCCCCCTGCAATATCAAAGCGGGACAGGGCCCCCAGCACTGGCGTCGTTGTACTGGCACCGGTCAGGGTCAGTTTGATGCGCAATGTGTTCGGTCCCGGCTGGTTGGTCAGCCGGAAGCTCTTGGACAATTCATCGCTGAAACGCCGGTGCATGTAATCGGCCAGGGATATCCGTTCGGCTTGCGACAGTTCGCCGAACTGGGCATCCGGTCCGCCATAAAGCGACACCGGGTCCAGGATTACATAGCGATATGAGCGCCAGTCGACGGCGGTTTCATAGATGTAGGGAACGCGGTGATCCCCATCCGGCCCTGCCGGGCGCATATAACCGGTGGAGGCAAGGCCCGAATAGGGTACCGGGTCGGGGCTGGCGCAGCCCGCCAGGGCAAGGCAAAGCGCCAGCCCCGGGATGGTCCAGGGCATCCGCATATGATGTCTCCCAATGATCAAGACGGGGTGGCGCGGCGTCAGAAGTGATAGCGGATGCCAACGGTGCCGGAGAGGTTGGATAGCTCCGGTTCGAAATTCCCATTCAATCCGGTGCCGGCGGCGGCATATTTCAGGCCGCTGATCTGGCTGTAACGGGCCCCCACCTCCAGCACCAGCTGGGGTGACAGGCGCAGGCCGACACCCGTGTCCACATGCCACATCAGGCCCCAATCCTTGCCATCGACATTGATGTTGGTGCCGGTAAGACTGTTACCGCCAGACAGGCGGGTTTCCACCCGTGCGGCACCGCCGCCGGCGCCGATATAGGGCACGATCATGGTGGTGATGGGGATATCCAGATATCCGGCAATGCTCATGCCCAGGGCACGGGTGCGACCGTCACCCTGGAAGCCGGTGGTGCCGAAATCAGACGATTTCAGATCATTACCGAAATAGACGGCGCTCTGTTCCAGCCGGAAGCCGCCGAAATCGTAACCGCCGCCGATCTGGCCGGTGATGCCGACCTTGTATTTGCCATCCTTTGGGAAGGAAGATGAAATCTCGTCCAGGTCCAGCTTCTGCTTGGGTGTGATGCTGCCGCCACCACGGGCAACGGCATAGAAACCTGTGCTGTCCGGCCTTTCCTGGGCATCGGCGACAGTTGCGACAATCATCAGGGCCAGACCGGCCAGCAGCAGGGGACGGGTAAAATGCGACATGGAGCAACCTCGCTTGAATGCGGCGACCGGGAAGGCCGGCGTCAGCGAAGGAAGTGCCTGTTCTTTGTGGATGCCGATGCCAGGATCGATGGAGGAATTGTGGAGCGTGCCCTCCATAATCCTTCCATATGCATCCATTATGGATGATGCCCATAAGGAGGAGGGCGCCGAATGGGCAGAATATTGATTGTCGAGGATGAGGACGAAATCGCAGACCTTCTGGCCGCCTATGTGGAAAAGGCCGGCTTTGAGGTCGGGCGTGCCAGCAATGTTGCCGATGCCATCCGCGATCATGCGCGGCTGCGGCCCGATCTGGTGTTGCTGGATATCGGATTGCCCGGTGGAGACGGGCTGGAGGTGTTGACCAGCATCCGCCGCCGCTTCGATACGCCAATCATCATGGTCACTGCCCATGATGATGAGGTGAGCAAGCTCGGTAGCCTGCGCATCGGGGCCGACGATTACGTCGTCAAACCTTTCAACCCGTCGGAGGTTATTGAACGTATCCGCGCCGTGTTGCGCCGGGTGCAGGGGGTGGTCGGTCGCCGCACGCTCAGCGTCGGTCGGCTGATGATTGAGTTGGATGCCTGTATCGCCTTTTACCGCCCGGATGAGGACGACCGGGAAGTGCGGCTGCCCCTGACACCCACCGAATTCAAGATCCTGGCCCATATGGCTCGCCAGCCGCGCCGGGCCTTTTCCCGCGCCGAACTGCTGGAGGCGGTGGCCCCGGAAAGCGAAGCCTATGACCGGGTGATCGACAGCCACCTGTCCAAGCTGCGTCAAAAACTGTCCGCCGTTGGTTGTGCTGATATGATCGAGCCGGTGCGCGGCCTGGGATACCGCCTATGGTCCGCGCAATGAACCGTATCGTCAGCCGCCTGCTGATGTTGGCGGGACTGACGACCCTGATCACCATGGCGGTGGGGCTGGTCATCTATTATCTGTCCACCTATTACCAGTGGCTCAATATCACTAACCATATGCCGCCCCAGGCTCAGGCGGAGCTGCAACAGCTCATCGCGTCGGGCCAACGGGGCGGCGACCGGTATTTCGAGTTGTATGAACGCTATGGCGGGAATCTGTCGGGTGTCACTGATCTGGGCATGATCGTGCTGATCGGTTTCATCTCCGTTCTGACGGGCGGATGTGTGGCGGTGGTGCTGGCCCGACGGATCAGCCGTCCCATCGCCGATGTCGCCCGTGCCGCCGCCCGCGTTTCCGCCGGCGACCGCTCGGCGCGGGTTGATCGGGGGGGGATTTCGGGGGAAATTGGTGAACTGGTGGACAGTTTCAACCGCATGGCTTCCGAGATCCAGGCTTATGAACGCGAACGCACGGTGCTGACGGCGGGCATCGCGCATGAACTGCGAACGCCCTTGACCATTCTGAAGGGGCGCCTGCATGGCTTGGCCGATGGGGTGATCGATCCCGCCATCGGTGAGGCACACCGGCTGTTGCGGCAGGTGGAGCAATTGTCGCGTCTGGTGGAGGATCTACGCACCCTGGCCCATGCCGACGCCGACGAACTGGGTCTCGATCAGCGCCGCCTGCGGATTGATCAGGTGCTGCATATGGCGGTGGCCGATCTGGCTGCATCCGCCGAACAGGCTGGCGTGACACTGGTGGAGGATTACCAGCCGCTGCGGGTGACGGGTGATCCTGTCCGGCTGACGCAGGTTTTCAACAACCTGCTGACCAATGCCATCAAACATGCGCCGCGCCACACGCCGGTTACGGTCAGGCTGCGCCAACAGGGCACCTGGATGCTGGTCGACGTGCTGGATGAAGGGGCCGGTTTTGCCCCGGAGGAGGAGGAGCGACTGTTCATCCCCTTCTGGCGCGGTGCAGCCGACAAGCGCCTGGGGCGACCCGGTAGTGGCATCGGCCTGGCGTTAGCTGCCAAACTCGCCGAAGCCCATGGTGGCCGGATCACTGCCCGCAACCGGACAGACCGATCTGGCGCCTGTTTCGCGGTGTGGTTACCGGCGGAGCGGGGCGACGGCGACCGGCGGCCCGGCGTATGAGGGAACATCCCTGACGTTACGTATAAAAGCATATGGCGCGGGAATATATATTCCCGCGCCATATGCTTTATACCGGTCAAGGTTGTCGCGAAAGACTCACTCCTTTTCGGTATTATAATCCCGGATGTCAGCCGGATCCCATACTGCCCCCCGGCGGCGGCGACCGTCATTTGCTTTGATGGCCGTTGAATTGGCGGCCGTTGAATTGGCAGCCGTGTTCCGCTTGCTGCCCGGCACCGGGCCTCTACGGCGGGGGGGCGGCGCTTCATCCACCGGCATGATCTGGGGGGGGGCGACTGCGGCAGGTGATTGAGCTGCTGCTGCCGCCGCAGCGCGTGAGGCGGCAGCCGCCTCTTCATCATAACCGGCATTGGGCGAAATGGCGCGCAGAAGCGAACCGACAGCGTCGGCAATTTCTTCCGGTGCCGTTTTCCAGGCGCGCAACAGATCCAGTTCCCGACGCGATAGAATAGGGGAAGAGCCCTCGGCTGTGGCTGCAAACGTCTCCGGCGGTCGCCGCATATCCGGCACATCCAACCCATCGAAGAAGAAGGTCAGCGGCACATCAAGGATATCGGCCAGACGATAGAGTTTTCCAACTGACACCCGGTTGGAACCGCGCTCATATTTCTGGACCTGCTGGAAGGTGATGCCCAGCGCCTTGGCCAGATCAGACTGGCTCATACCCAAAAGACCGCGTCGCAAACGGATGCGACCGGCGACATGATTTTCGATTACCGTTTCCATTGCGGCTACGGCCGCATTCTTACTCCGTCTCGGCATCGCCCTTCTTAACCCCCTCATCCCGCATTCTGAACAACTGCCCATAGCCTGCACAGGCGCCGCGTGGCGGGATGTGCAACGATGAACAGTCACACGCTTGGCTGCGGTATCTCCTATCACGGCGACAATCGATACCAGCAAGTGCAGCCCATAATTTTGCCAAACCAAGCCACAGCAGATATCGTCATGCTTGGTCAGGCAATCGTCAAAAGGCAAAAGCCGCTTCCGGCTGACATACCATCGTAGGTGAATATCGGTCATTTCGAAGGCAATGTCCACAACTTGTGTGGAGTTCGTTCTAGATAGAGAAAATGACATTAATACAGAAAGTGGCTAAGCTTGAGACGACAACCAGGGCTTGAGATATGTGCTGTACGAAATGTTTTTTTGGTTGAAGAGATGAGGGGTGGCGTAAGCTTTTGGTTTTGTCGATGCCGAATCGGAAGCCGCCGGATTGCGCCTCCAAGATCGCTAATAATCCATTAACCACGTTTCTATCACATTTTCTACGATTGTCGACCCCTACCGGTCTGGCACAATGATCGACACCCCGAAGCCTGGTGAAGTGAATTGTTTGTCAAAAGCATAGGAATTTACAGCTAAGTCGTTGATTTATATTTATTTTAGGTAATTTTTTCTGTGCTTTTGTTTCGGGGTGGCTGGTATATTTGCCAATTGTAGTGCCCTGAGAGGGAAATGCGCCGGACTGTCTTTTATTGGATTGGATATATTCCTGAGCGCCACACCATATACTATGCAGCATTACCGATATTCGGAAACATAACAGAGACAACCCCGCTGATGATACCATACGTTCGGCGTTCTGTGCGAAGAACACCTAAAAGCTCCTGGAGACTTTCTACAATAAATTCATCAGGATGGATCTTCATTTCATTTTCAGTTAATTGAATGAACTGATCCAATAAGCGGGCGTGGACAGTTGCTGCTAGACGAACTTCTTTTTCCATCGCAATGCCGCTCATGTTCGTACCCCTTTCCATTCATGGCCCCATGCCGGTAAGGCCAACTGGATCAATGGTGCGCCAGCTATCTTAATGATCAGTAAAGCTGGCGCTGTCGTCCATCTATTCCTTCATATTGGTTACCTGTTCAAGAATGGGATTTTTACCTGTATTCTCAGATAGTTCGATCATGATCCCAAATGCGCTGACAATCCCCCGCTTATTGGTGGTAGTTCCAAAGTTGCGGGGGAAATGATACCAATCTGCCTTGATCGTCACCGATCAAGGCAGATTTCATATTCCCTCAAGCTGCGGGCTTGGCTTGCGCCGCACGGGCGGCGGGCCGGCGGTCGCTGGCCTCCAACCGGCCTAAAGGTCACAACCTTCAGGCCGGTTGCTATGATCCATTGGGAATCAGCTTGGCGCCGTCTTTGTGCTTCTGTACCTGTTACCAAGAGCCATGAAAGACGATTCTTGGTATGACCGTTGGTAGATACGGCCAGATCAAGGGTTACCCCTGGCCACCGCCGCCGCGGGCCAAATCACTGGTCATGGAAATGGGGGAAAGGCCCAACCTTGCCCGGTAAAGATGCAGATTTTCCAGCACACGTTGCACATAATTGCGTGTCTCATAGATCGGCATGGTTTCGATCCAGTCAACCACATCCACATTGGGGTTGCGGGGATCGCCGAAGGTGTTCAGCCACCCAGACACCCGACCCGGCCCCGCATTGTAGGAGGCGATGGCCAGCACGTAGGAACCGCCATAACGATCCAGCAATTCCTGTAAATAGGCGCTGCCGATGGCGACATTATGCTTGGGCTCGGCGGTCAGCTTATCATCGCTGTGGCGCAGGCCCTGCTGTTTGGCCACGGCCTTGGCGGTGGCCGGCATCACCTGCATCAGGCCGCGCGCACCGGCGCTGCTGATGGCCAGCCGGTTGAAATTGCTTTCCTGGCGGATGACGCCATGCACCAATCCTGCTTCCGGCATCGGGTTCAGCTTGTGCGGCAACAGCGGGAAGCCGGCATCTGCCAACACGAATCCATCCTGCAGCGCGGTGCGCGAGGTGGTGACGCTCAGGTCCGGGCGGCCAATCTCCAGCGCCAGCTTGCCCACCATCTCATAGGTTTCCGCTGTCTTGGCGTCGGCGGCCATTTTGCGCAGGAACAGGGTTACGCGGTCGCTGTCGGCCCCTTCGATGCGGGCCAGCGCCTGGACTATGCGCACCAGTTCCAGCTTCTGGAACCCCTTCTGCAGCTCGACCGGCACCTTCACCGGGGCGGGTAGGGCGCTGCCCGCCGGCAGACCAAGCTTGTCGGCGGCCAGCAACCCATAAAATGTACCGGAATAGGACATGGCAGCATCGTACCAGGTACGGGCCAGTTCCTTGTTGCCCAAGGCTTCCACCGCGCGCCCGGCCCAATAGGCGCCGCGCGACTTGCTGATGGGGGATGTGGTGCCGCGGAACAGCGCCTCGAAATGCTTTTGCGCTTCCTCCGGTCGGTTCAACTGGCGCAGGGCCAGCCAGCCAGCCAGGAATTCGGCCTGGGCGAAGGCCAGCCCATCCTTGGCCTTGTGGACGGCAACCAGATCATAGGCGCGGGCGAACTTGCCCTGTTCGATCAGACGACGGGCCAGGATATGCCGTTCCACCCACCATTCGCCACCATGTTCGGCCTCCGCCGGAGACTTGGCGACGATTTCCAGGGCGGCTTCATCCATATCCTTGCGACGGCGCCATTTCGCCCGGTCATAGGCTAACCCCGGATCATCCTGCAGGCTGGCTGGCACACGCCGCAGGGCGCCATCCACCCCGGCGGACATGGTGGACAGGGCGATGCGTGCCTCTGCCACGGCACGCTGGCCGGGTGAAGCGATCGTCATCACCCGCGCCGCCTCGTCATAATTGCCATCCCACAGTAGCCGATCCAGCCGGGCGGCATGGTCGGCTGGGCGCAGTAAGCCATTGTAACGCTGACGAAAATCCCGCTCTTCCACCGACCCGAAAGTACCGTCGATATAGCGTTTGCGCACCAGCGCAATGGCCTTGTCGCTGGATTTTGTTTCCATTAGGGAGACGATATAGCGATCGAACCCGGTCAGCGTCAGCGGCGGATAGGTTTCAAACCAGTTGCGCACCTCCTGATAGGAGAGGCTTGCGGGCATCCGTGCTTCGGCGTTGCGGCGCAGGGCAGCCATGCTGGGCCAGTCCGGGTTGCGCTGCATGAAGCCGGTGATTTCATTCCAGTCCGCACTGGTGCTGGCCTGGATCAGGTCCAGCCAGCGGATCACCTTTTCCGGCACATCGTCGCGGGCGCGTTTGGCGATGCGTTTGGCATCCTCCATCTTGCCCTGTTCGGCGGCCTTGAAAGCCTGTTTATATGTCGCGATATCGTCCGCATTCAGGGCGCGGGCAGGGCCGGTGGCCGCCAGCCCCAGCGCAAGGCAGGTCAGCATCGCCGCCAGGGCACGCGCTGCACTCTTGTTTCGGGCATGGCTGCTCGTTAAGGTTCGCCGCTTCATCAGGTTTGACCGGGGTGTTCTGCTATGTTCAAGGGGTCCATCGTCGCATTGATCACGCCGTTCCGCGACGGGAAGGTGGATGAGAAATCCTTCCAGGATTTTGTCGAATGGCAGATCAAACAAGGCACGCACGGTCTGGTGCCGGTGGGCACCACCGGCGAATCGCCCACTCTCTCGCATGAGGAGCATCGGCTTGTCGTCAGCCTGACGGTGGAGGTGGCCAACGGCCGCGTCCCCGTGATCGCTGGTTCCGGCTCCAATTCCACCGAGGAAGCGATCGCGCTTACCCGACATGCCAAGCAGATCGGTGCCGATGCGGCTCTGGTCGTGACGCCTTATTACAACAAGCCGTCCCAGGAAGGTCTTTACCAGCATTACAAGGCCATCCATGACGCGGTCGATATCCCTATCATCATCTACAATATTCCGGGCCGCAGCGTTATCGACATGTCTGTCGCCACCATGGCCCGGCTCGCCAAATTGCCGAACATTGTCGGCGTGAAGGATGCAACGGCAGACCTTGCCCGTCCGTTGCGCACCCGGATCGAAATCGGTCCGGACTTCTGCCAGCTTTCCGGGGAGGATGCCACTGTTACGGCCTTCCTGGCACAAGGTGGGGTGGGTTGCATCTCGGTCACGGCCAATGTGGCGCCGGCCCTGTGCGCCCAGATGCATAACGCCTGGAACGAAGGCAATATCGCAGAGATGGCGCGCATCCGCGACCTGCTGATGCCGCTGCACCATGCCATGTTTGTGGAAACCAGCCCGGCCCCGGTTAAATATGCTGCCAGTTTGCTGGGCAAATCCACGCCGGATGTGCGCCTGCCGTTGGTGCCCTGTTCGGAACCGGCCCAGGCCGTCGTGCGTGATGCCATGGTACAGACCGGCCTGATCTGATGGGCAAACCCTTGGGCGGTGGTGCGGATATGCCGCCACCCAAGGGACCATGTAATTCGTTACGAGAGAAGAATAATAACCGATGGCGAAAGCTGATACCGATCGTAAAGTGGTGGCCCAGAACCGCCGCGCCCGCTTCGACTACTTCATCGAGGATACGGTTGAGGCCGGGATTATGCTGGTCGGTACGGAAGTGAAATCATTGCGGTCCGGCAAGGCATCCATTCTGGAATCCTATGCCGGGGATCAGAATGGCGAGTTGTTTCTGGTGAACGCCTATATCCCGGAATACGGGCAGGCTGGTCAGTTCTTCCAGCATGAGCCAAAGCGCCCGCGCAAGCTGCTGGTCCGCAAGCGCGAACTGGTGCGCATGCTGTCTGCCATCCAGCGGGAAGGCATGACGCTGATCCCGATGTCGATCTATTTCAATGACCGCGGCAAGGCCAAGGTGGAACTGGGCATCGCCAAGGGCAAGAAGAAGGGCGACAAGCGCGAGGCGGAGAAGGAACGGGATTGGCAACGCGACAAGGCCCGCCTGATGCGGGCGCGCGGCTGAGCGTGTAATACCAGCCAACCTAAAGCTTGACCTTTAGGTTGGCTGGAAGCTGGCGACCGCCAGCCCGCGCGCCCATGGGCGCGTAAGCCAAGCTGCATGATGGCAGCGCCCGGCACCTGAGGGAACACGAAACCGCCCTTTTCTTCAGGGTCTATTGCGAGCGGCGAACCAGGATGGCGCCGATCACCGTACCCACCACGGCAAAGGCCAGCACGTAATAGGCGGGGGCCAGGGGGCTAACCTGCTGCATCAATGTTACCGCAATGGGCGTCAACCCACCAAACACGGCATAGGCGACATTGTAGGAGAAGGAGAGGCCGGTAAAGCGCACCGCCGCCGGGAAGGCCCGCACCATCACATAGGGCACGGCCCCGACAATGCCGACCGACAGGCCACAGAGGGCGGAAAGCGGGTAAAGCCAGTCCGGGTTGGCCGCGACGCCCATGAACAGGGCCAGCGCCATCACGCCCAGGGCCGGGCTGGCCAGCAGGAAAAAACGCCCGCCCCCCAGCCGGTCGATGCCAAGGCCGGCCAGCACACAGCCGATGGTCAGGAAAAATGTGGCGACACTGTTGGCCTGCAAGGCTACTGCCGGGGCCAGGCCATAGGATTTCTGCAAGATCGCCGGCGTCATCAGGATCAGCACGATGATAGCCGCCGACAGCAGGCCCGTCAGCGCCATGGATATGGCAACGGCACTGCGATGGTCCCGCGTCACCACGCGCAACGGCAGATCCGCCGACACGGCCTTGCGCTCCTGCAACGCTTTGAAAACCGGCGTTTCCTCCAGCCAGCGGCGCAGATAGACGGAGATCAGGCCGAAGACCCCACCCAGCAGAAAGGGGATACGCCAGCCGAAATCCAGCACCTCTGCCGGGGTGTAAACAAGGTTCAGGCCTGTCGCCATAAGCGATCCGATCAGGATACCCAGGGTCAGCCCGGCTGTGACCGTGCCGCAGGCCAAGCCGATTCGCCGGTCCGGTACATGTTCGGCGACGAAAACCCATGCCCCCGGCACCTCCCCCCCGATGGCGGCCCCCTGCAGTACGCGTAACGCCAGCAACGCCACGGGGGCTGCCAGTCCGATCTGGGCATAGGTCGGCAACAGGCCCATACCCAGGGTGGACAGGGCCATCATCAGGATGGAGAGCGTGAACATGCGCTTGCGGCCAAGTTGGTCGCCGAAATGCGCCATGACGATACCGCCCAGTGGGCGCGCCAGATAACCCGCAGCAAATACGCCGAAAGTTTGCAACTGCTTCATCCAGTCCGGGAGTTCCGGAGGAAAGAACAACTGCCCAACAACGGTGGCGAAATAGACGAAGATGATGAAATCATAGAATTCCAACGCCCCGCCCAAGGCGGCCAGGGCCAGGGTACGAACATCCTGACGGGTCATGCTCTGGTTTTGCGGCATTATGATCGATTCCCCATCCCCCGATCCGACAGGCTGAATCCGGTCTGTCCATCGGCGGGATCGACGCATACATGCTTGCCCTCCATCGAACAAGTGGCAACCCGCTGGGTATCAGGGCGATCAGATGAAGAAGTTGGTGATGAAGGGGGAAGTGCGTACCCCCAACCGACCGGCCTGCATCCTTCAGCGTGGCATCGGCCATTCCGATGTGATGGTGGTCTGCGTGCCGCACACCAATTTATACCAATCTCCCTTGATCGTGACCGATCAAGGGAGATTTTGCATTCCCTCATGCGCCGGGCGGGCGGTCGCCAGCCTCCAATCTGCCAAGGGTCAAACCCTCGGCAGATTGGTATTATTCGGCTTTACACCGTCAGGAAACGCCGCACCTCCGTTTCCACCAAGCCCTGTTTATCACCGGCCAGCACAACCTCGCCCCGGTCCATCACCGCGTAGAGATCGGCCAGATCGCGGGCGAATTCGAAATATTGTTCGACCAGCAGAATAGCCATGTCGCCCCGGTCGCGCAGCCCGCCGATGGCGCGGCCAATATCCTTGATAATGCTGGGCTGAATGCCTTCCGTCGGTTCATCCAGCAATAACAGGCGGGGGCGGGTGACCAGGGCGCGACCGATGGCCAGTTGCTGCTGCTGCCCGCCGGAAAGGTCGCCCCCCCGGCGCGACAGCATGGATTTCAAAACCGGGAACAGCTCAAAAATCTCCTCCGGGATGAAGCGCTGGCGCCGGGGCAGGGGAGCGAAACCGGTTTCCAAGTTTTCCTTCACCGTCAGAAAGGGGAAGATTTCCCGCCCCTGCGGCACATAGGCGATGCCGCGCCGGGCGCGTTCAACAGGGGACAACCGGGCGATATCGGCCCCTTCCCACAGGATGGTCCCGCCACTGATGGGCCGGTGGCCGATGACGGCGCGCAGGGTGGAGGATTTGCCCACCCCGTTGCGCCCCATCAGGCAGGTGACGCGGCCCGGTTCTGCCTTCAGGCTGACCCCGCGCAGGGCCTGGGCGGCACCGTAATGCAGATCGATCCCATTGACTTCCAGCATGGTTCACCGCCCCAGATAGACTTCGACGACGCGCGGATCGGCGCTCACATGGTCCAGCGATCCATCGGACAGGACGGAACCTTCGTGCAGCACCGTCACCTTCACATCCAGGTCGCGTACAAAGGTCATGTCATGTTCGACCACAACGACAGATCGCGTCTGGGCGATTTCCCGCAACAGGCGGGCGGTTTCCGCCGTTTCCGCATCCGTCATCCCGGCCACCGGTTCATCGACCAGCAGCAGTTTCGGCTGTTGCGCCAGCAGCATGCCGATTTCCAGCCATTGTTTCTGCCCATGCGACAGCGACCCTGCCAGCGCATGCCGGCGGCCCGACAGGCGGATGGTTTCCAGGATTTCCAGGATACGGTCATCATCCGCACCGGCGCGGTGGAACAGGGTGGCAAACGGTCCACGTCGCCCGGCCAGCGCCAGATCGATATTGTCCCACACCGTATGGCTTTCAAACACGGTGGGTTTCTGGAATTTGCGCCCGATGCCCAGATTGGCGATGGCCGCTTCGTCCAGCCGTGTCAGGTCCGTATCGCCATCAAACAGCACGGCACCATGGTCGGGTTTGGTCTTGCCGGTGATGACATCCATCATTGTGGTCTTGCCGGCCCCGTTGGGGCCGATGATGGCCCGCATCTCCCCTGGCATGATGATCAGCGACAGGTTGTTCAAGGCGCGGAAACCATCGAAACTGACCGATACGCCATCCAGATAAAGCTGGGTGTGCTGGGGATCTTGTTTGGCTGACATCATCGTCCCTCCGGCAGGGCGTGGGGCGGGGCGGCGGCGGCCTGGCGCTTTTCCAGCCGGCGCTGGCGATAGGCGGTCCAGAGGCCGAGAAGACCGCGCGGCAGGAACAGGGTGACGGCGATGAACAGGCCGCCCAGCGCAAACAGCCAGGCATCGGGCAGGGCCCCGGTCAGCACTGTCTTGCCGAAATTCACCAACACTGCGCCGATCACTGGCCCCAAAAGCGTGCCGCGCCCGCCGACTGCCACCCAGATCACTGCTTCGATGGAATTGGCGGGGCTGAATTCACCGGGGTTGATGATGCCCACCTGCGGCACATAGAGCGCCCCTGCCACCCCCGCCATACAGGCAGAAATGATGAAGACCAGCAGCTTGTACCGTTCCACCCGATAGCCCAGGAAGCGGGTGCGGCTTTCCGCATCGCGGATGGCCACCAGCACCCGACCCAGCTTTGACCGTACAATCCAGCGGCACAGCAGGAAGCCCAGGCCCAGCGCCACGGCAGTGGCGGCAAACAGGGCGCTGCGTGTGCCGTCGGCCTGCAATGGCGCGCCCAAGATGTCCTTGAAATCCGTCAGCCCATTATTGCCGCCAAACCCCATATCATTGCGGAAAAAGGCCAGCAGCAGGGCAAAGGTCATGGCCTGGGTGATGATGGACAGGTAAACGCCTGTCACCCGCGCCCGGAAGGCCAGCCAGCCCAGCAGCCCGGCCAGCAGCCCCGGCACCAGCAGCACCATCAGGGCGGCGAACCAGAATTGGTCAAAGCCCAGCCAGTACCAGGGCAGTTCCTGCCAGTTCAGGAACACCATGAAATCCGGCAGCACCGGATGGCCATACATGCCGCGCGGGCCGATCTGGCGCATCAGATACATGCCCATGGCGTAACCGCCCAGCGCGAAGAAAGCGCCATGGCCCAGCGACAGGATACCGCAATAACCCCAGACCAGATCGACCGCCAGGGCCAGCAGGGCATAACAGAGATATTTGCCCAGCAATGCCACCAGATGCGGGGGCATATGCAACGGGCTGTCCGCTGGCACCATCAGGTTCAATACCGGGACCAGCAGGGCGAGGCTTAGGGCCGCCGCGCCAAAGGCCAGGCCCGCCCGGTCCAGCCGTGGCAACAGGATACCGCCTTTCATGGCGTGTCCCCCCTTAATGTTCGGCGGCACGGCCCTTCAGGGCGAAAAGGCCCCGCGGACGCGCCTGGATGAACAGGATGATGCCGACCAGCACCAGGATTTTGCCCAGCACCGCGCCGGCAAATGGTTCCAGCAGCTTGTTGACAATGCCCAGCGACATGGCCCCAACCAGCGTGCCCCACAGGTTGCCGACGCCGCCGAAGATCACGATCATGAAACTGTCGATGATGTATCCCTGGCCCAGGTTGGGGCTGACATTATCGATCTGCGACAGGGCGACGCCCGCCAGCCCGGCAATGCCAGAGCCAAGGCCGAAGGTCAGCGCGTCCACCCGCGCGGTGCGGATACCCATGGCCCGCGCCATCGACCGGTTCTGTGTCACCGCCCGCATCTGCAGCCCCAGCGGCGTGCGGCGGAGCAGCAGCATCAGGGTGGCAAAGACGATCAGCCCGAAGCAGAAAATCCACATCCGGCCATAGGTGACGGTGATGTCACCCAGCTGGAAGGCACCGGCCATCCAGGCTGGGTTCCCCACCTCCATATTCGTGGGGCCGAAGATGCTGCGCACCGCCTGTTGCAGCACCAGCGACAGGCCCCAGGTGGCCAGCAGCGTTTCCAGCGGGCGGCCATAGAGCCAACGGATGATCCCGCGCTCAATCAATATGCCGACCCCGCCGGCCACCAGAAAGGCCAGCGGCAAGGCAATCAATAATGACCAGTCGAACAGGCCCGGCGCATGGGTACGGATCACATCCTGCACCACATATGTGGTGTAGGCACCCAGCATCACCATTTCACCATGGGCCATGTTGATGACGCCCATCACCCCGAAAGTGACGGCCAGCCCGATGGCGGCCAGCAGCAGCACCGACCCCAGCGACAGGCCATAGATCAGGTTCTGCACGCCCGCTGCCCAGGCCAGTTGGTTTTCAATATGCCGCACCGCCTCACCGGCGGCCTTGGCGATGCCGGCGTCGCTGTTGCCAACCAGCGGGGTCAGCAGGGCCAGTGCCGCCTGTCCGCCCTTGTCGGCGATGGTGGCGATGGCGGCCAATTTCTGTTCCGTCGGTGTGGTCTCATCCGTCAACAGGATCGCGGCGCGGGCCTGTTCCAGGGTGCGGCGTACCTTGGCATCCGTTTCAGCGGCCAGTGCGGTTTCCAGCAAAGGCAGGGCGCTGGCATCCCGGCTGTTCAACACGGCATCTGCCGCCATCTGGCGGATGGCAGCATCGGGGCTGCGCAGGGTCAATGCCCCAAGGGCGGCGGCGATGGCCCGGCGCAGGCGGTTATTGACGCGCACCTGTTCCAGATTGCCCGCCGGCTCCACCCCCAGGGCCGCCCCGCCCAGCGGATCGGTGAGCGTGATATTGTCGCCGTCCGGCGTGCCGATCACCACCTTGCCATCTGCCAGCCGTTTATAAAGATTGCCGGCCTCAAATGCACGCAGCGCCGGCACGATGGCGGGATCACCCGTCTGCGTCAGGGCGGTCAGCGCTTCCTCTTTGGCGGCATAATCATCAGCCGCCAGCGCATCGATCAACGGGGCCGTGGCCTGTGCCATCGCCATCGGCACCAGCAGCAGGGACAGCAGAAGCAGCAGCATTCGCATGGGAGCGGCCTTTCTGGGGGAAAGGGATTGCCCCTCTTCACCGTCCTTCCCGCGAAGGCGGGAATCCAGACAACCTTTCATTCTGCACCACAGCATCCGACGGAAGCGTTTGCTGGATTCCCGCCTTCGCGGGAATGACGGTGATTTTCCGGGAATGGAAGTGCCTGGAACAGTTGGTGAAGAGGGGGCGGAGCGTTTATAGTACTGGTCTTACTTCCCCCCACCGCACTTGCCCGTGGCGGTGTTGAAGTTCCCGCAGGCCAGCGGCTTGCGCCAATCGGCGATCAGATCCTTGCTGTCGGGCAGATAGTCGGACCATTCATCGCCGGCCACCAGGCCCGGCGTCTTCCACACGGTTTCAAACTGGCCGTCGGCCTGCACCTCGCCGATCAGCACCGGCTTGGTGATATGGTGGTTGGGCAGCATGGCGGAATAGCCGCCGGACAGGTTGGGCACGGCCACGCCGATCATGGCGTCGATCACCTTGTCGGGATCGGTGCTGCCCGCCTTTTCCACCGCCTGCACCCACATGTTGAAGCCGATATAATGCGCCTCCATCGGGTCGTTGGTGACGCGCTTGGGGTTCTTGGTGAAGGTCTGCCACTTCTTGATGAACTCGGCATTCACCGGGCTTTTCACGCTCTGAAAGTAATTCCAGGCGGCCAGATGGCCGACCAGCGGCTTGGTGTCGATGCCGGCCAGTTCTTCCTCGCCCACGGAAAAGGCGATGACGGGGATGTCGGTCGCCTTGATGCCCTGGTTGGCCAGTTCCTTATAAAAGGGCACATTGGCATCGCCATTGATGGTGGAAACCACTGCCGTCTTTTTGCCGGCGCTGCCGAAGGTCTTGATATCCTTCACAATCGACTGCCAGTCGGCATGTCCGAACGGCGTATAGTTGATCATGATATCTTCGGCCTTCACCCCCTTGGCCTTCAGATAGGCTTCCAGGATCTTGTTGGTGGTGCGGGGATAAACATAATCAGACCCGGCCAGCACCCAGCGCTGCACCCCTTCGCCGATCAGGTAATCCACCGCCGGCACGGCCTGCTGGTTGGGGGCGGCACCGGTATAGAAGACGTTGCGGCTGCTTTCCTCCCCCTCATACTGCACCGGATAGAACAGGATGCCGTTCAGTTCCTCGAACACCGGTAGCACGGATTTGCGCGACACGGAGGTCCAGCAGCCGAAAGTGGCGGCCACCTTCTGCACGGCCAGCAGCTCGCGCGCCTTTTCGGCGAACAGGGGCCAATTGCTGGCCGGGTCCACCACTACCGGTTCCAGCTTGCGGCCCAGCACGCCGCCTTTCTTGTTCTGCTCCTCGATCAGCATCAGCATGACGTCTTTCAGGGTCGTCTCGCTGATGGCCATGGTGCCGGAGAGCGAATGCAGAATGCCGACCTTGATCGGCGGCTTGTCGGCGGCCAGGGCCACCCCGGCGGTCCCCAGCATCAAAGCGGCACCCGTCACGGCCAACACGGCCGAACGCAGGAAATGACGACGCGACATGGGTTTTCTCCCGTCTGCGGATAGATAAGGATAGGGGGAAGAAGCGACCGGCCAGTTGCCGGTGGGCGACCGTTCAGAACTGCAATTGCAGGCCAAGCGTGAAGCGGTCCTGCTTGCTGCCGGTGCCGGTGCCGGTGCCGGTGCCGGTGCCGGTGCCGCTGTCGATGTTGGAATATTCAGCACTGACACGGGCGCTGTGGCCCTTGATCACGTAATGCACGCCCAGATCATATTGCTTGATATCGCTGGATACCGCGTCGGGGTTGAAGGTCTGGTAACGGGCGAAGGGCTGGAACTGGCCTATCCCCACCTTGCCGGGCAGCAGATAGGCTGCTGCCACCATCCAGGCGTCCCCGGCGGCGATGCCGCCCACATTATCGGTGCCCGATGCGCCGCCAAAGCCAGCGGCGACATCCGTCACGCCATCGGTGTCATAGGAATACCAAGCCCCTTCCAGGGTGACGGCCCCTGCCGAGCCCAGCTTCTTTTCAAACAAAGCATCGATGCTGACGGCGGTATAATCACCGGGGTTCAGCGCCGTGCCCACGCCATCGGGCTGATAGGCACCAGCGATGGCCAGCGTCAGCACATCGGCGGCACCGTAATAGGTGCTGCTGGTGTAATAGGCTGGGTTATCTTCCACATCCAGGAAGTTATAGGCCAGCCGCCCGGTATAAAGCAGCTTGTCACCTTCATTGCTGGCCCCGGCAATCCGGTTATGGCCCTTGAAGGCACCCAACGCATAGGTCAGCCGCTTGTCGGCCAGCTTGCCCCAAACCGTGGCACCATCGTCGCGACCGGCGAATTTGGCCGGATATTGCGACACCACGCCGGGATAGGACCAGGCATTGATGTAATAGGGACCGTCCAGATTGGCCCGGTCGCTGGGTGGCAGCATGCGACCGGCCCAGATATTGAATTCATCGGAAAATTCGAACCGGGCATAGCCGTCCAGCAGTTTCAAATTCCCGTCGCTGTCGCGTTCGGTATTGAAGGTTGCCTTGATCGTATCGGTCAGCGAACCGGAAATGAACAGGCGCACGGAGTCCAGGTTGAAATCGTTGGACCGGTCCTTGCCGCTGGGGGCGGCATCCTCGGTGCTGGTGTAACTGCTGCGCAAACCCAGACCGATGGAGATGGATTGGCCATCGCCGAACTGTTGGGTAAACCCGGCCTGGGCCGGGCTGGCGGCCAATCCGGCCAGGATCAGCGCCAAGGTCGATACCGCCGTGCGCGCAGCCGTCCGCTGCGACGCCCCTATGCGTCCCATCATGAAGTACCCCCTGTTTGTATGTATTTCGCCGGCCTGTGCTTATGCTGCCCATGGCCCTGTTTGTGGGATGAAGGGTAATGTGCTGCGGTTGCGAAAACGAATACGTCAGACGACGTATGTCGGCACAGGGCGGCACCGGATAGGGTGCGTGTCCAAGGGGTGGAACAGGTTTGGGGGAAGGCCGGATGCTGCAATCGCTGCCCATCGTCCGTGTGCGGCGCCAGTATAACCGCTGGGTCTCTGACCAGACGGTGGAGGATTATGCCCTGCGCTTCACGGCGGACCGGGCGCGGCGCTGGTCCGCCTTCCGGGTCGCCAACACGGCCATGGGTGCCATCTCCTTCCTGGCGTGCGAGGCGATTGGGGCCGCCATCACCCTGGCTTACGGTTTCACCAATGCCATGGCGGCGATTGTGCTGGTGGCATTGCTGGTGCTGGCCACCGGCGTGCCCATCGCCTATCACGCCGCCAAGGCCGGCGTGGATATGGATTTGCTGACGCGCGGCGGCGGCTTTGGCTATATCGGTTCCACCATCACGTCGCTGATCTATGCGGTTTTCACCTTCATCCTGCTGGCGCTGGAAGCGGCCATCATGTCGGCGGCGCTGACCCTGTGCCTGGGCATCCCCCTCTGGCTGGCCCACATGATCAGCGCCCTGATCGTGTTGCCCATTGCCATCCATGGCATTCGTAAAATCAGCTGGATGCAGGTCTGGACCCAGCCGATCTGGCTGGTGCTGCAATTATCGCCGCTGGCCTTTGTGCTGTTGGCCGAACCGGGGGAATTGTCGGGCTGGACCAGCCTTGTCGGGCTTCAGGCACCGGAAGGCGGTTTTTCGCTGTTGGCCTTCGGCATGGCCACATCCGTTCTGCTCTCCCTGCTGCCGCAGATCGGTGAACAGGTGGATTATCTGCGTTTCCTGCCTGACCGGCGGCGAACGGGCCGTGTTGGCTGGTGGGGGGCGATGCTGATCGCCGGGCCAGGCTGGATATTCATCGGCGGGGCAAAGCTGGTGGCGGGCTCCCTGCTGGGCTATGCCGCCGTGCAGGCCGGCATGGGGTTGACGGAGGCGGCAACCCCCACCGCCATGTACCGCATGGTGTTTGAACGGCTTGTATCCTCCCCGGCCCTGGCCCTGGCGCTGACGGTTTTGTTCATCGTGGTCTGTCAGGCCAAGATCAATGTCACCAATGCCTATGCCGGCTCCATCGCCTGGTCGAATTTCTTTTCCCGCCTGACCCATTCGCATCCGGGCCGTGTCGTCTGGCTGGTCTTCAACGTCATGCTGGCGCTGATGTTGATGCAGATGGGCATTTTCGGCGTCATTGAGAGCATTCTGGGCATCTATGCCAACCTTGCCGTCGCCTGGGTGGGGGCGTTGACGGCGGACCTGCTGGTGAACAAGCGGTTGGGGTGGAGCCCGCCGCGCATCGAATTCCGCCGCGCCCATCTGTACGATATCAACCCGGTCGGCGTCGGTGCCATGGGCCTGTCGCTGATCCTGTCGCTTTCCTGCTTTTTCGGGCTGGCGGGGGAGTTGGCGCGGGCCTTTGCCCCGTTGATCGGCCTGTTAACCGCCTTCATCGCCGCCCCCCTGATCGCCTGGGCCACCCAGGGGCGCTATTACATCGCCCGCCCGCCGGACCATCTGCCGACAGAGGGCGGGCTGATCCGTTGTTCCATCTGCGAAAACCTGTTCGAGCCGCCGGACATGTCGCATTGCCCGGCCTATGGTGCGCCCATCTGTTCGCTCTGCTGTTCGCTGGAAACCCGCTGCCATGACCGGTGCAAGCCGCGGGCGACCTTGGCCGAACAGGCATCCGACATGATCGGGGTGCATCTGCCGGCGGCTTTGCGGCGCTGGCTTACGAGCCGCATCGGTCGCTTTGCCGCCGTCATGGCGTTGCTGACGGCGGGCATGGCCATGCTGCTGGCCCTGATCGGCACACAATATGGGGCGATACCGGGGGTGCCGAAGGCAGCGGTACATACCACCTTGCAGATCGTCTTCGCCGCCGCCCTGATCATCATGGGCCTTGCCGCCTGGGCCATTGTGCTGGCCCATGAAAGCCGCCGGCTGGCGGAGGAGGAGAGCGAGCGCCGCATGGCGCTGCTGGTGGAGGAGATCGAGGCGCATGAACAGACCGACGCCGCCCTGCAAAAAGCCAAGGAAGCGGCGGAATCTGCCAATATCGCCAAGACCCGCTTCATCGCGGGCTTGAGCCATGAGGTGCGCACGCCGCTGAATTCCATCAATGGCTATGCCCAGCTGTTGGAACGGGGCGGCCTGCGCCAGCCGGAAGACGCGGTGCGGGTGATAAGGCGCAGTGCCGAACATATCACCCGGCTGGTGGATGGCTTGATGGATATCGCCAAGATCGAAACCGGCACGGTGCAGATCAGCCGCGATGTGGTGGACCTGCCGGCCTTTCTGGCCCAGCTGGCCGACATGTTCGGCCCCCAGGCGGCGGCCAAGGATGTGGGGTTTGTTTACAAGCCAGACCCGACCTTGCCGCGCTTCGTGCTGACGGATGAAAAAAGGTTCGGCCAGATTTTGATGAATCTGCTGTCCAACGCGGTGAAATATACCGAACGCGGGCAAGTGCGCTTCAGCGTCCGCCGCCGGGGGGAAACGGCGGAGTTCGAGGTGACGGATACCGGCATCGGCATCGCGACGGAGGATCAGGAACGCATCTTCCTGCCGTTCGACCGGGGCAACCTGCCCAGCCGCATGGATGTAATCCCCGGCACCGGCCTGGGGCTGACCATCACCCGCCTGTTGACCCATGTGCTGGGCGGGGAACTGACCCTGGAGAGCCAGCCGGGCCGGGGCAGCAGCTTCAAAGTGCGGATGCTGTTGTCGGAGGTGCGGGCACCCGTGCCGGCCCGTGCCGCCCATCGGGTGCTGGGATATAAGGGTGAACGCCGCACCATTCTGCTGTGCGATGATGATGCCCAGCATCTGGCGATGATGCGCCAATTGCTGGAACCGCTGGGCTTTACCCTGATCTTCGCCAGCAATGGGGCGGAATGCCTGGATCTGGCCCCCCGCCACCGGCCCAACCTGTTGATTCTGGATATTTCCATGCCCGGCCTGAATGGCTGGCAGGTGGCCCAGGCCCTGCGCGATGGCGGGATGGAGGATCTGTTGATCCTGCTGCTATCGGCAGAGGTGCATGATCTGGCCGAACGCGGTCGCGGGGCCGACCAGCCGCATGATGATTTCCTGGTCAAGCCGGTGGATATCGCCGAGCTGCTGGAACGGCTGGAGCTGCTGCTGGACCTGGAATGGCAGCGGGAAGAACCGACCGTGGCAGAAGATGAACAGGCGGTTACCCCGACCCTGACGCCAGGCGCGATTGCCAGCCTGCTGAACCTGGCCAAGATCGGCCATGCGCGGGGGATTGAACTGCTGCTGGGGGAATTGCGCCTGACCCATCCAGGGCATGATGGCTGGTTCGACCGGCTGGCCCTGCTGGCCCAGGGTTTTGAATTTGACAGGCTGGCGGAAGTGCTGGGCACGGCGGGCATAGGGGATGGCAATGGCTGAGGCCGCGCAGGCGGGCGACATGGTGCTGGTCGTGGATGATAACCGCGACGAGTTGAACATGCTGGTGGACGCGCTGGAACGCGGCGGCTTCACGGCCCTGGCGGCTACGCGGGGGGAAGCGGCCTTGACGCTGCTGGAACGGGTGATGCCCAGTCTGGTGGTGATGGATGCGCTGATGCCCGGCATGGACGGGTTCGACACCTGCCAGCAGATCAAACGCGACGCCCGCACCGCCCATCTGCCGGTGATCTTCATGACCGGGCTGACAGAAACCGCGCATGTGCTGCGTGGGCTGGAGGTAGGGGGAACCGATTATGTGACCAAGCCGGTCAATCTGGCTGAACTGCTGGCCCGCATCCGCGTGCATATCGCCACCGCCCGCGCCGCCCATGGTGCGCGGCTGGCGCTGGATGCCAGCGGGCGGCACCTGTTCGCCATCAACCCGCAGGGGGAAATCCTCTGGTCCACACCCCAGGCCGCCACCTTGCTGGCGGCTGGCTGGGGGGAGGGGGCTTCGCTGCCGGAACCGGTGCGGGCGTTGTTGCTGCGTGCCCTGGCCTTGGGGCCGGATCGTGAGACGGCGGAACCACTGGCACCGGCTGCCGGGGTCGGGACGGCGCGTTATCTGCTGCCCACCGGGCCGGCGGAATATCTGTTCCAGCTGACCACCGCCGGACCCACAGGCGAAGATATCCTGCGCGCCCAGCTGGACCTGACCCTGCGGGAGGTGGAGGTGCTGCGCTGGTTGATCCATGGCAAGACCAACCGGGAAATCAGCGAAATTCTGGGCATCAGCCCGCGCACGGTGAACAAGCACCTGGAGCGCATCTTCGCCAAGATGGGCGTGGAAAACCGCGCCTCCGCCACCTCGCTGGCCATGCGGATGATGGCGGGGCGGGGGTAGCCCGGTGATCGGTTAAGATCACCGGGAGATGGTGGCAGGGCTGATCGACCTTACGCTGACAACGGAAAATCCAATGCGGTCGGCCCCGACGGCAGCGCGAACTGCTTGTTGTTCAACGCATCGAACGCCAGAGACGCCAGGGACAACCGATAGACCAGCGGATTGTCATAGGTGCGGATGCGGATTTCGGGGTTCGTGAGGTTCTTCACCACGATCCATTGGGTGTGATCCTGTTCCTCATGCTCCTTGCCGATTATGTCCTTGCCCATCGCGCGGGCTGCCCCCTTGGGAATATCCACATTATTCAGCAGGTGGAAAGCCTGCTGCATCGCCGTTTCCGCATCGGTCGGCAGATCGGCCCATTGACGCAGATAGGCGGTACGGATGAAGCGGGACGGGGGGGTGTAGTCACCGGGCATGCCACGCAGGCCGCTGCCATGGCCGTTCATCATCGGCTGGAAGCCGTTGAATGTCGGGATTGCCGGATCCCACGCGCTCAAGCCGGCGAAATTGGCCAGATTGGTCAGATGCCAGGGCAGGAAGGGGCGGTTGGTGCAGATACCGACCGGATTTTCCCGGATCTTGGTTTCCCCATCCTCGAACTCGACCACGATGCTGGCACCGGTGGCGTCGATGATCGGGAAATGTACCGGTACATATTTTTCAACCAGCTTTCCGCCGAAGACCTGCAGCTTCCCGCCGGCCAACGCTTCGCGCACCTCTGCGACGGTGCCGAAATGGCCCAACACATAGTCGGGAAAGCAGAAGACGGGAACATTGGTCGCCCCCAGCTTCATTGATGGATAAACTGATCCCGGTAACCAAAGTGTTCCTATGGTTAATCCGGCTGTGTTCAGGCCATCACTGACCAATGGCAGGCCAAGGCTGGTCAGGCCGACATAATTGTAGGTGGGTGTAACAGACAGTGCATGTTCTTGTTCATCTTGTTCGCCCAGAACAAGATGGTGTTTGGCGGCCCGGATCAGAACCTTTGAATGCAACGCTTGGCCGAATTCCATACTACGCCCGACCACATGGGTCTGCTTGTCCGCTGTCTGCAGCAGGAAATTTGTGCACATGTTTGCTCTCCATAATGGTATGTGTGGATCTATAATAAACTCAAAAATAGCATTAACTCTAAATCAGCAATCAAAGATAGTTATTTTTTCCAGTTTGGAATTTTTCAGGTTTTTTCTGTGAACGAATGGAGAATGTTCCAGGTGAGCCGGATGCCGCCCCGACAGTCCCCGCCAATACGTCATCCTGCGTATATGGCGGTGCCACATCGCCCGTCATACTGACCCTGACAGCACGATACCCGCCCGGCACCTGACGGGCCGCCCGTTTTGCCGGGCGGCAACGGCATGGCTTTCGCCTGTGGCGGGGCGTCTCGGGAGAGCAGGCCGGATCATGAGCGACAGTACCGTCCCCCAATTCTGGACCATTCAGGACTGGCAGCGCGCCTATCGTGGCGGGGCCACGCCGCAGGAACTGCTGCCCGCCTTATTGGCCCGCCTTTCCAGCGATGATCCGGCCTGGATCAGCCTGATCGGGGCGGATGCGTTGATGGCGCAGATCGCCGCGCTGGACCCATCGACCCCGCTCTATGGCATTCCCTTTGCCGTGAAGGACAATATCGATGTGGCGGGCCTGCCCACCACCTGCGCCTGCCCGGATTTCGCCTATCAGCCGGCCAGCAGCGCCGCCGCCGTGGCGCGGCTGGAAGCGGCGGGCGCGGTCGTCATCGGCAAGACCAACCTGGACCAGTTTGCCACCGGACTGGTCGGCACCCGCTCGCCCTATGGCGTGGTGCCCAATGCTTTCAGCTCTGATCATGTCAGTGGTGGTTCCAGTTCCGGGTCGGCGTCGGTGGTGGCGCGCGGGTTGGTGCCGTTCGCGCTGGGCACCGATACGGCGGGATCGGGCCGGGTGCCGGCGGGGCATAATAATCTGGTGGGGCTGAAGCCGACGCGCGGGCTGGTGTCAACCCGTGGGCTGGTGCCCGCCTGCCGTACGCTGGATTGCATCACCGTGCTGTCCCTGTCTGTCGATGATGCCGACCGGGTGCTGGCGTTGATGCAGGGCTATGACGGGGCCGATGCCTATTCCCGTGCCGCCGGCCCCACCCCGCCCGCTTGGCCGGCGCGCCCGGTGCTGGGCATTCCGGCGGCACCGGAATGGTTTGGCGATGGCGCTGCAGCGGCGGCCTGGGATGCAGCCTTGGGCCGTCTCACCTCCCTGGGGGTCGAGTTGCGACCGATTGATTTCTGCCCGCTCTGGGATGTGGCCGCCTTGCTCTATGAAGGCCCTTGGGTGGCGGAGCGCTATGCCGCCATTGAACAGATGATGTTCGAAAGGCCGGAGGTGCTGCATCCCATTGTCCGTTCCATTATCGAGCGGGCGGAACGGTTCAGTGCGGCGGACGGGTTCAAGGCTGAATACCGGCGGATGGAACTGGCGCGACAGGCAGAAGGGCTGGTGGCCGGGCTGGATGGGCTGCTGGTGCCCACCGCCCCCACATTGCCCAGCATTGCCCAGGTGATGGATGACCCGGTGGGCGTCAACAGCCGCATGGGGCTTTATACCAATTTCGTCAATCTGCTGGATTGGTCGGCCATCGCGCTGCCGGGTGGAATGCGGGCCGATGGGCTGCCCGCCGGCATCACCCTGATCGCCCCCGCCTGGAACGAGGTGCGGTTGATTGAATTTGGCCGTATCTGGCAGGCGGCCAGCCCGTGGAAGCGCGGTGCCTCCAGCCTGTCCCTGCCACAGGCCGACCGTGCGGGGGAGGCGGGGCGGCCAGGATATATCACGCTCGCCGTGGTGGGCGCGCACCTGTCCGGCATGCCGCTGAACGGGCAATTGACGGAGCGCGGGGCCGTGCTGCTGGAAAGCACCCTGACATCGCCCGCCTATCGCCTCTATGCCCTGCCGGGCACCGTGCCGCCCAAACCGGGGCTGGTGCGCACCGGGGAGGGGATGCCCATCGCGGTGGAATTGTGGGAAATGCCGGTGGCCCATTATGGGTCGTTTGTGGCGCTGATCCCGCCGCCGCTGGGCATTGGCACCCTGGAACTGGTGGATGGGCGGCAGGTGCAGGGTTTCCTCTGCGAAGCCTGGGCCACGCAAGGGGCCACCGACATCACCAGCCTGGGCGGCTGGCGGGCCTATATGCGCCTGCGCAATCAGCAAAACGCCAACGCCTGACCGCGCCCAAAGGAAAAGCAGCCAATGTTCAAGACCGTCCTGATCGCCAATCGCGGCGAAATCGCCGTGCGCATCGCCGCCACATTGAAGCGGATGGGTATTTGTTCTGTGGCCGTCTATTCCGATGCGGATGCCGACAGCCTGCATGTCGCCATGGCGGATGTTGCCGTCCGGCTTGGTGGGCAGACACCGGCGCAAAGCTATCTGCGCGGTGAGCGTATCATTGAAATCGCCAGGGAAACGGGGGCGGAAGCCATCATTCCCGGTTATGGCTTCTTGTCGGAAAACACTGATTTTGCCGAACAATGCGCCGCCGCCGGGATCGTCTTTGTCGGCCCGACGCCCGACCAGATCCGCCGTTTTGGCCTGAAACACACCTCCCGCGAGATTGCCAGGGCTGCCGGCGTACCGCTGACGCCCGGCACCGACCTGTTGCGCGATGTGGTGGAGGCCAAGCAGGCGGCAGCCGAGATCGGTTATCCGGTCATGCTGAAAAGCACCGCCGGTGGTGGTGGCATCGGCCTGCAGCGTTGTGTGGACGAGGCGGAACTGGTCACTGCCTTTGACAGTGTGAAGCGGCTGGGCCAGTCCTTTTTCAAGGATGGCGGGGTGTTCATCGAACGGTTCGTCGCCGATGCCCGCCATGTGGAAGTGCAGATTTTCGGTGATGGTCGCGGCAATGTGGTGGCGCTGGGCGAGCGGGATTGTTCCGTTCAGCGCCGTAACCAGAAAGTGATCGAGGAAACGCCCGCCCCCGGATTGCCGCCGGAAACCCGCCGCCGCCTGCTGGATGCTGCTGTCCGACTGGGCCAAGCGGTGGATTATGTCTCCGCCGGTACGGTGGAGTTCATCTATGACGGTGCCCGCGACGCCTTCTATTTCCTGGAGGTGAATACACGGCTGCAGGTCGAACATCCGGTGACAGAGGCGGTGACCGGCCTGGATCTGGTGGAATGGATGATCCGCATCGCCGCCGGCGACCCGCCCGATTTTAGCCAGTTGCCGGCACCGCGCGGTGCCGCCATCGAGGTTCGGCTGTACGCCGAAAACCCTGTACGCGGCTTCATCCCGTCCCCCGGCGTGTTGACCGATGTGCATTTTCCCGATGGTGTGCGGGTGGATGGCTGGGTGCGCACCGGGACAGAGGTTTCGGCCCATTATGACCCGATGATCGCCAAGATCATCGCCCATGGACCGGATCGGGAGGCGGCGCGGCTGAACATGCTGGCAGCCCTGGATGCCACGCGTCTGCATGGCATTGCCACCAACCTGGATTATCTGCGCGGTATTCTGGCGGGGGAGACCTTCATCAACGGGCGCATGTCCACCCGCTTTCTGGACAGCTATCACCATGTCTCCCCGGTGGTGGAGGTGGTGGAACCCGGCACCTATACCAGTGTGCAGGATTATCCGGGCCGGCAGGGCTATTGGGATGTCGGCGTTCCCCCGTCTGGCCCGATGGATGATTATGCCTTCCGGCTGGCCAATCGCGTCGTGGGCAATGATGAAAGGGCGGCGGGGCTGGAATGTACCCTGCAAGGCCCCACCCTGCGCTTCCACGGCCCCGCCATCATCGCCCTGACCGGGGCCGCCATGCCGGCGGTGCTGGATGAGGGGGAGGCGCTGCCCTTCTGGCAGCCGGTGGCGGTAGCAGCAGGGCAGGTGTTGCGGCTGGGCCGGGCCGAAAGCGGTTGCCGCACCTATATCGCCATCCGCAACGGGCTGGATGTGCCGGATTATCTGGGCAGCAAATCCACCTTCGTGCTGGGCCAGTTTGGCGGTCATGCCGGGCGCACCCTGCGGCTGGGCGACATTCTGCCGGTCAGCCGCCCCGGTTCCCCCGCCTGTTCTACCCCGGCACCAGCCTATGACCCGGCACCCGTGCCGGCGGCCCTGATCCCGACCTATGGCAGGCACTGGGATATTGCCGTGCTATACGGCCCCCATGGCGCGCCGGATTTCTTTAAGCCGGCGGCGATGGAACAGTTTTTCGCCAGTGATTACCGCGTCCATCATAATTCCAACCGGTTGGGCGTGCGGCTGGTGGGGCCGAAACCGGAATGGATGCGCAGTGATGGCGGGGAGGCCGGGCTGCACCCATCCAACATCCATGATTGCGTCTATGCCATTGGCAGCATCAACTTTACCGGCGATACACCGGTCATTCTCACCTGTGACGGCCCCAGCCTGGGCGGCTTCGTCTGCCCCGCCACCATCATCAAGGCCGACCTGTGGAAGGTGGGGCAGGTCAAGCCGGGTGACACGATCCGTTTCCGCCCGGTCAGCTTTGCCGACGCCCTGGCCCTGGAACAGACCCAGGATGCGGCGATTGCCGACCTGTCGGCGGACCCGCTGCCGGTACCGGCGCTGATCAACCCGGAAAGCTGCATCCTGACCCGGCTTCCCGGCAACGATACCCGGCCCATGGTCACCTACCGGCAGGCAGGCGACAAATATATCCTGCTGGAATATGGGGAGAATGTGCTGGACCTGCGGCTGCGCCTGCGCATCCATCTGTTGATGGAGGCGGTGAAGGTCGCCCGCATCCAGGGTGTGGCTGAACTGTCACCCGGCGTGCGTTCGGTACAAATCCATTATGATAGCAGAATCATCAGCCAATCAGCCTTGGTTGAGAGATTGCTTGAACTGGAAAGCCAGTTGGGCGGGGTGGAGGGGCTGAAGGTGCCCAGCCGCATCGTGCATCTGCCGCTGGCGTTTGAGGATTCCGCCACGCTGGGGGCTGTCACCCGCTATCGGGAGACGGTGAAGCAAGAGGCGCCATGGTTGCCCAACAATGTCGATTTTATTCAGCGGATCAACGGATTGGAAAGCCGGGATCAGGTGAAGGATACGCTGTTTGAGGCCAGTTACATGGTGCTGGGTCTGGGCGATGTCTATCTGGGCGCCCCCTGCGCGGTGCCGCTGGACCCGCGCCACCGGTTGCTGACCAGCAAATATAACCCTGCCCGTACCTATACGGCGGAAGGCACGGTGGGGATCGGCGGCATCTATATGTGCATCTATGGCATGGACAGCCCCGGCGGCTATCAGCTGGTCGGGCGGACGGTGCCGATCTGGAACAAGTTCCTGGCCAACCGCCAGTTCGGGGCCGAACCCTGGCTGCTGCGCTTCTTCGACCGGGTGCGGTTCTATCCGGTGACAGAGGCGGAACTGGACCGGTTTCGCACCGATTTCCGCGCTGGCCGCGCCCAGGTGCGGGTGGAGGAGGATATATTCGACCTTGCCGCCCATGAAGCGGCCTGGGCGGATGAGGCCGATGCCATCACGCGCTTCCGCACCCGCCAGCAGGCTGCCTTCACGGCGGAGGTGGCGCGCTGGCAGACGGATGATGCTGGCAGCGGCGATGTCGTGGAGGAGGCCCCGCCACCCCCCGACGACAATGCCGTGCAGGCCGATATTTCCGGTAATGTCTGGAAGGTGCTGGTGGAACCGGGGCAGTTGGTCGAACAGGGCCAGCCCCTGGTGGTGCTGGAGGCAATGAAGATGGAATTTTCCATCCAGGCCAAAATGCCGGGCCGCATCGCCGCCATCCATTGCCGGGCGGGCCGGGCGGTGACGGCGGGCGATGCATTGCTGTCGCTGGTATCGGCCTGAACTGGATTGTGAACAGACGCGATCATACCAATCTCGCTTGATCATGACCGATCAAGGGAGATTTCATATTCCCTCATGCGCCGGGCGCCCGCATCCGCGGGCTTGGCTCGCGCCGCACGGGCGGCGGGCCGGCGGTCGCCGGCCTCCAATCTGCCTAAAGGTCAGCCTTTAGGCAGATTGGTATCAGATTGCCTTTGCGAACCTGATCCCGCGTTCCAGCCCACGCAGTTCCGCCAAGCCGCGCATACGGCCCAGCAGCGAATAGCCGGGATTGGTCACCTTGTTCAGATCATCCAGCATCTGATGCCCATGGTCGGGCCGCATCGGGATGCTGCGACCCTGGGCATCGGAAATCTCAGCAATGGCGCTGACAATCGCTTCCATGCCGGCGTCGCCCTCCAGATGGGCCGCCTCGTGGAAGGATTTGCCATCCGTCTCCCGCTCAACCGACCGCAAATGCACGAAACCGATCCGGTCGCCGAGCCGGCGGATCATGCCGGGCAGGTCATTATCCGCCCGCACGCCAAACGAACCAGCACAAAAACACAGACCATTGGCGGGGCTTGGCACCTGCTGGAACAGGTGGGTCACATCGGCCTCCGTGCTGACCACGCGGGGCAGGCCGAAAATGGGGAAGGGCGGATCGTCGGGATGCACCACCAGCCGCACGTCGGCTTCCGCCGCCGCCGGGCAGACAGCGGCCAGGAAGCGCAGATGGTTCCGGCGCAGTTGTTCCGCGTCGATTTCCTGATAGGTCTGGATGGCGGCCAGGAATTGGGCTGAACTGAAGCTCTCCTCACTGCCCGGCAGGCCGGCAATGATGGTGCGTTCCAGCAACAGCCGTTCCTCCATCGTCATTTTGTTGAACAGGATGGCGGCGCGGTCCAGGACATCGGTGGCGTAATCGGCCGCCGCACCCGGTCGTTTCAGAATGAACTGATCATAGGCGGCGACGGCATCCCAATCAAAGCGCAGGGCACGGGCCCCATCCGGCATGGCATAGGACAGATCGGTGCGCGTCCAATCCAGCAGCGGCATGAAATTATAGGTGACAACCCGCACCCCACAGGCACCCAGGTTGCGTAGTGTCTGGCGATAGGCGTCGATCAATTCCGCCCAATCCGGCCCACCCGTCTTGATCCCTTCATGCACAGGAACACTTTCCACCACATCCCAGGAAAGGCCCGCTGCGGCGATTATCTGCTTGCGCGCCAGGATGTCTTCGGTGGTCCAGACAGCCCCGTTGGGCACTTCATGCAGGGCGGTCACGACGCCGGTGGCACCAGCCTGGCGTATATCGACCAGACGCACCGGATCCTTCGGCCCGAACCAGCGCATCGTCTGCGTCATCAACATTCCTGCATTCCTCCCGGCGGGCGATCATTACAGGCGGAAGTGATACGCAGTGATCTATCCAAAATCAATTAAATTGGTAAGGCCAATATGCATCACCTTGCCGATCATGAAAGATCAAAAATTTCCAAGCTGCCGGGCGAAGGAGGCGAAAAGCTGGATAAGTGCCTTTGTCGAGGAGTTTGATTGCCTGTTTTGATGCCGCCCATTGCGGGGCGGCTTGTTTGGCTGCTACTCACGTTTTTGCCGATAGATGCTATTGGTAAAGCCGATATATCCAGGCTCTCAGTCTTTTTTGAGGGCGGATAATTTTCTTATCAATTGATATAAAACAATATTTTGTTATTCCGCATAAAAAATGACTTGGCTGCCCAATGGTTAACGACGTTAGGCCACATTCTTGACGCTTCCCCTATTTACGCCTTATTGGTATTACCAGTTAATCGCGTGGGTGAACCATGCAGGCAGGGAGGGGAGAAACCGGAGCGATCCTGTCGCTTGCATTCATCACCATCAGTCCTGGTTGTAGCCCCAGGTTGCCAACTGGCTGCAAAAATGTCCCGCAGGGCGTCGATGCATTGCGGAACCGGCCATTGTACGCCGGTTGAAGAACAACAAATTTCCAGGGAGAAACCAATGATCCGCCCGATAATGTGTTCCGCAATGGCCGTAACCTGCCTTCTGATGCCGGCGGCGGCACAGGAAACCATGACTGGCGACAGCCATGCGCTGGAAGAAATCGTAGTGACGGCGCAGAAGCGCGCCCAAAGCGCCCAGGACGTGCCGGTGGCGATGAGCGTTGTCAGCGCCGACGCGCTGGCTAATGTCGGCGGCAGCCGCTTACAGGATCTGACTCAGCTTTCCCCCAGCCTGACCATTACGCAGGGTTCTGATCAGAACAACAATTCGATCATCCTGCGCGGTGTCGGCACCTCGGCCTTTTCGGTCGGGGTGGAACCCAGCGTGCTGGTGGTGATCGATGATGTGGCCACCGGGCTGCCGGGCCAGGGTTTCAACGACCTGCAGGATATTCAGCAGGTGGAGGTTCTGCGCGGCCCGCAAAGCACCCTGTTCGGCAAGGCGGCATCTGCTGGCGTGATCAACATCACCACCAAACCGCCGACCGACCATTTTACTGGTTCGGCAGAGGTGATGGTGACCGATGATGACGAGCAGCGCTATGCCGCCGGCCTTTCCGGCCCGCTTGCCGAAGGGCTCAGCTTCCGGGTCAGCGCCGCCATCGGTCGCTATGATGGCAATGTGAAGAACCTGACCACCGGCAATATGGTCAACGGTCGCGATACGGAAAATTACCGCGCCAAGTTCCTGTGGGAGCCGTCGGAAATCTTCGATGCCACCCTGTCGGGCCATTATTCGAAGACCGAGGCCGATTGCTGCGCCGGGGTGGCGGTGGAGAAGACGCCGGGCATCCGCACCCTGTTCGGCGTTTCCACCAGCGCCCAACTGGAAGGCATCACCCCAGGCGCCAATAACTTCACCACCCGTGTCGATCCCGAACCAGTATCGGATGCCAAGGATTACGGCGGCAGCCTGAAGGTGAACCTGTATCTGGGTGAGCATACCCTCACCAATATCACGGCCCGCAACCATTATGATTCCGACGATCTTCTGGATTTCGACGGGGCCAGTGGTGCCCTGCTGGGCCAGCCCAATGGCTTGATGCAGTATGGCTATTTCAAGGGGGAGACCTTCAGCAACGAATTGCGCCTGACCTCCCCCTCAGCGGGCGATCTGCAATATGTCGCCGGGCTTTATTATGCCGACAATACCAATACCCGCCGCTTCACCCGCAACGGCCCGGTACAGCCCGGTGACTGGCGCGGGGAAACCGGGTCCAAGGCCTATGCGGTGTTCGGGCAGGCGGATTATGCCATTGCCGAGGGTACCAAGCTGATCGGTGGCCTGCGCTGGGGCCGGGAGGATATCAGCTTCACCTATGACCGCTACAGCAGCAGCGGCGGCAACCCGCCATTTACCACCAGCGGTTCCGCCAGCGACAGCGTGGTGACAGGCAAGGCCGGAATCCAGCAGGATATTGCCGATGATGTGATGGGCTTTGCCACCTATTCGCGTGGTTACAAGGGCCAAGCCTACGACCTCACCACCTCCTTCACCACGGCCAACAATCCGGCCCGCAACCCGGTGAAGCCGGAAAGCTCCGACAGTTATGAACTGGGCATGAAGGGCAAGTTCCTGGACCGCCGTGCCAGTCTCAGCCTGACGGCCTTCCTGACCGATTATAATAATTTCCAGGCCCAGTCGCAGGTGGCCGAACTGGGCGGCAGCCTGTTCCTGGCCAATGTCGGCAAATTGCGTACCAAGGGCGTGGAAGCTGAAGGTTCCTGGCTGGTCACCGATCTGCTGACCCTAAATGGCAGCCTGGCCTATGTCGATGCCATCATCCGTTCCTTCCCCGATGCCGAATGCTATTTCGGTCAGACGGCAGCCCAGGGCTGCACCGTGCGCGCCACCGGTGGACGGGCGCAGGATCTGGCCGGCAAAACGCTGGCCAATTCACCGAAATGGAAGTTCAACATCGGGGCTGATCTGGAGGTGCCGCTGGGCGATCTGCCGGTCACCAGCTTCGTCAATGCCAGCTACGCCTGGCAGAGCAAGGTGAATTATGACCTGAAGGGCAACCCGAAAATGGAACAGGCGGCCTATGGCATCGCCAATCTGTCCATCGCGTTCGAGGATAAGGACCAAGGGCGCTACCGGTTGACGCTGTTTGCCCGCAACCTGTTCGACAAGCATTATTTCTCCGGCTATTCCGATCTCACCAACGGCTTGATCGCCAACCCCTATCCCAACGCGGCAACGGTGGTTGACCTCAGCGGGCGGCGGGCGCGGGACGCCAGCCGCTATCTGGGGGCCCGCTTCTCCGTCAAATATTGATCGGGCAACAGTTCTCATGCCGATGATGAATGATCACCAGAAAGGTTCCCCCATGAAGCGCTTCCTGCTGTCCACCAGTCTTGCCGCTGTCATCGCGCTGACAACCCCCGGCATGGCTGTATCGGCAGAGGCGACCGATCGGGCGGCACCCCGGATCAGCCTGGATCTGGCCCAGGGCTGGCGCTTCCATCTGGGGGATGTACCCGGCGCGGAACGGGTGGATTTTTCTGACGGTGGCTGGACCGGCGTGGCCGTTCCGCACACCTGGAACCGGGTCGGTTATTACACCACGCCCTCGCCGGACCGGATCAACATGCCGGAGACGGTGGAAAAAACCCAAGGGGCGGGCTGGTACCGGCTTTCCTTTACCCCTTCGGCGGATTTCAAGGGCAAGCGGGCGTGGCTGCAGTTCGATGCGGTCAGCCGCCGGGCGGATATCTGGCTGAATGGCCAGTTTCTGGGCCGGCATGAAGGTGGCTTTTCCCGCTTCCGTCTGGATGCCACGGCTGCCTTGAAGCCCGGCCAGCCCAACCTGCTGGTGGTGAAGGTGGATAACAGCAAGCCCGCCCCCGGTTCATCCACCGCCGACAATCTGCCGCTGGGGGGTGATTTCTTCGTGCATGGCGGCATCTATCGCCCGGTCGCCCTGGTGGCGACCGGTGATGTGCATGTCGATATGCTGGATCATGGCGGGCCGGGTGTCTATGCCACCACAACCGCCCTGGATGGTGCAAAGGCAAGGGTGCAGGTCACCATCCGCGCCCGCAACAGCGGCAAGGCCAAGGCGGAAATCAAGGCTGTCACCAAACTGGTTGATGCCAGTGGCAAGGTGATGGCTGAAGGGGTGGCCCCCATCCGGGTAACGCCCGGCGGCGTTGTCTCGGTTGATCAGCCCCTGGCGCTGGAAAATGCCCGGCTGTGGCAGGGCACAGCCGATCCTTATCTGCATGATCTGGTGGTGGAGTTCCAGGATGCTCGCGGGAAGGTGCTGGACCGCGTCAGCCAGAAGTTCGGCATCCGGCAGGTGCGTGTCGATCCCGATCAGGGCCTGATCCTGAACGGCAAGCCGCTGCGCCTGCATGGTGTGGGGCTGCATCAGGACCGGGAGGGCAAGGGCTGGGCGGTCAGTGAACAGGATATCGCGGCTGATATCGACATTATCCGTGATCTTGGCGCCAATACCATCCGCCTGACCCATTACCAGCATGGCACCACCATCCATGAACTGGCAGACCGCTACGGGCTGATCCTGTGGGATGAAATTCCCCTGGTATCCGCCTGGACCCCGCCCAATGGCATGGCGGCCACCGATGAACTGGTGGCCAATGCCCGTCAGCAATTGCTGGAACTGATCCGGCAGAACCAGAACCATGCCGCCGTCGTCACCTGGGGCATCGCCAACGAGGTGGATTTCGGCACCACGCCCGCCGCCCGCTATATCGGCATCACGCCGGGGGCCGATCCGGTACCCCTGCTGCGTGAATTGAAGGCGCTGGCCAACAGCACCGACCCCAGCCGACCCACCGTGTTGGCCACCTGCTGTGAAGGGGGCATGTTCGGGCCCGATGCCGTGATTCCCATTGTGGCGCCGGAGGCCGAACTGGCGGGCGTAAACCGCTATTTCGGCTGGTATTATGGCAAACCGGGGGATATCGGCCTCAACCTGGATAATCTGCGTCGTTTGCGCCCGGATCAACCTTTGTCGCTCAGCGAATATGGGGCGGGTGGGGCGGTCACCATCCATACCGATGATCCGCTGGGTGGGCCGGTGGATATGCGCGGCTGGGCCCAGCCGGAAGAATACCAGAGCCTTGTGCATGAACAGACCTGGGCGGTGCTGGCCGGGCGGCGCGATCTGTGGGCCACCTGGATATGGAACAGCTTCGATTTCGCCACCCTGGTGCGCAAGGAAGGCGATGCGCAGGATATCAATACCAAGGGCTTGGTCACCTATGATCGCAAGGTCAAAAAGGATGCCTATTACTTCTACCGTGCCAACTGGAACCCCGCGCCGACCGTGCACATCACTGGTCGTCGCTATGTGGACCGCGCCTACCCGGTGACCGATATCCGCATTTACAGCAATGCGCCCGCCACCAGCCTGAGCGTGAATGGCAAGGCTCTGGCTGTGCTGGAAAATTGTCCACAGATGATCTGTGTCTGGAAGGATGTGCCGCTTGTCGCTGGTGCCAACGATGTGGTCGCCGTCGGTCGTTATGCCGGCGGGGTGGAGGTGCAGGACAAGGTGCAATGGAAGCTGGGCGAGGAAATGGCCCGTGCCATCCGCATCGACAGCGGCACGCTGGTCGCGGCGACCAGCCGGGAAGGGCGGTTCGGTTCAGATGCCTTCTTCACGGGTGGTACCACCGGCAATGTGCAACCCCCATCAGGCTATGGCCCGCCGCCACCGAAAAAGCCGTTGCAGGGGACGACAGATGTGGAACTGGTTTCCAGCTATCGCGAGGGTGATTTCACCTATCGCCTGCCGCTGGCGGATGGCCGCTACAAGGTGACCCTTACCTTCATTGAACCCGCGGCGGCGGCGGGGGAACGCCAGTTCGACATTCTCGCCAACGGCGAACGGAAACTGAAAGGGTTGGACATTGTTGCCGTCGCTGGCGCGCCGCTGACGGTAATCAAGCGCCATTTCACGGCCAAGACCCTGGGTGGATATCTCGACCTGCGCTTTATACCGGTCAAGGGGCAGGCGATTGTCTCCGCGCTGGAAGTGGAGCGTCTCTGAGCATATTCATTCCTCCTGTTCCTTCCTTTTCAAGCCTTTGACGATGCAAACACGCCTCGTCAAAGGCTTTTTTTTTGCGCAACCTTTCGGCCTCACGCTGAGAGGTTTCGTGTTCCCTCAGGTGCCGGGCGCTGCCGCCGGCAGCTTGGCTTACGCGCCCATGGGGGCGCGGGTTGGCGGTCGCCAGCCTCCAGTCTGCCTGAAGGCCAAGCTTCAGGCAGACTGGCATCACTTCCTGCGGGATGCTTTCCAGATTGTCGAATATCCGGATAAAATCACAAAATTATGGAAATGCCATAATTTTGTTTATTGACAGTTTTCCAGAATAACCGGAAAAAAGCTAAACAAGTGCCTTGCGCATCCATAGCCAAGAGGGTGACCAAGACCCCGGCTTCAGGGAGGGTTTTCCGGAAATGCAGAATACCAACCGTATGATCACGTTTGCCGCCACGGCGGCGCTGACCTTCATGCTGACAACGCCGCGGCAGGCTACGGCGGACTTGCCAGCATCACAAATCCCGGATCTGGTGCAGCCCACCAACAACATAAATCTGGGCAGCACCAGCTTTTATGACGGTTTCAGCACCTTGCAGCCGGGAGTCACCTTTCTCGGTTATGTCCGTCACAGCATGCTGGATTCAATGACTGACGCGGCCGGTCATGAATCCGCCGCCTTCCGGAAACCGAATATCAAGGTCACCACGCTGTTGACCCAGCTTTCGGTGGTGGCTCCGGTCGATTTGGACGGCAATGCCCTGGGGGCTGATCTGATAGTGCCGCTGATCCGGCTGAAATCCAGCTTCGGGGAGGGGGGGCAACAGTTGGCCGATAATGGTACTTCCTGGGGTGATCTGACCTTTGGTCCGTTCATCCAGTTCAAGCCGATCATGGCCAATGGCCACCCCGTTGCTTCTGTTCGCGTCGCCTTGAATGTCATCGCGCCGACCGGCTCTTTTGACCATAATAAGGATTTGAACCAGGGCAGCGGTTACTGGTCCTTCAATCCCTACGTCGCCTGGACGGTTCTGCCGGCGGAAGGCTGGGAAATTTCTGGCCGCACCCAGTATCTCTATAATTTCAAAACCAACAACATCCCCAATGCGCCGGTCATTCCCTCCTTCACCTTCAAGGATGGGCAGGCAGGCCAGCTGCTTTACAGCAATTTCACCGTTTCGCGCGAAGTGGACAAGGGCATCGCCCTGGGGCTGAACGGCTTTGTTGTTGAGCAACTGAACAATGACCGGATCAACGGTATCAGCCTGCCGGATACCCGCCGCCGCGCCCTTTACGCAGGGCCCGGCCTGCATGTGGACCGGCTGCCGGGCTGGGGCGTCAACGTCAATCTCTATCTGCCGGTTTCCACCCGCAACTATGCGACGGGAACACAGCTCAACGTACAGTTCATCTGGCCGCTTTGATATCGGTCCGCCACAATCAGTAAAATCAGGGAGGAACGGGTGACGCATTCAACGCTGTATCAGGGGTTTGCGGATACCGCCCCGGCGGGGGCGGAAGGCCGTGTTGCCGGCATTATGCTGGCCATGCTGGCCTGCCTGCCGGTGGCCGGCATTCTGCTGGTGGCGCAGGTTCTGCCGCAGATGGGCGCGGCCTTCCACGGCTCACCGCAACTGGATTTGATGATCTCCATGGCGCTGACCATTCCGGCGCTGACCATCGCCGTGTTTTCTTGGAGCACCGGCTGGCTGGCCGACCGGATGGGTAAGCGCCGGTTGCTGCTGGGCGCGCTTGCTGCCTATGCGGTGCTGGGCGTGGCACCGATGCTGCTGGATGATCTGGGCACCATCATCCTTGTGCGGGCGGGCACGGGGATTGCCGAAGGTATCATCATGACCTGTTCCACCGCGCTGATCGGCGATCTTTATCCCGCCGGGCGGCGGGAAGGGCTGCTGTCGCTGCAAACGGCCTGCGCTTCCATCGCGGCGGTTATCTTTGCGTTGATTGGCGGGGTGCTGGGGGATATGGGCTGGCGCATGCCGTTCGCCGTCTACGCCATCTCCTTGCTGTTCATCCCCGCCGTGCTGATCCTGATCCCGCGCTCACAGGACAAGGTGGCGGTCCGGGCGCAACGGGCGGTGACGGCGGCGACCGGCCTGTCGCTGCCCATGGCGCCGCTGCTGGGCGTCTGCGGGCTCACCCTTATCCTGTCGACCTGCTTTTATGTGGCACAGGTGCAGATCCCCTATCTGCTGAATGCCATCGGAACGGTGGCCCCGTCCACGGTGGGGGTGGTGTCCGCCCTCACCAACGCGGCGGTGGTGGCAGGAACCCTATGCTTTGCCTTCCTGCTGCGCCGGCGTCCGGTGATGGTGGGTGGCTTTCTCTCCTTCCTGCTGCTGGCCCTGGGGCTGGCGGTGGTCAGCCAGTCCGGCCAGTATGTGCCTCTGTGTATCGGGCTGGTGATCGCCAGCTTTGCCGGCGGCCTTGCCCTGCCTACCTTCCTCAACGGCGCCATGGCCCTGTTGAATTCGGAACAGCGGGGGCTTGGCACCGGCATGTGGCAGTCCAGCTTTTGGTGCGGGCAGTTTCTCAGCCCCGTTCTGGTGATTGCCGCCACCGGGGTGACAGGCAGCCTTTCCAGGGCGGTCATGGTTTTCGCAGCCGTCAGCCTCCTCACGCTGCTGGTCCTGCCTTTGTTGCTGCGTGCCCGCAACGCGGTTTGATAACAGGCACAGGGTGATCCAAGGGCCGTTCCGGCAGCATGCCGGGGCGGCCCTTCGTCTGTTGGCCGGTTGATGATGCCAGCAAGGCAGCAGACAGTGCTTGCGCTACGGCCCCGTCACCTCCTATCCGTTGTGCATTGAAGCAGAAAGATGGGGCTGCGCGTGTCCACGGCGGATCGGGTGCTGTCTGTATTGGGGCTTTTCACGATTGAAGCGCCGGAATGGACGGTGGAGGAGGCGGCCCGCACGCTGGGCCTTTCCAACAGTACGGCGTATGAATATTTCCGCTCTCTGGTGGAAGCCGGACTGTTGGTGACCAGCAAGGCCGGGCATTATTCCATCGGCCCCGCAATCATCGAACTGGACCGGGTGACACGGCGGTTCGATCCGTTGACCAATGCGGCGCGGGAAACCCTGACCGCTCTGGTTGCCGGTATCGAAACCGACGCCATTGGTTTGCTCTGCCGCATCTATCGCCTCAAGGTGATGTGCGTGGATCAGCATGTGCGGCGACCGCCTGCCTTCGCCATCAGCTATGAACGGGGCCGCCCGATGCCGTTGGCGCGTGGGGCGGCATCGAAGATCATCCTGGCCAATCTGGCACCGCGTCCGCTACGCCGTTTCTATGATGGCGATCCCACCGCCGTGGCTGCCGCGGGCTTGGGGGAAAGCTGGGATGATTTCAAGCGAACGGTCCGTCAGATCCGTAAACCCGGCGTCCTGACCACGGTGGGGGAGCTTGACCCTGGCCTGATGGGTATTTCCGCCCCTGTTTTCGGGGCGGGCGGCGATGTGTTGGGCAGCATCGGGCTGGTTGTTGCCGCCGCCGATTTCCTGGACCACCCGGCCCGTCTGGCGGCGACATTGGACAAAGTGCGGGAGGCCGGGGAATCCGTCACCCGGCTGCTGCAGTCCTGACCGGTGGCCTTGTAAAAAAAACAAAGCAATCTCCCTTGATCGGTCACGATCAAGGGAGATTGCTTTAACATGGCTTCAGAACGGATAGTGCCGGGGTGTTTCCTGCACCGTAATCCAATGATCTGTCGTCAGTTCGGAAATGATCCAGTCGCCATTGAACCGGCCGATGCCGCTGTTCTTCTCCCCGCCGAACATGTTGAACGGCTGGTCTTGAACGGAAATGTCGTTCACATGCGTCATGCCAGCCTCGATCCGGCGGGCGAAATGCACCCCGCGTGACAGGTCGCGGGTGAAAACGGCGCTGGACAGGCCATATTCCGTGGCATTGGCCAGCCGCAGCGCCTCTTCCTCCCCCTCTGCCTTGATAATGGGGGCCACGGGGGCGAACTGTTCGGCCTGGGCAAAGGCACTGTCATTGGGCACGCCGGTGAAGACATGGGGCGGCACCAGCAGGCCGCGCACCTCCCCGCCCAGCCGCTGCTGGAACCCGGCTTCCCGGGCAGCAGCGATGTTGGCCAGCGCGGTATCCCGCTGTTTGGCGTTCATCAAGGGGCCGATGATCGTGGCGGGGTCTGCCGGATCGCCGACCTTGTAATCCCGCACATGGGCGACAAACCGTTCCACAAAGTCATCATACAGGCTGGCATCCACAATGATGCGGTTGGCGCTCATGCAGATCTGGCCGCTATGCAGGAAGCGGGCAAAGGCGGCGGCGCGCACGGCCAGATCAAGATCGGCATCGTCCAGCACCACGATGGGCGCATTGCCGCCCAATTTCAGCCCGATATGCTTCAGCTGTTTGCCCCTGGCTGCCAGCTCAGCAATGCGCTTGCCGATCCGGGTGGACCCGGTGAAGGAGATCAGAGAGGGAATATCGTGCAGGGTGAAGGCATCGCCGATATCTGCCACATCGCCGATAACGATGTTCAACAGGCCAGACGGCAGCCCCGCCTCCTCATAGATCTTCGCCAGCAGCAGCCCACCGGTGACAGGCGTATCCTCCGCCGGTTTCACCACCACCGCATTACCCAGCGCCAGGGCCGGTGCGATGGACCGGTGGGAAAGGTGGAACGGGAAGTTCCAGGGGCTGATCACCCCGATCACCCCGCGCGGCTCCCGATAAACGAAACTTTGCTTGCCCGGCACATCGATGGGCATGATCTTGCCCTGGACGCGCGAGGGCAGGGTGGCCGCCTCCAGCACACCCCCGCGCACGGCCCCCCATTCGATGGTGGCCTTCAACAAGGTGCTGCCGCTTTCCCGCACCAGCCAGCCGATGATCTCCTGCTTGCGCGCATCCAGAATGTTCAGCACCCGCAGGAACAGGGCGGTGCGTTCGGCATGGGATGTCTGGGCCCAGGCTTTCTGGGCTTTCTGCGCTGCGTGATAGGCATCATCCAGGTCGGCTACGCTGGCCAGGGCTATCTCGTTGATGATGCTGCCATCATAGGGATTGTGGTTGGCCCGGCTCCGGCCAGCCCGACCAGCCCGCCAGACGCCGTTGATATATTGCCCGCTGAAGCCGTCATAGGCTGTCGGCGCTTCGCTCATCTCGCTTATCCTCAAGGATTTTTGCCCTGGCGTTGCCGCCGGGTCTTGTCGGCTTGGACAGAAAGGGACGGTCAGTCCTGCGTTGCGTCCGGCACCCAGTTGCCATGCAGGCTCATCCGCAGGCGCAGCGGCAGTTTAACCCGCGCCACCGGCCCTTGTGCCAGCTTCAGCGCCTCCAGGATCACCAGTTCGGTGCTGTGGCTTTCCAGATGGTTCAGCAGGGCCAGCACATAGCCGTCACCTTCCGCCGCATCCGCTGACCGGGGCACATAGGTGGGTTCCTGGAAACATTCCGCATCGCCGCCGTGCCAGGTCTGGTGCTGGCCGGTTTGCAGATCCAGATGGACCAGCTGGTTGAAGAACTGCCAGGGCGGCGGGCCCAGCCGATCCATGGCGTAAAGCCCCATATCACAGCCCAGCATGATGGCATGGCGATAAGGCCGACCGGCGTAACGATCATCGCAGCGGGGAAATTCGCACGGCGCATCATGCAGCGTCGTCTGCTGCGCCACGGTATCGGCACTGGCCAGGTCAAAGGTCCAGCGGGCCAGCTGGAAGCGCAAGGTGTGCGGTGCCGGGGTGTGGCCATTTGCGTCGGGGAAAAAGGCGAAGACATTGCCATCGGCGGTCGGCATGTCCAGATGCAGACGGTCGCCATCCTCAAACGCATTCAGCACATGGGCCTGGAAGCAGTTTGGCCCGCTGAACCAGCGGATATCGCTGCCATCACCGGTACGGCGCATGACGCCGAACTGATAGGCCAGACCCGGCTGCCATTCGAAATGCCGTCCCCCGCCCTCTATCCGGGCGCGGTCGGCAGTGGCGGGCAGCACGGGGATGATGATGTAGTTCGGGGTGACCGCAAAGTCATGGATCATGCCGGCATAAGGTGCCTTGACCCAGATTTCCCGCACCAATTTTCCATCCGGCGTGAATTCGTAATAAACCACATCCGTGGTTCCGATCCCGCGCGCTTCGTAGCCGAAGGCCAGCAGATTGCCGGTTTCAGGGTCGAATTTCGGGTGTGCGGTAAAGGGGGTATTGCCGATCTGGCCGTTGAAGTCCCACTGACCGATGGTTTCCAGCGTCCCGGGGTCCATGGCAAAGGGCAGGCTGTCCTCCTTCAACGCCAGCAAACGGCCATTGAAGGGGACCACATTGGTATTGGCGGTGCTGGGGCTCAACCCCGCCACCCCCGGATCATCGGTGAACGGGTTGCGGTACCGCCCATGCAAGGAACGGCGTGCCGCGCGTTGCGCCTTCAGCCGATCGGTTGCCACATAGCGGCGGGAAAGATCAACATGCCCATTGGCGAAGCGGAAGGATGTGACAGCGCCATCGCCATTGAAGAAGATATCGTCGCCCAGCATGGGCGGATATTGCGGATCCGGGGCAACCTGCACGAAGCTGCCGCGCAATGCCGGCGGAACCTGCCCCTCCACCGCCAGATCGAAGACCTGACCCTCAAAACGGGATGGGGTGTAAAGCGCACCTGTAAAGTCCGGTGTGTCGGGAAAGGACATCGACATCGGACGCTCCTCCATCTTGTGCCCGCTTGCCGGGGCGGGGGTCGCCCAGCAAGCGCCTTATGGAACCGTTATAAGCCCACATCTTCTCAGTTGACAACAAAATTCCAGCATAATAGGAATTTTGTAGTTTCTAGGTGGGGCTGAACACCCGCCCCCCTCCCAACAGAGGAAGACCCCATGGATTGCGTTGCCAATGATGCCGCCGCCCGCCATGGGCGACCGCTGGATGTCATTCTGGCCAGCTTGCATTATCTGGAACTGGGCTGCCCCGATCCTGCCGTCACGGCGGCCTTTTATCAGCAGGCCCTGGGTTATCACCTGGAACAGCAGGGTGGGCGGATCGTCGCCCAGGCACCTGGTCGTCGCCTGATCTTCACGCCGGGCCAGGCCAAAACCCTGCTTTGCGCCGGTTACGCCCTGCCGGATGCAGCGGAACTGGCCCGGCTGCGGGCGCGGATCAAGGCCGCGGGCTGGCCGGCCACCGATGGGCCGACGCCGCTTTTCAGCGACGCGGTAACGGTGACGGACCCTGACGGCAATTGCTTCAGTTTCGGTCTGCCGCTGGCGGCAGCAGTGGCCGGGGATGGCGTGACGGGCGCATGGCCGGCCCGATTGCAGCATGTTGTTCTGGCCAGCCGCGATCCGGCCCGCATCGTCCGATTCTTCATCGATGTGCTGGGTTTCACCCTGTCCGATGATGTGCTGGATGGGGAAGGAGATGTCCGCGCCTCCTTCCTGCGTTGCAGCCATGAACATCACAGCTTCGCCGTCTTCAAAGCCCGCCAGGATCGGCTGGACCATCATTGTTACGAAACGACGGATTGGAACATGATCCGCGACTGGTGCGACCATGTGGCCGGGTTGAATATCCGCCTGCAATGGGGCCCCGGTCGCCACGGGCCGGGCAACAACCTGTTCATGTTCGTGCATGACCCGGATGGCAACTGGGTGGAAATCTCCGCCGATCTGGAAATCGTCGATCATCAGCGCCCCGTCGGCCAATGGCCGCATGTGGAGCGCACGCTGAACATCTGGGGCCAGGGTCTGCTGCGCAGCTGACCTGCCCAACCTCACGCCCTCCCCGGCTCAATCAAAAATCAAGGAATTGCAGAATGAAATTCGCCAGCTTCATTACGGATGGCCGCGCCAGCTATGGCCTTGTCGATGGTGACCAGATTATCGATGTGGGGGCGGTTCTGGCCGCCGATCATCCCGATTTGCGCTCCCTGATCGCCGCCGCCGCGTTTGACAAGGCAGAGGCAGCGCAAGCCACAGCGGCACGGCTGCCCCTGTCGGCTGTCACCCTGGCCCCGGTCATCCCCAATCCGGGCAAGATCTTCTGTGTCGGCCATAATTATGAAACCCACCGCCAGGAAACCGGGCGGGCCAAGACCAGCCATCCCTCCATCTTCACCCGCTTCGCCGACAGCCAGATCGGCCATGGCCAGCCCATCACCCTGCCCAAACTCTCCACAATGCTGGATTATGAAGGCGAATTGGCGGTTATCATCGGCAAGGGCGGTCGGGCCATTCCGGTGGAAACGGCACTGGCCCATGTGGCCGGCTATAGCTGTTACAATGATGCCTCCGTGCGCGATTGGCAGTGGCATACCCAGCAATTCACGCCGGGCAAGAATTTTCCCGGCACCGGCGCCTTCGGTCCCTGGCTGGTAACAGCCGATGAGGTTCCCGATCCGGCCAGCTTGTCGGTGACCACGCGCCTGAATGGCACGGTGGTGCAATCCCAGCCGACCGCCGACATGATCTTTCCGGTGGCGGTGCTGATTGCCTACATCTCCAGCTTCACCCCGCTGTCGCCGGGCGATGTGATTGTCAGCGGCACGCCCGGCGGCGTCGGGGCCAAACGCCAACCGCCGCTGTGGCTGCAGAATGGCGATGTGGTGGAAATCGATATTCCCGGCATTGGCCTGTTGGTCAACCGCGTCGCTGCGGAAGCGTGATCATGGATGCCCTGCCTGCAAAACCGTTCCTGTCCGGGAATGGCAACGCCATCAACAGCCATTATCCGGTGGTGGTGGTCGGTGGCGGCCCGACCGGGCTGACGCTGGCCAATCTGCTGGCCCGCTATGGCACCAGGGCCTTGCTGGTGGAACGCAATCCCACCACCGTACAGGAACCGCGCGCCGTCTCCATCGATGATGAATCGCTGCGTACCATGCAGGCGGCGGGCATTGTCGACACGGTGATGCCCCATATCGTCGCCGGCTATGGCTCGGAATATTACACCCCGTCGGGCCGTCTGTTTTTGAAGGTGGAGCCCAGCGAACAGCCCTATGGCTATCCCCGCCGCAACGCCTTCCGCCAGCCGACATTCGAAGCACAGTTGCGCGGAACGCTGGAGACGGCGGGCACAGTGGATACGCTGTTCGGCTGGACGCTGGAAAGCTTCAGCCAGGATGATGATGGCGTTGTGCTGCATCTGGTGGATGATCAGGGGGAGACGCGACAGGTGCGGGCGGATTATCTGGTGGGTGCGGACGGGGCGCGCAGCCCCATCCGCACCGCGCTGGGCCTGAACCTGGATGGGGAGACATTTCAGGAAAAATGGCTGATCGTCGATCTGGAAAACTCTCCCGCACCCAGCCGGGAGACGCTGGTATTCTGCGATACGCGCCGCCCCTGCATCGCCCTGCCGGGCCCCAACAATACCCGCCGCTTCGAATTCAAGCTGCTGCCCGGTGAAAGCCCGGATAGCATCGTTGAGCCGGAAAAGGTGCAGGCCCTGCTGGACAGCCACGGTGTCCACCCGGACAGCCGCATCTGCCGCCGCACGGTCTATACATTCCATGCCCGTCTGGCCCCCTGCTGGTCCCGTGGTCGGGTCTTTCTGGCGGGGGATGCCTGTCATCTGACCCCGCCCTTCGCCGGGCAGGGGATGAATAGCGGCATCCGCGATGCCCATAATCTGGCCTGGAAGCTGGCATGGGTGACATCGGGCCGCCTGCCCCGGCAATTGCTGGACAGCTATGAGCTGGAACGGCGGGAGCATGTGCGGGCGATGATTGATCTGGCCCTGCGGATGGGGCGCATCATGGCCCCCCGCAACCGGGCCATCGGCGCGCTGACCCAAGGGGTGTTTCGGCTGCTTGGCCGATGGCCGCAGGCGCGGGACTATTTTGCCCAGATGAAATACAAGCCCAAGCCGCGCTTCGAGAAGGGCTTTGTCCTTCCTGACGGGCGCGGTGCCAGGGCCACCATGGTGGGGCGTCTGCTGCCCCAGCCCGTGATCCAGACCGCCACCGGCGATTACCGGTTGCTGGATCACGTGCTGGGCGACGGTTTCGCCCTGATTGGCCTGACGGACGATATCGATGCCCTGGCCCGTGTTGCCCGATTGCCGGAAGTGGCAGCCTTGCGACCTCGGGTTGTTGGCGTATCAACCGGGGTTCCGGCAGGCAAGGATAGTGATTGCATCACGTGTGTCCTTGATCCCGCCGGCCTTTTGGCCATGGCCGCAGGTGGGGATGGCGACCGCGTGATTGTTATCCGACCGGATCGGTATGTCTTCGCCACTTTCCGGTTGGGTGCGGAGAAGGCCTTTACCGATTGCCTGAGACCACTTTTGGGTATTTTGGAAGATCGGAGCAGCGGAAATCAAGATTTCAAGAACTGATACCAAACCGCCTAAAGGTTGACCTTTAGGCGGTTTGGAGGTCGGCGACTGCCGGCTCAGCACCTCATGGCGCGCAAGCCAAGGGCGCGGAAGCGCCGGCCCGGCGATTGAGGGATAAGCAAAATCTCCCTTGATCGATCACGATCAGGGGAGATTGGTATGAGTACGAAGCCTGCTTGGTATTGCCTGTCACAACTTTAAAAGCGGGTTATCCTCCCCCGCAAATCAAATCTCCCCCACCCGCAGGCAGGCGACCGCATGGCCGGGGCCGGTCTCCGCCAGTACCGGTCGTTCTTGCGCACAAAGATCGGTCGCGTGCGGGCAGCGGGTGCGGAAGACGCAGCCGCTGGGCGGGTTGATCGGGCTGGGAATGTCGCCCTTCAGGATGATCTTTTCCCGCCGCCGGTCCAAATCCAGCGATGGCACGGCGGATAGCAGGGCGCGCGTATAGGGGTGGCGGGGATTGGCATAAAGATCGGCGGTCTTGGCCGTCTCCATGATCCGGCCCATATACATCACCATGATGCGATCGCAGGCATGTTCCACCACGGCCAGATCGTGGGAGATGAACAGCATGGTCAGGCCCAGATCGGCCTGTAGATCCTGCAACAGGTTCAAGACCTGCGCCTGGATGGAGACGTCCAGGGCGGACACCGGTTCATCGGCCACAATGAAATCCGGCTTCACCGCCAGCGCGCGGGCAATGCCGATGCGCTGGCGCTGGCCGCCGGAAAATTCATGGGGGTAGCGCTGCATGGCGTCGGGCGGCAGCCCCACCATCCCCAGCAACTCGGCAATCCGCTCCCGCCGCTGGGCACGGGGCACCAGACGGTGGATGGCCAGCGGCTCAGCGATGATGCCTTCAATATTCTTGCGCGGGTCCAGGCTGGCGAACGGATCCTGGAAGATCAGTTGCATCCGCCGGCGATAGGCCTGGAAGGCGGATGGCTTCAGTTTCAGAATATCGGTGCCGTCGAAGGTCACGGCACCGGATGACGGTTGCGTCAGCCGCAGGATGGACCGGCCCACCGTCGTCTTGCCGGAACCGGATTCCCCCACCAGCCCCACCATTTCACCCCGGCGGATGGAAAAGCTGACCTGATCCACCGCATGAACCTTGGCCTTTGGTCGGCCCAGCAGATTGGTGCCGACGGGGAAGGTCGTCGTCAGGTCACGCACATCCAGCAACGGCGCGTTCATTGCAGCAGCTCCTTCCAGCGCACGCAACGCACCTGATGATCGGCGGCGGCTGCCTCCAGCGGCGGCATGGCGGTGGTGCAGGCGTCGGTGACCGACGTGCAGCGGCTGGCAAAGGCACAGCCGGGCGGCAGGTTGCGTGGGTCGGGCACATTGCCGGGAATGGCCTGCAGCCGCAGGCGCCCTCTCGCATCACGGAAACGGAAGGGCGATCCCGGCACGCTGGCCATCAGGCCGCGCGTATAGGGGTGCAGCGGGTTGCGGAATACCTGGGCAATGGGGCCGGATTCCACCACCCGCCCGCCATACATCACCACCACCCGGTCGGCCATTTCCGCCACCACACCCAGATTATGGGTGATGAACAGGATGGCCATGCCGATTTCCCGCTGCAACTGGCGCATCAGTTCAAGGATTTGCGCCTGGATGGTGACATCCAGGGCCGTGGTCGGCTCATCCGCGATCAACAGCAGCGGGCGGCAGGCCAGCGCCATGGCGATCATCACCCGCTGACGCATGCCGCCCGACATTTGGTGTGGATAATCCTTGGCGCGTGTGGCGGATGCTGGAATACCCACCCGTTCCAGCATCGCCACTGCCTCTGCCCAGGCCGCCTTCCGGCCCAGGTTGCGATGCAGGGCAATGGCCTCAGCAATCTGGTCCCCCACCGGATAGACGTGGTTGAGGGAGGTCATCGGCTCTTGAAAAATCATCGATATTTCATTGCCGCGCAGGGTGCGCATGGTCGCCGCATCGGCAGTGACCAGATCGCGCACACCTCCGTCGCGGCCCCGGAACAGGATCGATCCCCCCATGATCTTTCCTGCCGGGGCCGCAATCAGGCGCATCACCGAAAGGCTGGTGACGCTTTTGCCTGATCCGCTTTCGCCCACAATGGCCACGGTTTCACCGGGCCGGGCGGAAAAACTGACACCATCCACCGACCGCACCAGCCCGCGTTCGGTATCGAACCAGGTTTGCAGGTCACGAACCTCCAGAACCGGCGGGGCTTCGATGCGGATCATCAGCGCGACCGGGCCGACGGCGTGGCCACGGGCGTGAAGCTGAGATCACGATCCCACGGATAGGTTGGTGTCACTTTACGGTTGCGGGCCAGCCGCTCCACGAACTGGTCCACCACGCCGGGCGACAGCGCCATCAGCGCCGGGTTGGCGATGGGGGCCAGTTCGGGCGACAGATAGCCCGATTTGACGACGACGATCTTCGCGGCATGGGGGTCCAGCCCCAGGCGAGCGAAGTCGGCGATATTGTGATAGGGGCGGCGACGGGCGGCCAGCACCAGGGTGATACCCCCTAGCATCACCACGGCTTCGCGTTCCGCCGGCACCTCATGCCCGATCAGGCGCGTCACCTGCGCTGTCACCGTTACGCGCGGGCTGGCCGGGTCCAGCGTCGCCCCCACACTCACCTGGATTTCCGCCCCTTCGCCGGCGGCAAAGGCCGCTTCCAGGGCCGGCAGGTCGGTGATGGCGGCGATGATCACCCCATCGGCCCCCTGGCGGATCAGTTCGCCCAGCACATCCGCCCGGTCGCCCACCCCGCCACCGGTCGGGTTGTCGCCACTGTCGGCCAGCACCACCGGATGGGTGGGGCTGGCAATGGCCTTGGCGACACAGTCCTCAATACTCCCGGTATCGGTGCCAAAAACGAATTGGTCGCGCGCATCCCAATAGGCCTGGGCAATGCGCGTGGCCTCCCGTTCCAGCACATCACGGTCGGTGCCGGTCAGGATGGCGGCCGCCGTGGCGCGCGGTTCATCCGCCCAGACATAGCCCACCATCAGGGAGGCATCCCAGATGCCGGGAATGGCATCAATCTCCGGCAGCATGGCATAGAGGCTTTTGGCCGGTTCATCGACGGTGGAGGTGCGTTCGCCCGGCAGCACCACCGGGATGGGGGCCCAGAGCAGGAGGGGCTTCACCCCCGTTTCCAGGCTGCGCACCAGCATGGTGACCGCCCGGCGCATCGTCTCTTCCACATCAATATGCGGGGCGGTGCGGTAGGTGGAATACATGTCGATCGCATCGATGATCCGCTGCGAGACATTGCCATGCAGGTCATAGCTGACGGTAATCGGACAATCGGGGCCGACCAGGGCGCGGGCGGCACTGATCCAGTCCCCCTCCGCATCCTCCATCCCTTCCACGAACATGGCGCCATGCATCGCCAGATACAGCCCATCAATGGGCAGGGTCGCCGCCAGCCGTTCCAGGAATTCGGCCTTGAACGCCTCATACGTCTCCCGCGCCACGGGGCCGCCGGCAATGGCGCGGGCATGGATGGTGGGCAGGAACCGGGCCGGATAATCCTTCAGGAAGGTAAAGCGGGGTGCCGCCAGCAGGGCGTCGCCGCGCACGATCAGGAAATCCTCTACCCGGTTCAGCACGGGGTTGTAGGTCGAACATTCGATATGGATGCCGCCGACAGCGATGCGCATGGTCCGGGTGCCTTTTAGAAGAAATCGGGATCGTGGAAGAATTTGTGCGCCACCAGACCGGCCGCCCCGCGCGCCCAATGGTCCGGCTGGGTGCGGACGATGTGGATGGGTGTCTGTCCGGCTGACAGGGGCAGCACATGGGCATCAATGGCCTGCCGCATGGCCCGGCCGATCAGCCCGTCCAGCGGTGCCTCATCCTGGGTGATCAGGATCAGTTCGGGATCGTTGATCTGGATGATATGGGCGATGGCCAGCCCCAGCGCCTCACCGGCATGGTGCAGGATACGCACGGCGCGGGCGTCGCCCGTGGCGGCCAATGCTTCCAGTTCCGCCACGGTCTGACAGGGTAGGCCGGATGAAGCCGCTTCGCCCAGAATGGCACTGACAGAGGCGATGGTATCCAGGCAGCCGCGCTTGCCGCAGCGGCAGGGGCGGCCGCCAATTTCAATCGTGCAATGGGCGATTTCGCCGGCCCCGCCCCGGCGGCCCCGGTAAAGCTGCCCGTCAATCACATGGGCCGAGCCAATGCCGGCCCCGACGGAGACCAGACAGAAGGACCGCACATCGCGGGCATGCCCATAAAGATGCTGGCTGATCGCCACGGCCTTGGCATCATTTTCCATATAGGTGGGCAGGCCGGTCGCCCCCTCCACCATGGCGGCCAGCGGCACATCCTGCCAGCCCAGCAGGGTGGATTGCAGGCAGGTGCCCTGCGACGGGTCGACCAGACCGGACAGGGTGACGCCGATGCCGGCCAACTGGTCGCGCCGGACCCGCTTGCCCTCCAGCAGCAGGCCGATGCCTGCCGCCACATCCCGCGCCACGGCCAGCGGTTCCCGCGACCGGGGCAGCGATGCCTGGGCAACGATGTCGCCATTCAGGTCGGTCAGCACCATCATCATCGGATCGTCGATCAGCGACACGCCGACGAAATAGGCACAGGCCGGGTTGATGCCCAACAGGATGGAGGGGCGGCCCAGGCCGCGCACCGTCTCCGTCTCCCGCAGGATGCCATCCTGAATCAGGTCGCGCACCAGCGTCGTCATCGCCGCCTTGCTGACATCCAGCCGTTCGGCCAGATCGCTGCGGCTGAGTGGCCCGCCTTCCGCGATGGTGCGCAGGGCCTGACGTTGGCTGGGGGTGAGCATGGGTGGCGGTGGCCTGAGTGTTAAATTCAATTTCTAAATTTAGTACGCATAATTAGTTCAAAAGTGAAGAGGCTTTTGGTAGGGTTGGTAAAGTTTGCTGCTGGGCAGGGGTTTTAAGCCGATGAAGGCTCATGGGTTGCCGATCGCCGGGAAGGGCGCCTTGATGGCTGCCACCCTGTTTGCCGGGCTGCTGGCGGGGCTGCCCCTGGCGGCACCTGCGGCGACGCTGAACGTGTTGCAGAACGAGGCACCGCGCAGCATGGACCCCGGCGACCAGACGGCGACCTTCACCTACACGGTGCTGGAACCGCTTTATGAAGGGCTGGTCCGCCGGAACCGGCAATTGCAGTTGGAACCGGCCCTGGCCACCGAATGGTCCAGCGATGCGGCGGGGCTGGTCTGGACCTTCAAGCTGCGGCCCGGCGTCAGCTTCCATGACGGCACGCCGTTCAACGCCGATGTGGTGGTGAAGAATTTCCAGCGGCATCTGGATACCAAGCGCGGCTTGGCGGCATCCGGTCGTATCCGGCAGGTGCTGGCCAGCGTGGTGGCGCTGGATGAGATGAATGTCCAGTTTACCCTGAAGGGGCCGTATCCGGCCTTCCTGTCGCTGCTGACCACCGGGCCTGCCCTGATGGTCAGCCCCCAGGCCGATGCCGCCGGCACCCTGTCCCGCTTGGCCGTGGGCACCGGGCCTTACCGGCTGGTGGAATATCGCTCCGGCGAATATGTGCTGGAGGAACGCTTCTCCGGTTATTGGGGCAAGCAGGGCGGGACGGAACGGATCAAATGGACCTGGACCGCCGAACAATCCGTACTGAACATGGCGATTCAGGCGGGGGAGGTGGATATCGTCAACCCGCTGCCGCCGGTTTTCGCCCGCATGGTCAAGGCCAATACCGCTCTGACGCTGCATGAAAGCGACGGGGCGGTGGTGTTCTTCGTGGCGCTGAACCTGAAGCAGAAACCGCTGGATGATGTGCGGGTGCGCCAGGCCCTGAATCTGGCCACCGACCGGGCGGCCCTGGTGAAGGCGATCATGTTCGGCTTTGGCCGCCCGGCCAATTCCCCGCTCTCCCCCGTCACCCCCGGCTATGATGCCAGCCTGAACCCCTATCCGTTCGACCTCTCCAAAGCAAAGGAATTGCTGACCCAAGCCGGGTTGCCGGACGGGTTCAGCCTGTCGGTGGCGGTGCAGGAACCGGAGGCGCGCATTGCCGAGGTGCTGCAGGGCATGTGGGCCAAGATTGGCGTGAAGCTGGATGTGCGCAAAATGGAAAGCGGCGTCTGGTCCAATGCCGCCTTTGCCAACCTGGATCAAAAGGCCAAGGAAGGTACGGGCGCTATCCTCACCTCCTGGTCATCGGGGGTGAATGGGGCGGATATGCAGTTGCGCCCGCTTTACCATACGGCCAGCTTCGTGCCGACCGGGGCCAATCTCGGCTTCTATTCCTCCCCCGCTTTGGATGGCTTGCTGGACAAGGCGGCGGCGACAGCGGACGAAGCGGCGCGCAATGCGCTTTATGGGGAGGCGCAGAAGCGGATCAACGAAGATGCGCCGCATGTGCTGCTTTATTACAAGAAGGATCTGTTTGCCGCGCAGGCCAACATCCAGAACCTGTGGACGGAACCGGGCGGCGGCATCGCCGTGCGCGATGCGGTGAAGCCTTAACATGCCCACATATCTGCTGAAGAAACTCGTCACCCTGCCGCTGATCCTGCTGGGCGTCTCGCTGCTGGTCTTCGTGGCGCTGCGCGCCCTGCCGGGCGATCCCGCCCGCCTGATGGCCGGGCCGGAGGCACCGCAGGAAGCGGTGGATGCCATGCGTGTCCGCCTGGGGCTGGATGATCCGCTGCCGCTGCAATATCTGCGCTTTGCCGGGTCGGCTTTGGGCGGTGACCTGGGCACCTCCATCCGGTCGGGCCGCCCTGTCACGACGGAAATCGCCGAACGGCTGCCCAGGACCATTTCGCTGGCCCTGGTTGCCTATGGCATCGCCATTTCGGTTGGTCTGTCGGCGGGGATGGCGGCGGCGGTCAACCGCAACCGCTGGCCTGATCAACTGACCATGCTGTTCGCCATTGCCGGTGCCTCCATCGCCAATTTCTGGCTGGCCCTGCTGGCGATGAATTATTTCGCGGTGGAACTGGGCTGGCTGCCGCTGATGGGGTCGGGCACATGGAAACATTACATCATGCCCGCCATCACCCTGGCGGTGATGCCCACGGCGGTGATTGCCCGCATGACGCGCGCCTCGATGATTGAGGTGGTGGGCCAGGATTATATCCGCACTGCCCGCGCCAAGGGCCTGCCCGAACGGGTGGTGATGCGTAAGCACGCGCTGCGCAATGCCCTGGTGCCCATCGTCACCATCATCGGGCTGAATTTCGGCAGCATGTTGGGCGGGGCGGTGGTGACGGAATCGGTGTTCAACTGGCCCGGCCTGGGCCGGTTGCTGGTCGATTCCGTTCGCTTCCGCGATTACCCGACGGTGCAGGGCGTCACCTTGGTGGCCGTCACCGCCGTCGTCATGATGAATTTCCTGGCCGAGATGTTGATCGCGGCCATCAATCCCCGTATCCGGTTTGATTGAGGGCCACCATGACCGAGATCACCGCCACCATGGCCCCGACCGACAGCAAAGCCCGCCGCCGTCGCCGCTGGCTGTCCCGCCGCCGCAGCATCTTCATCGGCGGGTTGCTGGTGGGGCTGGTGCTGCTGGCCGCCATTCTGGCCCCGCTGCTGTCGCCTGCCGATCCCTATGAACAGGTGTTGTCCGACGCTTTGTTGCCGCCCAGTTGGGAACATCCATTCGGTACCGATGATAATGGCCGCGACCTGCTGGCCCGCGTGCTCTATGGCGCGCGGCTGTCCCTGCTGGAAGTGGTGGTGGGCGTCGGGCTGGCGGTGCTGGTGGGCGTGCCGCTGGGGCTGGCCGCCGGCACCATCGGTGGGCTGGTCGATCAGGTGATCATGTGGACCATGGATGTGCTGTTCGCCTTTCCCGGCGTGGTGCTGGCCATCCTGATCGTCTCCATCCTGGGGCCGGGCCTGTTCAACCTGTTGATCGCCATCGCCATTTTCTCCGTACCCGTCTATGCAAGGTTGATGCGCAACGTGGCCCTGGGCCTGAAAAGCATGGATTATGTGGAGGCGGCGCGGGCCCTGGGGGCGTCAACCCCGCGCATCATGTTCGACCATATCCTGCGCAACGCCCTGGGCCCCGTCATCGTGCAATCCACCCTGACCGCGGGCACGGTGGTTTTGTCAGCGGCCAGCCTGTCCTTCCTGGGCATGGGGGCCCAGCCACCCATGCCGGAATGGGGGGCGATGATGAGCGATGGGCGCAACTATCTGGGCGTGAATATCTATATGTCCCTGTTTCCCGGTCTGGCGATCATGCTGACCGTGCTTGGTTTCAACATCCTCGGCGACGGTCTGCGCGACCTGCTTGACCCGAGAAGCTGACGAACGGGTGTCTGCCGTGGCTTTCTGCGTCGATATCGGCGGTTCCTTCATGAAATTCGGTCTGGCCCGCAGCGGGGAGGCGGTGCGGCAGGTTGATCAGGTGCCCACGCCGGCCCATAGCTGGGCGGATTTCGTGGCGGCCCTGGCCAACCTCTGCGCCCGTCATGGCGAGGGTCAGCCGCATGATGCGCCGCTGGCCATCTCCATGGCGGGCATTGTTGATCCCGATAGCGGCATCCTGACCACCGCCTCCAACCTGGCCGGCCTGGTGGGGCACCGGCTGGCGGTGGAACTGACGGTGGCGTTGGGCCGGTCGGTGCGGGTGGCCAATGATGCCGATTGCTTCGCCCTGGCAGAGGCGAGCGTCGGCGCCGGGCGCGGTCGCCGGGTGGTGTTCGGCATCATCCTGGGCACCGGCATCGGCGGCGGGCTGGTGGTTGGGGGCCGGTTGATTTCCGGTGCCGCCGGTATCACCGGGGAATGGGGCCATGGTGCGATTGTGAAAACCATGGCCGGATCGCCCCCCGTCGCCATTCCCCGGCTGGAATGCGGCTGTGGCGGTGTGGGCTGTATTGAGACCTTCGGCAGTGCGCGCGGGCTGGAGCGGCTGCACCGGCACCTGACGGGGCAGGTGGCGGACAGCCGCAGCATTGTTGACGGTTGGCAGGCGGGTGATGCCGCCACCAGCCGCACCATTTCCATCTTTCTGGAACTGGTATCGGAGCCGCTGGCCCTGCTGGTAAACGCCATCGGCCCGCATCTGGTGCCGGTGGGCGGTGGGTTGGGATCATCGGCCCCGCTGGTCGCGGCATTGGATCAGGCCGTGCGTGGCCTGATCCTGCGGCGGACCGATGAGGCGCTGTTGGTGCCGGCGGAGTTGGGCGCCAATGCGGGGTTGATCGGGGCGGCTGTGCTGGCGCTTCAGGACGCCAGCATTTAGCGATCAATCCACGCAATAACAGTTAGCGTTTCAGCTTGGCAACAACCTGTGTCAACAACGCATTGATTTCCTCCCGCCGACCGGCATCGGCCACCTCGCGGCCAGGGCGCGGGGGGGCAGCCAGGGCGTGGGTCAGCACTTCCTGCGCCCTGGCATATTCGCCCTGGCGGAACAGGAAATCCCCGTAGAAATAGTTGGGGTCGATGCCATCTGGATTCAGAGCGACAGCCTTTTCCAGATAGGTTTTTGCCTTCTTGTCGCTGCCAAAGCCGACCGGCCAGCCCGGCACCTGATAGTAAAGGCTACCAAGCGAGGTGTTGACCGAACCGTCCAGCGCAGTGGGGTTGATCTTTTCCGCCTCTTCCAGTTTCGCCTTGGCATCCTTGACCAGCGACAATGCCCCCATGCCACCCTTCACACCCGCCTCGGTGGAAAGGATGATGGCTTCCCAGATCAGGGGTTCGGCCTTGCCGGGATAGGAGGCGGTGACATTATGGGCCTGTCCGGCCAGTGCCTGCAGGGCCTGAAGCTGGGCATCCTCACCCTTAACCTCGTATTTGGCATGGGCCCAGGCGGTTTGCAGATCCCCGACCTTGGCATCCATGGCGGGATCGTCGGATGCCAAAGCACTGCTGGTCAGCAACAGGGAAAGAGCGGCACCGATCAGTTTCATTTCAACGCGCATGGGTTTCCTCCTGGATATTGGTCATGAAAGGGGTACTGTCGGCGGACGCTCTGGCGCCGATGGCCTCCGGGCTGAACAGGCTG
>Ga0209373_10000378_pt1 | contig 77380 bp, 61 predicted proteins | sample Higcelweek5metaG_FD_187173 | JGI IMG/M metagenome (GOLD analysis project Ga0209373, IMG submission 187173) | Freshwater pond sediment microbial communities from the University of Edinburgh, under environmental carbon perturbations - High... | ecosystem: Environmental > Aquatic > Freshwater >...
TTTCTCAATTCTACACATTTGATAATTCGATTTAATGCTTTACATTTGCAAATAAAAGCACTTTAATGGTTATGAAAAGAGCATTTCTACTATGTTTTTGGTTCTTATTTGGTTTTTTTTCGGTTTTGGGACAGCAAGCATGGATTCGTATAAATCAGCTAGGTTACCAGCCTAACAGCATCAAACGCGCGGTAATGCTGAGTGATTCGGAACTGCAATTAAGTGTATTTTCGATACATGACATGCTCACCAACAACAAAATAGCAGAATTAGGATCGATTAAAACAGCGAAAAAATTAAACAATCAGTTATTTGTTTACATTCTCGATTTCAGTTCGTTCGGTTTACAAGGAGCTTACTATTTAAAAGCGGGGAATTATACTTCGCCTACAGTTCTTATCAACAACAATATCTACGACGGCAGCGCCGATTTTTTACTGAATTACATGCGTCAGCAGCGATGTGGATACAATCCGGCGCTAAATCAAACCTGTCATCAACACGACGGCTTCGAAGTTTATGGCAACGAAACCGAAACTTCCAGGGCTGTGAATGCCATCGGAGGATGGCACGATGCTTCCGACTACTTGCAATATGCAACCACATCGGCAACAGCTGTTTACCAACTACTTTTTGCATACAAAAACAACCCCAAAGCATTTGCCGACAAATATGACGCGCTAGGAAAGGCAGGCAGCAACGGCATCCCGGACATTCTGGATGAAGCCAAATGGGGACTCGACTGGTTGGCGAGAATGAACCCCGAAAAGGAGGTTCTCTATCATCAAATTGCCGACGATCGCGATCATGCCTCCTTCCGGTTGCCTTCCGAAGATCTCGTAGATTATGGCTGGGGACCAGGCACAAGTAGACCTGTTTACAGAGTTACCGACAAACCTCAGGGCTTACTGGGAAACAAAAACCGTTCGACAGGAGTAGCCTCTATTGCAGGAAAATACGCATCGGCATTCGCATTAGGATCTTCTCTTTTGAAAAAATACTACCCTTCATTTGCCGATAGCATTTATCAAAAAGCAGTAGATGTTTTTGCATATGGAAAAAAATATCCCGGGGTTTGCCAAACGGCTCCCGGAAAATCGCCTTATTTTTACGAAGAAGACAATTGGGCTGACGACATGGAGCTGGCTGCGATTCAACTATATTATATTGACAAGAATCGGAAATACCTGAATGATGCTGCTGCATTTGGAAGGTTAGAGCCTGTTTCGCCATGGATATTTGCCGACACAGCCCGACATTATCAGTGGTATCCGTTTACAAATTATGGTCATTTTCTCATCGCATCCGGCAACCATGCTGCTTTGAGCAAGGAATTTATATTGAACATACAAGCCAATCTGCGTCAGGCAGATGCAAAGAAAGCAGACTCACCATTCCTTGTTGGTACGCCAATGATTTGGTGCTCAAACAACTATGTAACAGCTTTGGCTTCGCAATGTCATTTATACAGACAAATCACTAACGACTCGTCGTTTATCGAAATGGAAACAGCTCTCGTTGATTGGCTCTTTGGCTGTAATCCATGGGGAACCAGCATGATAGTAGGGCTGCCTGCCAACGGAGTATCGCCTTCCGACCCGCATTCGGCCGTTTGGCACAACCATCAAATCAAACTATACGGAGGTTTGGTAGATGGACCTGTGCGCAACAGCATTTACTCCGGACTGATTGGCGTGCGTCTTTCAAAACCAGACAAATTTGAAAAATTCCAAAGCCTTAACGCAGTTTTCCACGACGATTATGCCGATTACTCCACCAACGAACCAACAATGGACGGAACCGCTTCATTGGCGTATTTGCTCTCTTCGAAACAATCAGAGACAAAACAGGACAACAATAAATATGTGAAAGGTGGAATTGCAAGAACTGACAACACAAAAAAACAGATCTCACTCATTTTCAGCGGACACGAATTTGTGGATGGAAAAAATGCAATTCCCGACATTCTGAAAAAGCACAAAGTGAAAGCCTCATTCTTTTTCACAGGCGATTTTATGAGAAATAAAAACCACAAAAAATTAATCGAAAAGTTAGTACGTGAGGGACATTATGTTGGGGCACATTCCGATAAACATTTGCTATATTGCTCGGAACAGGATTGGAAAACACTTACCATAACCCGCGAGAAATTTGTAGAAGATTTGAAAAACAATTATTTGGAGCTCAACAAATTCGGCATCAGTAAACAGGAAGCTCCCTTCTTTCTTCCTCCATACGAATGGTACAACGACACCATCAGCCAATGGTCCAAAGAAATGGGATTGACAATCATAAACTTCACTCCGGGAACGCGATCGAACGGAGATTATACGATTCCGGAAATGGGGCAGAAGTATTATTCCTCCGAAAATATCTATGATCAAATCATTTCTGTAGAAGCAAAAGAAGGACTGAATGGACACATTATGCTGTTTCATATTGGTAGCGACCCACGCCGCACCGATAAATTTTATTACCGGCTCAGCAGTTTACTCAGCTATTTACAGGAGAAAGGTTATGAATTTACAGACTTGTACAACTCTACCGGATTGGTTGATAAAGAGCACAAAAAAAGGAAGACTAAATAGCCTTCCTTTACATTTGGGTGGAAAACGGGGCTCGAACCCGCGACCTTCGGAACCACAATCCGACGCTCTAACCAACTGAGCTATAACCACCGTGTTTTGCGGGTACAAAGATAATACAGTATTCGATTTTTCGCAAGTGTTTTAATTAAAAAACATTTTATTTTTACAAACAACTGATTTACAATTAACAATAAAACAAGATACATGAACTTTTACATTTCAAACCCTGAATTGGACAATACAATAAACGAAATTAAGCGCAAATTTAAGCTCTCGATGAATGGCATTACGGCCGATTATATGAAAAATTCGGGCATTGTTTATAAACTCAATTACGGGGTGTCAATTCCAAGGATAAGAGAGATTGCTCAGGGATATACTCCTAACAGCGACTTAGCCGACCGATTATGGGTCATTGGCATCAGGGAAACCATGATAATGTCGTCGCTCATTCAGCCTGTTGAAAGTTTTAAAATTGAAAAAGCAATGAACAGGATAGATGAAACCGACAAGATGGAAATAGTTGAGCAGCTATCTATGAATTTATTAGCCAAACTACCATATGCTACCACCTTATGTACTCAATGCATCAACAGTCCCCGGTTGTGGACTCAGATTACAGGGTTCATGTTGTTGTTGCGCATCTACCAACAATTCAGCAAAACAGAACTCATCCAGCTGATTGATAAAGCCTTTGAGCTATCCGATACCAACGAATTTCATCTTTACAAAACAATAGGACTATCCTTGAGCAGATGTTGCCGCAAAGACGATTCGGTGGCAAACTACATTCTGGATAAGATAAATTTGAAAACGGACAAAGATTCAGATGCATTGCGTTACATTGCCAACGAATTGAAACAGGAAACAGAATTTTTATAGCCGAATTACTCAATAATACATCGAAAAGTTGTACTTTTGTAAGTCATCATTAATTAGCAATGAAAGAGGAATATTCATTCGAAGGGATAAAAGAAGTTTTTACCGACTATCTTAAAAAGAAACAACACCGTAAAACTCCCGAACGATTCGCAATTCTTGAACACATTTATTTGCACGAAGGACACTTCGATGCCGAAATGCTATACAATGCTATGCAAAAGGAATACCGCGTAAGTTTGGCAACTATCTACAACACGCTAGACATTTTGCTGGATTGCAGCCTGATTGTGAAACATCCTTTTATTGGACAAACAGCGCAATTTGAAAAAACCTTCGGCAATACAATACATCATCACTTGGTATGTTCGAAATGTGGTACTGTAAAAGAATTTGCGGATAAAAAAATCCGCACTACAATTCAATCGAAAAATTTCTCTACATTCGAAATAACTCATTACTCACTTTACCTTTACGGCATTTGCAACAAATGTAAAAGCATAAAAACAAAAAACAAAGTGCGAAATTAAATCAATTAATCAATTATATATTCAATGAAAGTAGATGTTTTACTTGGCCTCCAATGGGGCGACGAAGGAAAAGGAAAGGTGGTAGATGTATTGACACCGGGTTACGATTTAGTGACTCGCTTCCAGGGCGGGCCAAATGCCGGTCATACTCTCGAATTTGAGGGCAGTAAATTTGTACTTCGCTCCATCCCATCCGGAATTTTTCAGGGCGGTAAGATAAATGTGATCGGCAATGGCGTCGTCCTCGACCCGGCATTATTCAAAGCCGAAATTGACGCGCTCGAAGTATCGGGACACCCTCTGACCGAAAGACTCAAAATTTCAAAAAAAGCCCATCTCATTCTACCTACCCACCGTTTGCTCGATGCAGCCTACGAATCGGCCAAAGGAAACAGCAAAATTGGAACAACAGGCAAGGGCATCGGACCAACTTACACTGACAAAATCAGTCGCAACGGACTTCGTGTAGGTGACATCCTGAATAATTTTGAAGAAAAATACAAGGCAGCCATCGAACGACATAAAGAAATGCTTGACCAGTACGATTTTGAATACAATCTTCCTGAACTCGAACAAGCCTGGTTCGAAGGCATTGAATGCATCAAACGCTTTGAACTTATCGACAGCGAACATTTCGTAAACGATGCATTGAAAGCCGGCAAAAAAGTACTTGCCGAAGGCGCTCAGGGAACTATGCTCGATATCGACTTCGGATCCTATCCTTTTGTTACGTCTTCCAATACCATTTGCGCCGGCGCCTGCACCGGACTCGGAGTAGCTCCACGCAACATCGGCGAAGTGTACGGTATATTTAAGGCATATTGCACCCGCGTTGGCAGCGGCCCATTCCCCACTGAGTTGTTCGATGAAACAGGCGATGACATGCGCAGAATTGGTTTCGAATTCGGCTCGGTTACCGGCAGACCCCGTCGCTGTGGCTGGATTGATCTGGTAGCGTTGAAATATGCAGTTATGATCAATGGAGTAACTCAGTTAATCATGATGAAAAGCGATGTAATGGATGGATTTGATACCATAAAGGCTTGTGTTGCTTACAAAATCAATGGTATTGAAACAGAGCAATTTCCTTTCGACCTGAACGACGGAGCCGAAGCACAATATGTAGAAATTCCAGGATGGAAAACCGATATGACAGAAATGCAATCGGAGGAAGAATTCCCCGAAGAATTTAATGCCTATCTTGATTTTCTCGAAGAAGAATTACAAGTCCCAATTAAAATCGTTTCTGTTGGTCCCGACAGGGCGCAAACGATTATACGCTACATCGATTAATCTGAATCGAATTATCTTTTCAACGTTCCGTGCTTATCAACAAAAAAAGCACGGAACGTTTTGTTTTACTACAGAAATGCTTACCCTGAACTTTTTTAATCAATCCCACGTTTATAAAGAAAATCACACCTGACATTTTGTCTTTTGGCAGGGATTTTGACTCAAAAAACTCATAAATTTTTAAAACAAGATAATTATGTTTATTGGTTATATTATTTTTGGTGTTGTTGCCCTTATCAGTTGGGCTATTTCTGCAAATCTGCAATCTAAATTTAAAAAATACTCCAAAATTCCTATCCCTTACGGTATGACAGGGAAAATGGTGGCCGAAAAAATGCTTCATGATCATGGAATTTTCGATGTCCAGGTAATTTCTACCTCGGGGCAGTTGACCGACCATTACAACCCACTTACCAAAACGGTGAATCTGAGCGAAGGCGTTTACGGTTCTAACTCAGTTGCAGCTGCTGCCGTTGCCGCTCACGAATGCGGGCATGCAGTACAACATGCTACAGCCTATGCTCCACTTACACTTCGGTCGAAACTAGTTCCTGTGGTGAGTTTTGCTTCCAACTGGATGCAATGGGTATTGTTGGCCGGAATTGTTTTGGTCAACTCATTTCCACAGCTGTTGCTGGCCGGAATTATTCTGTTCGCTACCACCACGCTTTTTAGTTTTGTTACTTTGCCAGTCGAAATCAACGCCAGCAATCGTGCTTTGGCCTGGTTGAGCAATGCCGGCATCACCAACTACGAAACACAAGGACCTGCACGCGATGCACTGAAAACAGCTGCATATACTTATGTGGTAGCTGCATTAGGCTCGTTGGCCACACTGGTGTATTACATAATGATTTTTTTGGGACGCAGAGACTAAATGAATATTGTCTGAAACGGAAAAATTGTTACCTTTGCAAGCTCAAAAAAGCAATGGCTCCGTAGTTCAGCTGTATAGAACGTCAGATTCCGGTTCTGAAGGTCTCGGGTTAGAATCCCGACGGGGTCACAAAACATAGAAGTAAAAAAATCAGCCTCTCATTTATTTGAAAGGCTGATTTTTTTATTTCACAAAACAATTCTGTTGCTATTTTCTTTCAGTATATTGCTCTTCATAATACTTTTGATACTGACCACTTGTCACGTTATCCAACCATTCCTGATTGCTCAGGTACCAGTCAACAGTTTTCTCAAGCCCTTCTTCGAACTGCAATGAAGGTTTCCAGCCAAGTTCACGTTGGAGTTTTGATGAGTCGATGGCATAACGCAAATCATGTCCGGCTCTGTCGGTCACAAAAGTGATGAGTTTCGCTGATGTTCCGGCTTCCCTGTTAAGCTTGCGATCCATAATCTCACATAATTTATGAATCAAATCAATGTTCGTCCACTCGTTGTTTCCTCCGATATTGTAAGTTTCACCATCTTTCCCGGTATGAAAAATCGTATCAATCGCACGGGCATGGTCATTTACCCATAACCAATCGCGGATGTTTTCACCTTTTCCATAAATAGGAATAGGTTTGTTATGTTTAATATTGTTGATCGAAAGCGGAATCAGTTTTTCAGGAAAATGGTTGGCGCCGTAATTGTTCGAACAATTGGAAACTACAACCGGCAAGCCGTAAGTGTCGTGATAAGCACGCACAAAATGATCGGAAGATGCTTTACTTGCCGAATAGGGTGAGTGTGGATCATATTTGGTTTCTTCGGTAAAGAAAGTACCATCCATCTCCAAAGCGCCATACACTTCATCTGTCGAAATATGATAGAAACGTTTACCATCCATATTCCCTTTCCATGCATTTTTAGCAGCATTCAGCAAATTACAAGTTCCGAAAACATTGGTACGAATGAATGAAAACGGATCAACAATAGAACGGTCTACGTGCGATTCGGCGGCCAAATGAATTACACCATCAAAATTGTATTTTGAAAACAAAGCCGATATAAACACTTCATCGGTAATATCCCCTTTCTCGAAGCAATAGTTTGGTGCAGCAGACAGGTCTTTCAAATTCTCAAGATTGCCGGCATAAGTCAGCGCATCAAGGTTTACAATTTGATATTCAGGATACTTCGTCACAAATAAACGAACAACATGAGAACCGATAAAACCGGCACCTCCGGTAATTAGAATAATCTTTTTCATATTATTGAGTTTGAAATTTTACTTTAATACATTCTAAAACAATATTTACTATTTTACAAGATAAATCATTTATAAATAACAATTTAAGCACCACATCCTACTCAACTACAAACATCAGTACAATACGGGCCTGTTCTTTTTTCACAAAGATACAACGTTTTTCATGTTTGACAAGTTGTTGAAAACTTTTAGGTCTAAAAAAAGTTGTTTTTAAAATACAAACGCTACTTTTGTAACATGGCAAAAATAAATCAACATATCGAAAAGCTACTGGCTTATCATGACTATGTAGTAGTACCAGGTCTGGGTGGATTTGTGGTGCAACATCAATCAGCAACTATCACAGCCGGACACATTTCAGCTCCTACAGCAACCGTAGGTTTTAACTCGTTAATGCAACATTCCGATGGCCTCCTCGCCATAGAAGTAGCAAGAGCTGAAGGAATTACCTACCGGAAGGCAGTTGAAATTATTGAGTCCGAAGTAAAAGAATTCAAGCATCAATTGCTGCAATTCACACATTTCCAATTGGGAAATCTGGGTTTCTTTTCGCTCAACGAAAACGGAAGCCTTCATTTTGTTCCTTGTACAAAAGTAGATTTTCTACCTTTAAACATTGGAATTAACGAATTGTTCGTTTCGGAACTGGAGCGCAAAGTAGAAAAAGAAGCGAAGAAAATATCCTTCGTTCTGCCTACTGCTAAAACATTCAGATATGCTGCAGCTGCTGTTTTATTATCGGCAATGTTAATGATTTCGCCACAAATGAACGACGTTCGCCGTGCCGAAACAGCCGATTTGCTTTCGCTCTCGATGCTTAAACCAACCATCGAAACACCTGCCAACAGCGCACCGGCACTTTGCCCCGAGCTTACCGAAACTAAACTCCCGGATGGAATTGTTCAAAACAACGACTCCAACCTGTATCATGTAGTAGTAGCCAGTCTTCCTACTCAACTATCGGCCGACAAACTTTGCGAATCACTTAAAAAAGAGAATTTTGAATGTGCTCACGTGCTGAAACCTGTAAAATCGTACAGAGTGTCAATTCGTTCGTTCGCTGAAAAAGCCGAAGCAATAGCGTTTATGGAAAATCTGCGCGCTTCGGACGAACGTTTCGAAACGGCATGGGTACTTTGCAAATAACTTAAAACCTAAAAAATCAATTCATTTTCAAGTTTTATTTCATTTTTTCGATAAATTATTTTATCCGAAAACAAAAAAGTAAGAGATTTATTGAAATCCGAAAATATATCACTATCTTTGCAGCCGCTTTTCGAGTAAAAGCATTAGGTATAATCATTTAAAAAAATAAAAAATGCCCGCAAAAATCAGATTACAACGTCACGGCCGTAAAGGATATGCTTATTACCATATCGTTATTGCTGACAGTCGTGCGCCACGTGATGGCAAATTTATCGAACGTATCGGTTCTTACAACCCAAACACCAACCCTGCAACAATTGATTTAAAATTCGAACGTGCTTTGCATTGGTTAACAACAGGTGCTCAACCAACTGATACCACACGCACTATCCTTTCAGCTGAAGGTGTTTTGTTGAAAAAACACTTGTTAGAAGGTGTAAAAAAAGGAGCATTCGATGCTACTGAAGCCGACAAACGTTTTGACGCGTGGAAAGCTGCAAAAGAAGCTAACCTTACTAAAACCAAAGAACAATTGGCTGCTGAAAAACAAGCTGATTTGAAAGCTCGCTTATCTGCCGAAGCAGAATCGAACAAAGCAAAAGCTGCCGAAGTAGCAAAGAAAAAAGCTGAAGCTATTGCAGCTCAGGCCGAGGCCGCTGCCGAAGCAACAACTGAAGCTCCTGCTGCTGAAGAAACTCCTGCTGCTGAATAAGAAAAATTCAAAAAAAAAATATAAGAAACCCGGAAGTAATTTCGGGTTTTTTTGTACCCATATTTTAAAATTGATATTGAAAAACGGTTCAATGTCTAAATCATTTTACCTGTAATGAATTATAATTGTTATATTTTTATTATTTTTACGCATGATTGAAAAACAAGTAAATATAGCGCTACAAGTACTACCTGTATCAAAAGACATTCACCCCTACAAACTGGTGGATAAAGCCATCGAAGTGATTGCCGCTTCGGGGCTCAACTATAAAGTTACTCCTTTCGAAACGGTAATGGAAGGAACTTACGACCAAATTATGGAAGTAGTAAAAAAAGCACAGAAGGCTTGTTATGATGCCGGCGCCGAAAGCATGATGACCTATATTAAAATTCAAAGTTCGAGAGAAGATGTGAGCATAGAAGATAAAATGGAGAAATACTAAACTCCCTTACTTCTACTTGAAAAATTCCATACGTTAATTACCAAATTATATGAAACTAAATGTTTCTGTCGTTTTGTTCCAACATCCTGTTTCAGAAGTCAATGCTTTGGTAGAACTTCTGTTAAAATCAGATGTTGTGGCTAAGATTTTTTTGGTAGATAACTCGCCCGCATCTACCGATGCATACTTAAAATTACCGGTGAATTATATTTTCAACGGACAAAATCTGGGTTATGGTGCAGCACACAACATAGCTCTACGCAAAAGCATTATTTCAGATGCAATCTATCATTTGGTAGTGAATCCCGACATTACTTTCGATCCAAAAATTTTAAATAACATCGTCGGATTTATGGATAAAAATACAAATATTGGACAATTAATGCCAAAAGTATTTTACCCTACCGGAGAAATTCAGTACCTTTGCAAGCTGTTACCTACTCCATACGATTTAATTTTCAGAAGGTTTTTGCCACAAAAATGGGTCAACAAACGAACTGAAATCTTTGAGATGAAAGCATCAGGATACAATAGAACAATGGATGTTCCTTATCTTTCGGGATGTTTTATGTTTTTCAGAACCTCGGCTTTAAAAGACATTGGTTTATTCGACGAACGTTTTTTCATGTATCCCGAAGATATTGACATAACCAGGAGAATGCACGCAAAGTACAGGACAGTATTTTATCCACAGGTAAGTATAGTTCATCATCATGCAAAAAGCTCTTATCTTAATTTTAAGATGTTAACCATACATACTTTTAATATGATAAAATATTTCAACAAGTGGGGTTGGTTTTTCGATAGAGAACGCACAGCGATAAACAATAAAATAAAAGCATCATTGACTGAAAATCAACAAAACAAATAAGCGTTGAGCGTCAAACTTAAATTTAGGTATTTTTTTAAAATTCATTCGTAACTATCATACAATTATGAACTTCAGCCTGATACAAATCACGAGCGCCTTTATGGTGCTTTTTGCGATTATTGATATTTTAGGATCCATCCCAATTATATTAAATATCAAAAAGAAGTCGAGCACTGTTTACCCATTCAGGGCAAGTGCAATTGCATTTCTTATTTTAGTTGTGTTTTTATTTTCAGGTGAAGGAATTCTAAAGCTCTTCAATGTCGACATTCAGTCATTTGCAGTGGCGGGCGCTCTTGTGATTTTTATTTTTGCAATAGAAATGATTCTCGACGTCGAAATTTTCAGAAACAAGGGCCCCGAGGGCGGTTCATCCATCGTACCACTTGCCTTTCCCTTGATAGCCGGACCAGGTTCTTTTACAACCTTGCTCTCGCTGCGGGCTGAGTACGACACCGTAAATATAATTATCGCACTTGTACTGAATCTTGTTTTTGTGTATTTTGTAATTCGCTCCACATCGCGAATCGAAAAGATGATTGGCGAAGGAGGCATCTACATCCTACGTAAATTCTTCGGAATCATTCTATTGGCCATATCAGTAAAACTTTTCACAACAAACATCGGCTCATTGTTATAGTCCGCCATTACATTATTTGATATAATTATTTCCCGGTACAGTTTCTACACATTTCGTGCTGTTTACGGTTACTAAGCACTGACATACGAAATTCGGTTGCCTTAGAGTTGTGCCAAACACCGCCAAAAGACCTGTCGGCAAGGTTACCAAAACTGTGAGTACCATCCTTATCGTAGCAGCAAGGAATCAAATCACCTTTCGAGCTAATGACTGCTGCACTCCACAGGCGTGAACAATGATTGGGAAGAGCATTTTTTACTTTATATGTTCCGTCGTTTGTTTTTTTATAGCGCGAATATTTTTCAAAACTCGTTAAAAGATCATTCCCATTTTCGAAATCGTACAATTGAGCTGATTTGAACACCAACCGATCAGCCTCTAATGATTTTGCAAGGGTCTTTATCTCTTTCATTTGATGTTCGTTGGTTTTCAGCACAATAAACTGTATTTCTACCAACGGAGTTACCGATTTTAATTCTTTTTTCCATTTATTGATGTGCTGCACCCCTTCGATGGTTTTTATTAATTTTCCTCCTTTCCTGTATTGCTCATAAACTTCCTGCGTAGTTCCATCCATCGACACAATTAATTTATCCAATCCCGAAAGAACAAGCTCTTTTGCCCTTTCTGAATTAAGCAGTTGCGCATTGGTGGATGTAGAAGTAAAAATTTTAGCGTTGTGAGCATAATTTATTAACTGGTGAAGGTTTCTGTTCAGCAAAGGTTCGCCCTGAAAATAAAAAATCACATGAAACAATTCACGCTTCAACTCATCTATACAATTACTAAAAAACTCATTATCTATTAAATTACCGCTTGACTTCGCCTTTTGACCAACAGGACATTCGGGGCATTTTAATTGACAGAAGTCGGCCGGCTCCACAGAAATAAAAGCAGGTCGGAGAGTCGAAGTAAAATTAAGCGCCTTTCGATGAAATAAATAAGAAGAATACAAACCAATAAAATTAGTTATTTTCCTCAAACTTAAATAATTAAAAGTATGAAGAAGGAATAAAATATAATTTTTGATATAATGCATAAACGAATAATTTTTGATTTAAAAAAACAATTTTCAGAATATCGTGTCTGCCAGGTCAATCTATTTTAGAAAAAACGTGAAAACAATTTGCAAAGTAAACAGAATTTAAAACAAAAACTATATATTTGTAGTCAATAAAAAAATTCGAATATTAAATCAATTTATAACAAAACACAATTTTATGAGAAAGCAATTATTTTTTATGGTTTCTATGCTGCTTGTGCTGGTGTTGAGCTCTTGTAACAAAGATCTTAAAGCATTAGATCCAAGCTTATTTACTTGTACTCCAAATCCCCTTGAAGTAAAAGGCGGCAAAGTAGATGCAACTATTACAGGAACTTTCCCGGTGAAGTATTTTGCGAAAAATGCTACAGTAACAGTTACACCCGTTCTTACTTTCAACGGTAAAGAGGTAAAAGCAGCTGCTTCCACTTTTCAGGGCGAAAAAGTAGTTGGTAACAACAAAACAATCAGCTACAAAGCTGGTGGATCATACACAATCAAAACATCTTTCGATTACAATCCCGAAATGATTAAATCTGAATTGTGGTTAGATTTCAGTGTATCGACAAAGAAAAAAACATACACACTTCAGCGCGTAAAAGTGGCTGATGGCGTGATTGCTACATCTCAATTGGCATCTACAAGTTTTGGAGCCGAAAACGGTGCTGTTATTATTCCTGATAAATTCCAACGCGTAATTCAGGAAATGCAGGAAGCTGATATTAAATTCCTTATCCAACAATCGGAACTTCGCAAATCAGAAGCTAAATCGGAAGATATTGTAGCTTTGACAAAAAAGATCAAAGAAGCGAAAGAAACTCAGAACAAACAGGTTTCAGGTCTGGAAATTGCAGGTTATGCATCTCCAGATGGAGCAGTAGAGTTGAATACTAATCTTGCTGAAAAACGCCAGAAAGTGACTAACGAATTCATTAATAAAGAATTAAAGAAAATTAAAACTTCGGTTAAAGTTGACTCGAAATTTACTGCTGAAGATTGGGATGGTTTCCAGAAATTAATGGAAAGTTCAAACATTCAGGACAAACAAGTAATTCTACGCGTACTTTCGATGTACAGCGATCCTGAACAACGCGAAAACGAAATCAAAAACCTTTCAGTTGCTTTCAAGAGCATTGCAGATGAAATACTTCCACAACTTCGTCGTTCACGTTTGAAACTTACAGTTGATGTAACTGGTAAATCGGACGAAGAAATTGCTAAATTAGCCAACGAAGATGTTTCAAAATTAAGCGTTGAAGAATTGCTTTATGCAGCTACACTTACCGAAGACGCTAATAAAAAAGCTGATATCTATCAGAAAGCAGTTACTGCATTCCCAACCGACATGCGCGCGTTCAACAATTTAGGAGCTGTTCAGTACGAACTTGGAAAAGTTGATGCTGCTGCCGATAATTTTGCTAAAGCTTTGGCTATCGATGCTAAAAACGCAGATGCTAATTACAACGCAGGCTTAGCAGCTTTGGCTAAAGGTGATTTATCAAAAGCTGAAGTTGCTTTTGGTAAAGCTGCCGGAACAAAAGGAAACTTAGGAAATGCACTTGGTACTGTGTACACACTGAAAGGTGACTATACAAAAGCTAAATCGGCATTTGGACCAATCGCAACAAACAATGCTGCCCTGATTCAGATTCTCGATGGAAACTATAACGGTGCCCGCACAACCTTGGATGCTGTTAAACAACCAGATGCGCTGACTTCGTATTTAGCTGCTATAATTGGTGCCCGCACCAACAACCGCGACGCAGTATACGGAAATCTTCGCAAAGCTGTAAGTTTAGATGCTGCTTACAAAGCAAAAGCGCTTGTTGATTTAGAATTCTCTAAATTCTTTACTGACGAAGCTTTTAATGCGATTGTAAAATAAAACTATTCGTCAAAGTCATAAAAAAGCCGGTATAGTTTTCTATATCGGCTTTTTATATGTCATTTTGACATACTTCTTCCGGCAATTCTCAATACACTACACAACGGTACAGATTTTGTCTGTTCAACTTACACGAACAAATAAAAAGATCAAAAAAAACGATTTACAATTTAGTATGTACATTTACTGATAATCAGACAAATAATTTGGCTGATTATTAAAAATTAATTGAAGGCAAAGCATGAGCGAAAACGAACAAATAGTGAATAAAATTGTTGAAGGTATACAGGAAAGAAAGGGCAAAGAAGTAGTGGTGGTTAACCTCAAAAAGCTAAAAGAGGCACCTTGTAGTTACTTTGTAATCTGCGAAGGAGATTCAAATGTACATGTAAACGCAGTAGCAACATCTATAAAAGACTGGGTAAACGAGAAGATAAAAGTAAAACCATATGCTACTGCCGGGTTTGAAAATTGTGAGTGGATAGCAATGGATTACGGCCAAATCATTGTTCATGTGTTTCAACGTCACACACGGGCTTTTTACGATATCGAGCATTTATGGGCCGATGCCGACCTGAAACGAATTGAAAATTTAATTTAAAAACAAATAATCTATTGAACAATAGAATGGAAAACAAAACATCAAAAGACAATCCCAAGCCAACCGGTAAAGGCCCAAAATTCAATATCACCTGGATTTATGGAATCATAATACTCGTATTGATTGGTTCCTATTTTCTTAACGATACTGCGCCTCTAAAGGAAGTACCCTATTCTACTTTTGAAGAATATGTAAAAAAGGGACATATCGAAAAAATTGAAGTCTATCCAAACAAGAATACAATTTCGGCAAAAGTCAACAAAACTTCTGTAAAAATTGTATATGGCGACAAATCAAACTTGTACGAAAAAGATAGACTCATAAGCGTAAGAATTCCGTCGGTTGAGGAATTCTCGAAATTTATAAACAAATCCAAAGAAGATAATTTATATCGCGGAATTGTTGAATACAAGGAGAGTCGCGATTACATTGAATTATTTCTGTACAGCATACTTCCATTCCTTTTGCTGATTCTGTTCTTCGTATTTATGAGCCGCAGAATGTCAGGTCAAATGGGCGGTGGCGGAGGTGGAGGTATTTTTAACGTCGGAAAATCGAAAGCACAATTATTCGACAAAGGAAGTACCGAAAACAGAGTTACATTTAAAGATGTAGCCGGACTTGCCGAGGCAAAACAAGAAATCGAAGAAATTGTATCCTTCCTTAAAAACCCATCAAAATATACTGAACTTGGTGGTAAAATTCCAAAAGGAGCATTGCTTGTAGGTCCTCCTGGAACAGGAAAAACATTGTTGGCCAAGGCTGTAGCTGGTGAAGCTGATGTACCTTTCTTCTCAATGTCGGGTTCCGATTTTGTTGAAATGTTTGTGGGAGTAGGTGCTTCGCGCGTTCGGGATTTGTTCCGTCAGGCCAAAGAAAAATCACCCTGTATCATTTTTATCGACGAAATAGATGCTGTAGGGCGTGCCCGTGGCAAAAACCCAAATATGGGAAGCAACGATGAACGCGAAAACACATTAAATCAATTACTTACAGAAATGGACGGTTTTGGATCGAACAGTGGAGTCATTATTCTTGCTGCTACCAACCGTGCCGACATTTTGGATAAAGCCTTGTTGCGTGCCGGTCGTTTCGATCGTCAGATACATGTAGATTTACCCGATGTACACGAACGTAAGCAGATTTTCAACGTTCACCTTCGTCCTATCAAAATCAACGAAACAGTCGATGTGAATTTTCTTGCCAAACAAACTCCTGGTTTTTCGGGAGCCGACATAGCCAATGTTTGTAACGAAGCTGCTTTGATAGCAGCCCGAAAAAACAAATCTTTCGTCGAAAAACAAGACTTTATGGATGCTGTCGACCGTATCGTGGGTGGACTTGAGAAAAAGACAAAAATAACAACCGTTGCCGAAAAGAAATCAATAGCCTATCACGAAGCCGGACATGCCACTATCAGTTGGATGACCGAACATGCCAATCCGCTCGTAAAAGTAACAATTGTGCCTCGTGGAGAAGCCCTTGGAGCAGCATGGTATTTGCCCGAAGAACGTCAGTTGACAAACAAAGATCATATTCTTGACGAGATGTGTTCTACATTAGGAGGGCGTGCTGCTGAGGAAGTTTTCCTGAAACAAATTTCGACAGGCGCCATCAACGATTTGGAACGTGTTACAAAACGTGCATATGCAATGGTAGCTTATTTCGGAATGAGTGAAAACATGCCCAATATGAGCTATTATGATTCATCCGGCAATTCTGATTATGGCTTTACAAAGCCATACAGCGAAAAAACAGCAGAATTAATTGATGAAGAGGCAAAAAGAATTGTAGCACAAGAGTACGAACGCGCAAAACAAATTCTGACTGATAATGCTACCGGACATAATGCGTTGGCGGAATTGCTGATTGAACGTGAAGTGATTTTTGCCGAGGACCTTGAAAAAATATTTGGCAAACGTCAGTGGACTTCGCGGCAGGATGAGTTAATGGCTCAGAATGGAGGAACTGATATTCTGGACGAAACTCCAAAATTAGGTGCAGCTTCTACTCCTGAAATTAATTCTACGGTTGAAACAGCTGAAGACACTGAACAAAAAGAGACTACTACAACCGAATTGTAATTCTCAATATGTCAGATCAATCAAGGATTGAAATATTAAATAAAATTGCAGCTACCCAAGAAAAAAGGGTGGCTGCAATTTCTGCTTATGAAACAAGCAACGACAGCATTTACCATCCGGTTTTACCTGATATGGTCAGTTGTTTTCGATCCGAAATTGAAGCAATTAATGGTAAATGTATTGTTTGCAGCAGCAATGAAACCCTGATTCAGCATTTAAAAGAAACAATTTCGGAGAAGCAGCTTTCCTCAATATTTTGCATGGATAAAGAAATTCTGAACTTCCTTAAAAGCAATGACATCAATTGCAGCAACGAAGTATCTGATTTCACAGAAATGCAGGCAGGAATCACTTCGTGCGAATTCCTGGTAGCACGCACCGGCAGTATCATTGTAAGTTCGGCTGGCGATTCGGGACGCAGAATGAACGTCTTTCCGCCGATTCACCTTGTACTTGCCAATTCTGCTCAGCTCGTTCAACTTCCCGAAGATGCACTCGTTGCAGTACAATCAAAATACAAAAACAATTTACCTTCGACAGTTACCACAATCACAGGCCCCAGTAGAACGGCTGATATTGAAAAAACACTTGTTCTTGGCGCTCACGGACCAAAAGAATTGGTCGTTTTCCTTTCATTAGTCTAAACTTTTGCTATCTTTGTGCATGTTTATTTCAAACGATTAACAATGATTTTCTTTCAAAATATTTGTCTTGGAAAATTATTTTTATTCCCTAAGTTTTTTAATCATTCAACTAAGATCATATGAAAACCTTAAAAGTATCAGCTTCGCTTCTTATTCTTCTTTCGTTAATGTTTTCGTGTAGCCCGATATATAAATGTGGCGACCCAAAACCAACGAAAAAGTTATTTGTACCCAAAGCTTTTAAAGTTGTTATCGACGAACGTGATTCTTTATGTTCAACGCTGGCAATCAGAGAAAATAAAATTGCTGAACTCAATGCCGATGTTGCCGATTTGAATAAAAATATTTTGAATGCCGATATCAAATTCCGACAACTGGATCAACAATATAACGATTTGATGAATGCCAACTTATCGCAAACCGAACAATTCAACCTTACGCTCAAACAGAAATCGGACGAATTAACAAACAAGGAAAAGCAATTAAAGGAACGTGAAAGTGCTTTGAACGATATGCAAAAAGTGATTGCCCGCCAGGATTCTATCACGAACCGCTTGAATTCAATTTTACGGGATGCATTGTTGGGCTTTAAGTCCGACGAACTTTCGGTAGAAATTAAAAACGGTAAAGTATACGTGTCAATGTCCGACAAATTACTGTTTAAATCGGGAAGCGCCACTGTAGAAACAAAAGGTTCCGAAGCCATCAAGTTACTTGCCGAAGTGCTGAACAAAAATGCAGATATCGATATTCTTGTGGAAGGTCATACTGACAATATTCCGATTAAAACTGCATTGTATCGCGACAACTGGGACTTAAGTGTAGCCCGTTCTATCTCGATAGTTCGTATTTTGACGGACGATTATAAAATTGCACCGCTGCGCTTAACCGCCTCCGGAAAAGGTGAATTTACACCTCGCGCCTCTAATGCTACTGCCGAAGGAAGAGCATTGAATCGCCGCACTGAGATAATTTTATCGCCCAAGCTGGATGAAATTATGCAATTGCTTAAAGCAAACAAGTAAAAACGCAACCTTATTTAACCATATAATTTAAAATCACTTACGAAACAATCCGGCTCTTGCAGTACAGGTTTCACGTGGCATTATAATTTTTTTACGCATGAATAACTTTATTAAACGAACCCTGAGTGGAGCTTTTTTTATAGCTATTATTATCGGGTCGATACTGCTCGACGCTTATGTATTTGCAGCAATATTTGCAATAATAACAGGTTGGGCTGTGAAGGAGTTTTACAAATTGGTAAATACGCAAGAAAATGTAGAAGTTAATTCATGGTTGGGGGTAGGTGGAGCTGTTCTGCTTTTTCTTACCTCATTTTTACATGCTGCTGATGTAATAAGGTATCCGGTATTCTCGTTTTATGGATTATATATAGTGCTGGCATTAATTGCCGAATTGTACTTAAAAAAGAAAAATCCCATACACAACTGGGCTTATTTTATTCTTGGTCAAATATTTATAGCCTTACCGTTTTCTTTACTTAACTTTATTGCTTTTATTGATGCCGATCAGTTCAAACCGTTGATTTTACTTGCCGTTTTCGTTACCATTTGGGTGAATGACACCGGAGCATATCTTTTTGGCATTACCTTCGGTAAGCATCGCCTGTTCGAACGCATTTCGCCTAAAAAATCATGGGAAGGATTTTTTGGTGGTGCCCTGGCCGCTTTGGCTTCTGGCTATGTTTTTTCATTGTTCATTCCCGAAATATCGTTGATCCAATGGTTGATTTTTTCGGAGATAATTGTCGTTTTCGGAACTTTTGGCGATTTAATTGAATCGCTTATGAAACGGACTTTACAAGTAAAAGATTCAGGTACAGCCATTCCGGGTCATGGAGGTCTGCTTGATCGTTTTGACAGCATGCTGTTAGCGGCGCCGGTTATTTTTATTTATCTGAGCTTTCTTTTCTGATGAATGAATTGAAATAAATCAAAATATAGAAATTAAAATATACAATAATTGCCATGAATACAGAATTTGACGAAATACGTTGCTATAACAACGATGAAATTCCCGATGCGTTGGAACGACTCAGCCATGAGAAACAGTTTATGAAAGTGCTCAGTACCATCTATCCTTTACTACCAAAAGATATGATAAAACAAAGACTGACAGGATTTAAAACAAATTACGAGTTTCAGAAAACGCTCGTTTATCCTTTTTTGCAAAACCTCGAAGCAAACCTCACCAAGGGCATTGACATTTTGGGACTGAACAATATTGATACTTCCAAACCGTATCTTTACATTTCCAATCACAGGGATATAATCCTCGATTCGGCATTTTTATGTGCAAAATTAATTGAGCAGAGAATGGATACCGTAGAAATTGCCATTGGCGACAATCTGCTTATTTTTCCATGGATTGAAGAATTGGTACGTGTCAATAAGAGTTTTGTGGTAAAACGCGGATTAAGCCCCCGACAAAATCTTGAAAGCTCCAAACGCCTCTCCTCCTATATTGCTTACACCATTAACGAAAAACAGCAATCCATTTGGATAGCACAACGGGAAGGACGCGCCAAGGATGCCAACGACCGTACGCAGGAAAGTTTGCTCAAGATGCTCAATATGAGTGGAAATGAGGATTTTGCATCCAACCTGTCTCGACTGAATATCTGCCCATTAAGTATTTCGTACGAATATGATCCTTGCGACTTTCTGAAAGCCAAAGAGTTTCAGCAGAAACGCGATAATCCGGATTTTAAGAAACAGGATATGGACGATCTGGTGAATATGCAAACCGGAGTAATGGGTTATAAAGGCAAGATCGTATATTCCGTTACAGGAGATATCAACAAAGAACTCGCTGAGCTGGCTGCCACAACCAAGAACAAAAATGAACTGATTACGCTTACTGCTCAGCTTATCGACCGTAGGATCCATTCGAATTACAGTATTTATGCTGTAAACAAAGTAGCTTACGATCTTTTGAACGGAACAACACGTTTCGAAAAGGAATATACAATGATGGAGAAACTTGATTTTGAATCGTATATCGAAAAACAAATTCAAAAAATTGACCTTATCAATAAAGATCTTGATTTTCTGAAAAAGAAAATACTCGAAATGTATGCAAATCCTTTGATCAATTATCTTCAGGCGAAATAAATTCAAAAAAAGGAGAAAAAAACGAAGCGTCCGAAGTTCAATTGCTTTGGACGCTTTTTTTTTAAGAAATTAAATCCCTATATTTTTTTGATAAGCAAAATGTCATCTGATAGTCAGCATATTTAAGATAAGTCAACATCAGTTTTCAATCTTAATTTCAGCAATAATTTTTAGTTAGTTTTAATAATAGAAGAATTATTGTTATTTTCGCGCCACTTTTAGAGAAATGATATCGTTAGCAGTTAAGTTATGAAGAAAAAAATTGTTTTTATTATTAACCCTATTTCCGGAACAATCAAAAAGGATGAAATTCCACTAATGATAAGCGAAGAAATAGATGCTAATTTATTTGACATTACTGTTTTATTTACCGAATATCGCGGTCATGGCTGCGAACTTGCACGCACTTACCTGAGCAAGGGCTATGACTACATAGTGGCTGTTGGAGGAGATGGAACAGTAAACGAAGTGGCACGGGAATTAATTCATTCAACGGCCTCGTTGGGCATTGTACCCATAGGCTCAGGGAACGGACTTGCCCGACACCTGAACATCCCCATGAGCCCACGCAAAGCAATAGCCCAAATCAATCATTCTGAAAGTATTCTTATAGATTATGGAATTGTAAATAAGCAACCCTTCTTTTGTACTTGTGGAACTGGCTTTGATGCTTACGTAAGTACAGAATTTGCCAAAGGGAAAAGTCGTGGAATTATGTCGTATATCGAAAAAATGATTACTGGTTATTTCAATTACAAATCGCAAAACTATCATCTCGTAGGCAAAGGAATTGACCTAAAAACCAAGGCTTTTGTAATGACTTTTGCCAATGCTTCGCAATGGGGAAACAATGCCTACATTGCGCCGCAAGCCAGCATTCAGGACGGAAAAATAGATATTTCAATCATGAGTCGCTTTCCGGTGATAGCCATTCCAACACTGGCACTTCAGCTTTTCACAAAAACAATCGACAATGATATTTTTATGACCACTCTACGCACCGACGAAATCACTTTGTATCGCGAAGAGTCAGGACCTTTTCATTATGATGGAGAACCATACGAAGAAGGAAAAGAGATTCATATTAAGCTGGTACCGGACGGATTGAAAGTGTTAGTAAAGAAAAGATTCTGATTCGCTTACGAGTGAGTTTTATCACACTTTTAGCTTCAGTTTTTCTTCCACAAAGTGGCGAACAAGGTTTACAGTTCCTTCGATACCAAGTGCCGATGTATTAATGCACAAATGATATGACTCTGCTGCTCCCCACACTTTGTTACTGTAAAAATTGTAATAACCCGAGCGTTTCTTATCTGTTTTTTCGATCAATTCTTCTGCTTTTTCGGCAGTAAGCCCTTGTTTTTGCATAACCCGTTTGACCCTATCGGCTGGATCGGCCGCAATAAACACATTCACAACACGCTCGTTATCGCGCAAAATATAATCGGCGCAGCGGCCCACAAATAGACATGATTTTTTTTCGGCCAATTCACGAATCACATCGCTTTGAATCTTGAACAGCGTTTCGTTACACAAATAATTGCCGGCATATACTTCATTGTTCACGCCACTGTGCATACTAAAAATGCCGTGAATCATGCTCCGACCTGTTTTTTCGTCCATTTTTTCGAACAAACCTTTTGCCAGACCACTTTTCTCTGAAGCCATTTCTATCAATTCTTTGTCGTAAAAATCAATGTTTAGCGCCGCTGCCAAAAGGAGTCCCACCTCGTGGCCTCCACTTCCTAACTGGCGACCAATATTAATTACAAAATTTTCATTCATACTATTTTATACTGATATAAAGTTATGTGAAAAGTAAAACTATTTCTGAGCTTTAAGCGAGCGAAATTGCGACGCCAACATAAAAGCCGCTATAATGGTTGATGCAAAATCGGCCACAGGCATACTGTACCAAATGCCTTTTACTCCAAAAAACAAAGGTAAAATCAGAAGTGCTGGCAATAAAAATATTAATTGCCGGGTAAGCGAAAGAAAAATAGCTTTCCCTGCCATACCAATACTCTGAAAGAAGTTACTGGTAACCATCTGAAAACCAATCACCGGAAAAAACAGTAGCACAATCCGCAAACCTTCGACCGAACGATCAATTAACTCTTTATCGTCGGTAAAAGCAGAAGCCACTGCGTACGGAAAAAGCTGCCCGATAATAAATCCTACAACCACTACTGCTGTAGCCATAATGATGGTTTTTTTCAACACTTCGGATACGCGTCCATACTGCCCGGCGCCATAATTGTAGCCGGCTATAGGTTGCATCCCCTGATTGAATCCCATTACTATCATTGCAAAAAAGAAAATAACCCGGTTCACTATACCATAAGCTCCTACGGATAAATCGCCGCCATAACGAATAAGTCCCTGATTGATAACAACAACAATAATGCAAGAAGCTGCATTCATTAAAAAAGGAGATAAGCCTATGGAGAGTATATCGGCAACAATTTTTCGTTGTAATCTGAAAAACTCTTTCTTGAAATGAATAAACTGGTTTTTATTGCTGAAAATCTTAATTTGCCAAATAAGCATTATCGTTTGAGCAATAATTGTAGCAAATGCACTTCCCTGTATTCCCCATTTAAAACCAAATATAAATAAGGGGTTCAGTACTATATTAATAAGTACCGAAAAAAGAGTGGCATACATTGATTTTTGAGGATTTCCGGTAGATCGCAGTAAGGCATTGAGCCCCATGTATAAATGCGTAATTACATTTCCAAGCAGGATAACCACCATATATTCATGAGCATACGGTAGTGTGGCCTCGCTGGCTCCGAAGAAATAAAGAATGGGATCGAGAAATACAAGCACAACAATTGTGAACGAAATCCCGATAATAATATTGAGGAGAAAAACATTTCCAAGAATTTTGTTCGACGACAGGTAGTCTTTCTGACCAAGCCGCATTGACATAAGCGCCGCACCTCCTGCTCCCACTAACGACCCGAAAGCAGCTGCTAGATTCATAAGCGGAAAAGTAAGCGCCAAACCCGAAATGGCCAATGCACCAACCCCATGACCAATAAAAATGCTGTCGGTAATGTGGTATATCGATGAAGCCGTCATGGCTATAATGGCAGGAATTGCATATTGCAGAAGCAACTTCCCTATGTCTTCTGTACCCAACGCAATGGGCGAACTTTTCTGTTCCATTTGCTATTTTTTAATAAACATACGACTGCAAAGGTACTAAAAATTTGTCGCCATCGCATATTTTTTTGGTTTGTTTATATATGAAGCTGAGCTTTGTGGATTACTTATTTTACTGATTGTTAACTAATAAATTCTCATTCAACACTTATTTGATAAAAAATTATTATTTTTGCAAAAATGGTTCCAACAAACACTAAGTCAGAAGCATGTTGACCTACTTATCGGGATTTATAAGATCGTTCATTTACTATCTCATTGTTGCGCGTCAGTTAAAACGCCAGCGAAAATTCATGGCACTTGAACTCAAGCCCCTGCTTGATAATGCCCAAAACCGTAACGATGGCAGCATGGATACCGACGATTTCAAAAAAATAAATTTATATGGACTTGCCATTCCTGCTGTGTTAGGAGAAGCCTTTTGTTCCCTGCGCGGCAAACCAATGACAGAAAAAGAAAGAATGTCGGTGACATGTTTGGGTGGTATCACCGGCTTGTTCGACGATTTATTCGACCGCAGAAACCTATCTCCCGACTATATCTATCAATTACTTCAGCATCCTTCCGAGAAGAACGCTGCTAATATAAATGAAAAACTATTGGTGAAATTATACACACTTGGACTTGAAAATTCCGACAAGCCTGAGCTAATAAAAACCTATGCAGCAAAAGTATACGAAGCACAGCTAATGAGTCTTCGGCAAAACTCTCCGGGATTGACACGAGATGAAATAAAGCAGATTACTTTTGAAAAAGGTGGCGTTTCCATGCCACTTTATCGCTGTGGTTTCGGTGGCGAAATTCCCGAGACAGAATACAATCTGATATACAACCTGGGAGCGATAGGACAACTTGAAAACGACATTTTCGATGTTTACAAAGATCATAAATCCGGAGTGCAAACACTTGCTACCACCGAAACAGACATCAGTCAGCTCAGACAAATTTACGAAACTCAACTTAAAAAAATCTTTGACCTTTTAGAACAAGTTGCATTTCCGCCCGAAAATAAAAAAAAATTCCGACACTTTGTTGTCTTGGTAGTGGGCAGTGGTTTAGTTTGTATTGATCAGCTAATGCGTACTTCAAAACACACCCGGGGAGTGTTTATACCCGACAACTACGATCGTAAAGATCTGATTTGCGACATGCAACATCCGTTCAACATCCTGAAATTACTACATTATGCAGCAATTTACGCTAAAAAGTAGTACTTTTGTAGGCTAAATCCAGACCGTTTTCCTTGCAAAAAAAGAAAGCAGCCTATTTAAAACGATCAAAACAACTTGTATGGCTAAGAGCAAAAAACCACATCCTATTTTTACTGACATTACAATCACCGATATTGCTGCCGAAGGCAAAGCCATAGCTAAAGTCAACGATATAGTTGTCTTTGTTCCTTTTGTTGTTCCCGGCGATGTGGTCGACTTACAGGTGACTCGCAAAAAAAGTCACTTTATGGAAGCACGTCCCATTCATTTTCATAGTTTTTCGGAAAAACGTACCGAAGCTGTATGCGAACATTATGGCATCTGCGGTGGGTGCAAATGGCAGATTTTGCCTTATGCCGAACAAATCCGATACAAACAGAAACAGGTAGTTGACCATCTGACGCGCATTGGTAAAATAGCCTTACCCGAAATTACGCCTATACTTGGAGCAAAAAAAAACGAGTTCTATCGCAATAAACTTGAATTCACTTTTTCGAATAAACGCTGGCGCACAAACGAAGAAATTGCCGACGGAAAAGTATTCGACACCATGAATGCCGTTGGATTTCACATTCCCGGACAATTCGATAAGGTGCTCGACATCAACAAATGCTGGCTACAGACCGAAGATTCGAATGAAATAAGAAATGAAGTACGCTGTTATGCGCTCGAGAAAGAACTCACTTTCTTCGATCTTCGGGCTCAGGAAGGATTTCTTCGCACCATGATGGTACGCACCACCTCTACAGGTGAATTAATGGTGATAATGGTTTTCTTCTACGAAGATATAGATGCACAAAATGCACTTCTTCAACATATTGCCGATAAATTTCCACAAATCACATCACTACTTTACGTTATAAACTCCAAAGCCAACGATACAATTACCGACCAGGAAATCCTATTGTTCAAAGGCACCGAATGTATTTACGAAGAAATGGAAGGGCTGCAATTCAAAATTGGTCCTAAATCGTTTTATCAAACAAATTCGGAGCAGGCTTACGAGTTGTATAAAATAGTCCGCAATTTAGCCGGACTTACAGGAAGCGAACTGGTCTACGATCTTTACACCGGCACCGGCACCATTGCCAACTTTGTGGCACATCAAGCCCGTTTTGTAGTGGGTATCGAATATGTGCCAGAGGCCATTGAAGATGCTGTGATTAATTCGAAACTGAATAATATTGATAATACTTTATTTTTTGCAGGAGACATGAAAGACATTCTGACTGCTGCTTTTATAGAAAAAAACGGGAAACCCGATGTTATCATTACAGACCCACCACGTGCAGGAATGCACGACGATGTGATCAATGCTATTTTGCTTGCCGAGCCCAAACGCATTGTATATGTTAGCTGCAATCCGGCCACTCAGGCCCGCGATTTAAGCCTGCTCGACACAGCCTACAAAGTTGAGGCTGTTCAACCTGTGGACATGTTTCCACACACACATCATGTTGAAAACGTGGTATTATTAATCAAAAGATAAAAATCAAAATCACAACAAAGTTTTATACTAGAAAAAAGTTTTTAAAGTTACTGTTTTAAGTTAACTGACAATAAATAAACATACGCTTTCAGCCATAACTTTATTTGTAATTCAGGAAACGAAACTAAATTTAACTTTACACAGACATCAGTATTTCAGCAAGATACATTTTTGAATTTCAAAAAACAAAATGATTTGTTGGCTGTGGTATTTTTTTTCCGTTATTTTGTCAGGATTTTGAAATAAAAACAGATGAAAAACACATATTTATGGGAGTAGAAATAAAAGAGGTTCAGTCAAAAAAAGAATTAAAAAAATTCATTCGTTTTGGTATAGATTTATATAAAAACTGTGAGTTTGCTGCACCTCCGTTATTAATGGACGATTCACTTAACCTCACAAAAGGTATCAATCCGGCGCTTGAATTTTGTGAAACAGCTTATTTCTTAGCTTACAAAAACAATAAAATTGTTGGTCGCATTGCCGGAATCATAAATCCGGTTTCCAATAAAACCTGGAACGAAAAAAATGCTCGTTTTGGCTGGATCGATTTTATCGACGATGCTGAAGTAGTTGATGCCTTGTTTGCCGCCGCCGAGCAGTGGGCAAAATCAAAAGGAATGACTGCAATACATGGTCCATTAGGCTTTACCGATTTTGACCATGAAGGTACGCTCATCGAAGGATATGATAAACCGGGCACACTGGCGACTATTTACAACTACCCATATTACCCCGAACACATTGAGCGAAATGGTTATGTAAAAGATATCGACTGGAAAGAATATCTAATCACAGTGCCCGAAGTTTTTCCGGAAAAGTATTTTCGTATTGCCGAGATAGTAAAGCAGAAATTCAATGTGACGTCCAAGAAATTTAAGTCGCGCAAGGAAGTGGTCGATAATTATGCCCATAAGATTTTCGATTTACTCAATTTATGCTACTCACATTTGTATGGATTTACAAAACTAAACGAGAAACAGATCCATTTTTATATTAAACTGTATTTCAGCTTCTTTAGGCTCGATACAATTTCAATTGTTGTTGATGAAAAAGACGATGTTGTAGGCCTGGGTATTGCTATGCCCAGTTTCACAAAAGCGCTTCAAAAAGCCAAAGGAAGGCTTTTCCCGCTGGGTTGGTTTTATATGCTAAGAGCATTAAAGAAAAACGATTTAATCGACTTGTACCTTATAGCTGTTCATCCTGATTATCAAAGCAGGGGGCTGACTTCGGTTATTTTTGCCGACATCATGCCCAATGCAGCAAAGAATGGCTATAAATTTGCCGAATCAAATCCCGAACTCGAAACCAATACCCGCATGTCATCGCAGTGGGGCAGTTTCGAATATGTAAACCACAAAAAAAGGAGGGTTTACATAAAACACATTTAAGATTTGTAATAGTCTGAGGGTTTTCAAAACAGCTCTGAGACCTAAACAATCTTTGTTTTTTGGATTTTAAATTTTAAAAAGAATGACACGTAAATTTGATTTTTTGGTCATTGGAAGCGGAATGGCGGGTATAAGCTTTGCCCTGAAAGCCGCGCCGTATGGTAAAGTAGCTTTATTGTGTAAAACAACCCTCGAAGAGTCGAATACATCATATGCGCAGGGTGGAATTGCAGCTGTGACTTACGAGCCCGACAGTTTTGAGAAACATATTCAGGACACACTGATTGCGGGTGATGGGCATTGCAACCTTGCAGCTGTAGAAAAAGTAATACGTGAGGCGCCTGATCAAATCAAAGAATTGTTGAGTTGGGGAGTAGATTTTGATAGAACAGACGACGGAGAATTTGATTTGCATCGCGAGGGAGGTCATTCCGAACACCGCATTCTACATCATAAGGACAATACAGGCTTTGAAATTCAACAAAGCATGGTGCGTAAGGTAAAAAATCATCCAAATATTGAGATATTTGAAAATTATTTCGCCATCGAAATTCTGACTCAGCACCATTTGGGTGAGGTTGTCACTCAGCATACACCCAATATCGAATGTTACGGCGCTTATGTGCTGAATCAGCAAACAAATCATATTCATACTTTTCTGGCGAAGACCACTTTACTTGCTACTGGTGGCATTGGAACCGTGTATGCCACTACAACCAATCCCGGCATAGCTACAGGCGATGGCATTGCCATGGCTCAACGTGCCCGCGCCGTGATTGCCGATATGGAGTTTGTTCAGTTTCATCCTACCGGACTGTATCAGCCCGGTGCACGCCCCACATATCTTATCACTGAAGCTATTCGTGGCTATGGAGCCATATTGCGATGCAAGGATGGACGAGAATTTATGCAAAAGTATGATGAACGCGGCTCGCTTGCTCCACGTGACATTGTGGCACGTGCCATCGACAACGAAATGAAGATACGCGGTCATGAATTTGTATACCTTGATGTGACCCACAAAGACGCAGAAGAAACAAAGAAGCATTTCCCTAATATTTATAAAAAATGTCTGGAACTAGGTATTGATATCACAAAAGATATGATTCCGGTGTCGCCCATCCAACATTATCTCTGTGGTGGTATAGTTGTTGATTTAAATGCACGTACTTCTATCAACCATTTGTATGCCGCCGGCGAATGTACATGCACAGGGCTTCATGGAGCCAATAGATTAGCTTCCAACTCATTACTCGAAGCCATTGTATATGCCGATTCGGCTGTAAAAGATGCGGTAAAACACATTGAAACAATCGAATATAATGAGTTTATACCCGAATGGAACGATGAAGGAACAAAATTGCCGGAGGAAATGGTATTGATTACACAAAGTTTTCGGGAGGTGGAGCAAATAATGAATGCTTATGTCGGGATTGTACGTTCGAACCTTCGGTTAAAGCGCGCTATGAACCGACTGGAAATCCTTTTCCGCGAAACCGAAGATTTATTCGAACGATCAGTCGTTTCCCGCGAAATATGCGAATTGCGCAACGTAATAAGTGTGGCTTATCTGATTATCAAACATGCACTTCGCCGCAAAGAAAGCCGTGGTTTACATTACACAATAGATTATCCGAAATTGATGCGACACGAGTCCTGATAATTTTTTTCAAAACCGATATGAAACGTATTATTGCTGTTTTGCTGTTTAATTTGCTGTGTTTTTCCTGTGTTTTTGCCGATGGTAAAAACCCGGGCGATCCTCGTACAACCGTAGGCAAACCCGAAGGCAGTTGGAACAAGCAGGACAATGACACACCCACAAGCACTAATGTTCAGTCTATTGCCGATGGCATCACTTATTCAACTACAGCCGAAGGCATATTTCTTGTTCTTCCTAAAGCCACGAGCAATGTAAAACTTTTTGCGCTTACGGGCGAAGTGGTTTGGAGTGGAAATCTGGTGCAGGGACGCTTCTTTATCCCGACACGACAGGGAATTTATTTTCTGCGTATCAACAATAAGAGCTACAAAGTAATTTGTAAATAACTTCATCACTGAATCGAAAGATCATTTGATAAATATATGCTTTTGATCTTTTTTTTTGCAAAAGCATTATTATTAAATCGCAAATACTTAAATACAACATTTTTTGCTTTTTTATTTTAATTCTTATATCTTTGTCCATTATTAAAAACAAAACAACTATGATCAAACATATTGTATTTTTTGGCCTTGCCGAAAATGCCGAAGGAAAAACAAAAGCTGAAAATGCAGCTATTATCAAGGCTGAACTTGAGCATCTGAAAAACTTGATTCCTGAAATTGTAAAAATTGAGGTAGGCATTCATTTACCGGATGCACCTGCAGGAGACTACGATATTGCTTTATATTCCGAATTTAAAACTATGGCCGATCTTGACACCTATCAGGTACATCCTGAGCACAAAAGGGTAGCTGCATACATTGGTAAAGTACGCACAACACGCGCGGCCGTCGATTACGAAGGATAGTGTTTATATAAATCTGTTGAGCTATGTGGAAAGATTTCTTTTATTTTTCCCGGGGGCAACGTACAGGTATTGTTATTTTGATTGGGCTGATTTTGTGTACTGTTGCGCTGAATTTTCTGCTTCCATTATTTTATTCAAAAAAAACACCTGATGGTACTGATTTTTTGAACGAAGCACGCGACTTCCAGCATGCCATGGTTTCGCGTGATAGTTTGCGCCAGATAGCATGGGAGGAAAAATACAAGAAAGAATACAGTCAGAAGTACTTTCACCAAAAAAAATCAAATTCATATTCACTCTTCAGGTTCGACCCGAACAAAGCTGATTCTGTTACGCTCACAAATCTCGGCATTCAACATTACATAGCTTCAAACATTCTTAAATTCAGAAGGAAAGGAGGCCTTTTCAAAACAAAGGAAAGTTTTTCTAAAGTTTATGGATTGACCCCGGAAAAATTCAGTGAGCTTGAGCCTTATATTGAAATAGCTCAAACGGCAGCAGATAGAAAAGATACGCTCAGGAACATTGTAAAAGTCGAAAACACCCATGTGATTGTAGAGCTGAATTCGGCCGACACTACCGAACTGATGAAGGTGGTAGGCATTGGACGGTTTTATGCCAAAGCAATAGTGCGATTTCGCCAGCAAACCGGAGGATTTGTGAACGTAGATCAGCTTCACGAACTTTATGGTATGACTGATCAGAACTTCAACAAAATAAGTCCCTATTGCCAGATCAACAAAGTGCTTGTGCAAAAAATAAAGGTGAATACTGCCAGCGTAGAACGGCTGAATGCGCATCCTTACCTCAACTTTTATCAATCGAAAGCAATTTACGAACATCGTCGCAAAAAGGGGAAACTCCAAAGCATTCAGGATTTGCAAAACATAGACGAACTCACATCGGAAACTGTCAGTAAGATTGAACCTTACCTTAGCTTTGAGTAGAGCGGAACAGAACACACAAAAATCAGGATAATATATAAATACAAAAGGAAATTGCGAATCAGTAAGCAACTTCCTTTTGTATTATAAAACAAATTCACACCACACTCGCCACTTTTCATTAACTCCGGTACAACCAGGCACGAAATGCAGCTCCACAAGCAGGATCGTCATTTGAAACGCCAAGATAGCTATTTCCTGACTCCTTTTTCAAGTCTTCGGTTTGGGATAATTCTGATTCTCTTTCAGCAATCTCATCTTTATTTATAATCTCAACAGCTGTTTCAGATATAGCCTGACGCAACTCTGAACTTTGAAGGACAACAATGTCCGCAATGTATTTTCCATCGAAAAACGGACCCTTTACAATAGGGCGCATTGTGAGTAGCCCTGTATTTACACTGTTTCCCGACAAGGAAAGATCAGTGGTTTTTTTATTGAACTGTTCAATCACCGCCAATATTGTATTTTTGTCGACACTCGAGCCATCTTTTATCATTTCATCCACGATATCGTTCAATGAAAGACTATCATTCATTACAACTTCTGCATTGTATCTGTTAGGATCGTAAAACCTTGGTTTATTTTCAGTTAAACGTATTTTTATAGTATTTTTCATAAAACTTTATTTTTATAGTTTAAATAAGCATTGTAATAAAAACAAATTGTATATCTCCATTTTTTAGTATCATTCATTATCATGACAGTATTTCATTTGGCTTAACCAGCCACAGAATGAAATGGTGTTATGATATGCACAACGCATTTTGTGTATTAGAGAAATACTGCATTTTGTAATGAATTTTACAACGAGCTGGACCAAGGTTCAACTCGTTGTAAAAAATCAAGCAATTAATAAACAAACTCACCAATTAATTTGGTAGTACCATACGACACCCTTAAAGTGTAGGTTCCTGCTTCAAGTTCATCCAATGGGATATAGAATTCGGTAGATGCATTTGTATCCAATACATCAGTTGCTACGATATTGCCGTTAGCATCCTGTATTGAAATGTACGCAGTTCCTACTGAGTTATTGAAGAAAATTGCCAACTCACCATTCACCACATCCATTGTTACAGGGATAACCACTTTGGCTCTTGCAGGAGCTCTTAATGTTCCTAAAGTAACTGAACCCGGATCTTGATCATCTTTCCTCAATGGATAATCAGCAAACACAAACTGCGATGCCGCTAATAAGAAAAATAATAAAAGTGAACCTAAATACTTAACGTTAATTCTTTTCATAAAAATGAGATTACATTGTTTGACTTAATGAAAATATAAAAATGAGATTTTTGTAGTTGCTAAATTATATACTATTGAAGCGACATCCAAATTTTCGTCCAATAAAAAGTAGGACAAACCATTTTCGAACCCTACTGATTATCTGTAGTTTAAAATATGACAACAGAAAAAAATTAGGACAAACTATTTTTAACCATCAAAATGACACGAAAAACGGGCTGAACTGAGCAGGTGCACTTGGCTTTTTTCGAAAAAGCTGAAATCAGGAGAGAAGGTATCAAAACATAAAGTTCAAGCAGAAAAGAGCAGACAGCAGATGTGAAGAAACAACAAAAAAAAGAAACATGAGTAACAACAAATCATCACTTCAACCAAGAATGTAACGATTCGAGAACTTGAAAAGCAAAAGATCCTAAGTCGCGAAAAAATATTATTGTAGTAAAACAAATACAATATAATTTTTACGATCGTAAAATACGACACTATATTTGTCGGCTTACTTATTACAAAAATACAGATCAATAATGAATTCAACTGAAACATTTCTTGCAACACTACAATATTTATTTGCTTATAGCAAAGTTGTAGCAGCATTTAATTTCCTGCTGCTACAACCAGAGAAGTTAACTGGGACGCTGAAAGAGAACCTCCTATAGGTTTGTCCCGAGGAGTCGGGCTATTTTTCCGAAAGGTCGAAAAGCATTTGTGGTAAGTCGCGAGTACTGGCAAGATTCATTTTCTGCCCTATCCTTTGTTTCATTTTATACAAACTCGCAGGTTGACTATCGAGTATCAATGCTATTTCATTGTTTGGTAAACCCAACAAGAACAAACAACACCAAATAAGCTCTTTGTATGTAAGTTCAGGGAAGCGGGTTTCCAGATTGCTAAATACATTATTAAAAGTTTTATCCATCAAACGAGCAAAAGCTTGTCGATCCTCGACATGCAAAATGTTACGGTACATTTCCCTGTCCATCTCTTCACGTTCTCTGATGGACGATTTCTTATAGACAACCATCTGGAAGATACGGGTTTCTTCAATTTTCTGCAGCAGGTTTTCGCGCAGTAACTCCTGTTTCTTGGAAAGAGTTTTTTCAACCTGCTTCAGCTCATCGTCCTTGCCCTTATTGCGCAACCGCAACCTGTACACTACAAACACACTCAAGGCCGCAATAAGCGCAATAATAAAACCTGACAACAGTAAATACCGCCTTGTTTTCCCCACCTTGTCGGAAGTTTGATATAAATCTTCCAAAACTGTCGTTTTGGTTTGCGTTTCAATTTTTCTTACAGAGTCAGTACAATCCTGGTATTTTGACATATAAGCGGCCATTTGTTTAAAATCGCCTCTTCCATACTCTGTATTAGCAAGAATACGGTAACAATCTCTCTGAATAAAGAATGTAGATGGATAATTTAATGCTTTATTTGCGTAATGCGATGCTGAATCAAGTTCCTGTATATCAAAAAACAAATCAGCTAAATAATAACATCTAATTGCATAATAATTACTTACAGTAGGATATGTTAAGCTTTTTCGCAAATAATACAAAGCTAAATCTAATTTTTTTGAGGTCAAATAATTCATTCCTATTTCCTGGATGGCCAGGCCATTGGACAAAGAATCTTTTGTATAATGCAATGCCTGACTGTAATAATTCTGAGCAGTACCATAGTCTTTCATAAACCGATAAACCCTACCCGTATAAATGAGGCTGTAACTTATTGCAATGGAATCGCCTGAACGTTGAAAGAAACTAATGGAGGTTTTGTACTTATTGAGCGATTCCTTGTAGTCTTTTTGGATAGAACAAATATCTCCAATGTCGGAGTAAATTTTCCCCAAGAGCAAGTTTTCATCAGTATTCTTCACTAAGTCAATGGCTTTCAGATACAACACCGTAGCATCATCGAAACGTTGATCCACCTTTAGGGTTTTTGCTTTATAAAAATAACTTTTCGCAAGGCGAACATTATTATTTGAACGCAGGTAGTAGCTCAAAGAAAAATCAATCAAAGAATCCGGTTTTAAATCGCCCTTGGTCTTATCAAGCGCCTCAAAACACAGCAAGCCATACAAAGCTCGATCGGCATCTGAAATAAAATTGGAGGGATTCATTTTTTTTAGGATAGAAAGGGCGGAGTCGGGATTTGTTTGGAGGGCAGTTTCGGCAGTTTTCAGATCATTGGGCAACAGGGAACAACCTACCAACAAAACAAATAATATTGGAATTATTTTGTATGCTGAAGTACGCACTAAATATATATTACCCAAACTTTTACTGAACATTATACCCTGGTTTTTTTGAAAAAACTCATTTTATTCGCAAATCTACAAATATTTATTTATAAAATTTGTATTTTTTGCTACATCATTTTTGACAATACAAATTAAAAAAATGCAATCTATCGGCATCGCACCAACTTGTAAATTGTTTAAAACATTATCTTCTTCCTCAACAAACAGAATATACAAAACAGCACCTAAGTTACTTAATTAATGACACTTACAACTAATCAGAGCTTACAACATACGACTTTGATCAGGAATACAAAAAAGCATTTTCTTATTCTTTCAAATAAAATGTGAATATACTGCTTTTTTTTATATTCAACAATACTATATAAAAAATACTACATCTTTATAAATGTAGAACAATTACTAATGAATATTAATACGAAAAGCTAGTCAAAAAAAAAGTGAAACTTTTGCAGAAATATCCTTTCTATTTTTCAAATTAGTTTATAACGACTATTTCTACTTCTTATTGTAAACTCTCAACTGAATACTGACGGAACTAACAAATAATTATTAAACGCAGTTTGGTTGAATATTAATTTTTAATTGTACATCTCATTACTGACCAACCAGAACCAACCTATTTCGTAAAACGACTCAAATCACAATTCGAATAAAGATTTATCAGCCTGATTAAAATCACAAATTACTTCGTAATCAAAACCAGAGAAATCATCGTTCATGGAATTAACAATATATATTTTGCCTGCGCCGGCATTTTCGGCCGCTTTTATTCCAGCTTTCGAATCTTCAAATATAACAAGTTCCGAAGCATTGAGCTGCAACCGATCAGCCGCCTTTAAAAACAAATCCGGCTCAGGCTTCCCTTTTAAGGTTCCATCGTTAAACAACACCCATTCAGGACTAAACCAACGTTCTAAATGCATTTCGCGAAAGTAAAACTCTACATTCAGGAAATCGGAGGAAGTGGCTATACAAAATGGAATATTATGTGCCTTTAAATACTCAAATAATTCTACAGCACCTTCGGCAAAGTGCAGGTTATCAACAATTAGATCCTGATAAATCAGTTCCTTTTCGATGCTGAATTCTTTTACCTCTGCATCGGTCAATGTATAGTCAAAAATATCACGCATGATATCAGCATTTGACTTCCCGTATATTTTCACAGATTTTTCTTCATCGGTCAGCACAATATTGTGTTGTTCCAAAAACAGATCAAAAGCCTGATTGTGATATTTAGTATCCCATATCAGGGTACCATTGAAATCGAAAACTACTCCTTTAAATTTCATGCAGTTGGGTTTATTTTTTTTTGTTGATCTACATTTACCAAAATTAGAAAATAAAAACCATAAAATAATGGTTTCAGAATAAATAGTTATTAAAAAAACATTGATTAAAACTAAACGCTACAAAACCAGACATAAAGCTGAAACAGCCGCCAGCAACGGAGATAGAAACGTAAGTTGACTCAATAAAACTGCAATTAAAAACCGACTCCACTTCTGTAAAGACGACAACATAACGTTCTTGTTTTCCGAAAGCAGACGAAGATCCTCCAGCTCCGTATCGAGTAATTGTTCCTTCGACAGTTGAAGAGTCGCCACTCCCTCATCATTTAGTCCTTTAAAAAAGCCATTCATAACGGCATGCGGATGTTTCCACCAACCAAAACCCATTGCCCAAAGTGGAAAAATAAAAAGCGGAAAATAGCGAAGGTATCCGGTAGCTATTTCCCAAGAAGCAATAAACGCTTCTCCACGCCAGCTAGTATCTTGACGATTCAGTATATGCTCAACATCATGAATGTGAATCATTTTCTTGCGCCAACTAAAGTTAGGTATAGTGAGATTAAAAAAGGGAAGTGGCACTTCAAAACTTGAATGGTCTTCGCCACCATTCTCCGGTATATTGTTTTGTTGATAGAAATTATCTAATTCGTTGCGCAAAGTCATTTAAGCATTTAAAAATATACAATTTAATAAAAAGAAGTTAACCAGCACATTATAGATTTATCAATGCGAGATTATATTATTCTCAGGACTTAAAAACAGTTTTTTAGACAAAGCATTTCAGTTTAAGATTTTATTGAAATATATTTTCAATGGCTTTTTCGACAAAGCGAAATGATCGGATCAAAAGGAGAACAATGTCTCTTTCAATATTTCGCTTACAGTAGGGTGTGGAAATACCACTCTCTGCATTTCTGTCAAAGTCATTTCCTGTTCAATGGCGATGCAAGCTCCGTAAATCATTTCGCTTGCCGGATTTCCGAGCATATGAACACCAATTACTTCGCCATGTTTTGTGCCGATAAGCACTTTGCAAAGCCCCGACCCACCCTCGTTTTCTGCAACAAACCGTCCTGCATATGCCATCGGTAATTTTGCCACTTTAAAATCGATGCCTTTGGCACTAGCCGATGCTTCTGTTTCGCCTACACCTGCCACTTCCGGGTTGGTATATACTACGCCAGGAATAGCATTGTAACGCATAACATCATTACCGCCCGTAAGATTGTTCACCACCACATCGGCCTCGCGACTTGCAGTATGTGCCAATAGTGAAAATCCGGTTACATCGCCTGCGGCAAAAACGTTCGGCACATTAGTACACATTTTCTCATCGGTTTTAACACCACCTTTGAATAATTCAATATTCAGATTTCCCAATCCGAAACCAGTTGTAATTGCCCGCCGACCAACGCTTACCAATATCTTTTCGCCTTCGATGGTTTCTGTTTTTCCATCTTTTTCGAATACAACTTTGTTGCCATCTATTTTAATTACTTTGGCGTTCAGATTAAAATCAATTCCCCTTTTACTGTAAATTTCGCGCAGCATAGCAGAAATTTCAAAGTCATTGCTTCCCAAAATTTCAGGAAGCATTTCCACGATATTTACCTTCGTTCCGATACTATTGTAAAAACTTGCGAATTCCATCCCGATCACGCCACCACCAATGACCACCAACGATTTTGGCTGTTCTTTAAGTTCGAGGATTTCGCGATTGGTGAGAACAATATCACCTGCTTCGGTCAGTCCGGGAATGGGAGGAACAAAAGCTTCGGAACCAGTACAAATCAGCAGATTTTGACCGAGATAGCTTTCGCCGGCACAAGTTACTTCAATTCCGCCGGAACTTCGCCCCTGAATCATGGCTTCGCCCTTCACTACAGTTACTTGATGCAGTTTCATTTTTGCATCGACACCGGCAACCAGTTTGCGAACCACTTTGTTTTTACGTGCTACAATTTTAGCATAATCGAAACGGATATTATCGCCATAAACACCGTATTTATCACCGTGCAATGCATTATCGTACATTTTTGCACTATAAAGCATTGTTTTGGTCGGGATGCAGCCTTCGTTGAGACAAACTCCACCCAAGGTTTTTTTTTCGAATAACAAAACCGAAAGCCCTTTGTGTCCTGCACGTTCGGCAGCTACATATCCGGCAGGACCACCACCAATTATAATTAGATCAAACATATGAATAAGATTAAATGTTCGGATGCGCCTCAGAGACGAGGCCGGTACTAAAAGAAAACAATGAATTTACATTTAGTCAAATACAGGTCACCCACTTGCAAAACCCTGAAGAGATAATTAGCCACATCCATTCTTCAGTCAGAACAAATGTGGCTATCATTATCATTATTTTAAAATAAAAAAGATGACCCTAACAAACCGGATTTGGTTTGATCAGCTTAAAGAAATCATTTCCTTTGTCGTCAACCAAAATAAATGCAGGGAAATCTTCCACTTCAATTTTCCAGATGGCTTCCATACCCAATTCAGGATATTCCAGGCATTCCACTTTCTTGATGCTATTTTGAGCCAAAATAGCAGCTGGGCCACCGATAGAGCCTAAATAGAATCCACCGTATTTCTGACAAGCATCAGTTACTTGCTGCGTGCGATTTCCTTTAGCAATCATAATCATGCTACCGCCATTTGCCTGAAACAAATCAACATACGAATCCATACGTCCGGCAGTTGTTGGGCCGAAAGAACCCGAAGCCATTCCTTTAGGTGTTTTGGCAGGACCCGCGTAATAAATCGGGTGATCTTTTACATATTGAGGAAGCGGTTTGCCAGCATCCAACAATTCTTTAAGTTTAGCATGCGCAATATCGCGACCCACCACAATGGTTCCGCTCAACGACAAACGCGTAGAAACAGGATATTGTGATAAAGTAGCCAAAATATCTTTCATTGGCATATTCAGGTCGATTTTCACCGCATTACCTTCACCTTGCTGACGGTATTCTTCAGGAATGTATTGACCCGGATTATCTTCCATTTTTTCTACCCAGATACCATCTTTATTGATTTTTCCTTTGATATTGCGGTCGGCCGAGCACGAAACTGCCATACCCACAAAGCATGAAGCACCGTGACGTGAAAGACGTACAATGCGAATATCGTGTGCAAAATATTTACCACCAAACTGAGCACCGATGCCCGATTCCTGAGCAGCTTTTAATACTTTTTGCTCCATTTCCACATCGCGGAAAGCTTGACCGAGTTCGTTGCCTTCGGTTGGCAATTCGTCGTAATATTTTGTAGAAGCCAGTTTCACTGTTTTCATACAAGCATCAGCCGAAGTACCACCAATCACAAAAGCAATGTGATAAGGAGGACAAGCTGCTGTACCCAATGTTTTCATTTTTTCAGTCAGGAATTTCTCCAGCGAAACAGGATTCAAAAGGGCTTTTGTTTCCTGAAACAAGTACGATTTATTGGCTGAACCTCCACCTTTGGCAATAAAAAGAAATTTGTACTCGTTGCCATGATAAGCCACCAGATCGATTTGCGCCGGGAGATTAGTTCCTGTATTCACTTCGTCGTACATGTTGAGCGCAGCATTTTGCGAGTAGCGCAGATTTTCTTCGGTGTAAGTTTCGTAAATACCTTTCGACAATGCTTCTTCGTCGGTTCCGTTGGTCCACACGTTGCTTCCTTTTTTGGCGTAAACGGTAGCAGTTCCTGTATCCTGACAGAAAGGTAGTACGCCTTTTGCCGAAATTTCAGCATTGCGAAGCATAGTTACAGCCACATATTTATCGTTATCGCTGGCTTCGGGATCAGCCAGGATAGCTGCCACTTGCTTTTGATGCTCAGGACGAAGCAAAAACGAACAATCGTGCATGGCAGCACGTGCCAGTTTTGTAAGCGCTTCCGGTTCCACTTTGAGGATTTCCTGTCCATCGAACTGCGACACCGAAACATGCTCTTTGGTAAGCAAATAATACTCGGTTTTGTCTTTTCCCATCGGGAATGGGTCTTGGTACTTAAATTCTTTTGCCATATATTTAATGTTTAACGTTTGATATTTGAGAAGTGGTACAAAATTAAGGAAATATTTCTGCAATGAAAAAATTTTGATATTGAATTAAAATATAATTCACAGAACGATTAATTTAGTATATGTATTTTACGTTTTAATTTGAATGGTTTTGCTTACTTTTAATTTATAAATCAAAAGTATTCGTTTTTTTGAGAATAAGCTTGTATTTTTGTTGTAAAATAATCTTACAATGAAAAAAGGCAGCATACTAGTTGTTGACGATAATAAAAATGTGTTAAGCGCTTTGCGAATTTTGTTGGAAAGTTATTTTCAGCAAGTTATACTCTTATCTTCGCCCAACCAATTACCTTCTAAATTACGAGAAGCCACACCGGACATTGTTTTACTGGATATGAATTTTTCTGCCGGAATAAATTCAGGGAATGAGGGACTATTTTGGTTAACGGAAATAAAAAAAATTGATGCAGAACTACCTGTAGTGTTATTTACAGCCTATGCAGATATTGATTTGGCGGTGAAAGGCCTCAAAGAAGGCGCCAGCGATTTTGTAGTAAAGCCATGGGATAATGCTCGATTAATAGCCACACTTCAGGGAGCTTATACGCTAAGTCAGTCACAAAAAGAAGTAAAAAGTCTGCGGGAAAAGCAAGGCATTTTGCGTCGCGAACTAAATCCCGATGAGCGCATTTGTTGGGGACAATCGAATGCTATGCACCAACTTCGAAAATTAGTTGAAAAAGTAGCTAAAACGGATGCCAATATATTGATAACAGGTGAAAATGGAACCGGTAAAGAAGTGATAGCAAGAGAAATACATCGGTTATCAACAAGGAAAGATGAGGTGTTGGTGGCAGTAGATATGGGAGCAGTAAGCGAAACATTGTTTGAAAGTGAACTTTTCGGACATGTAAAAGGAGCTTTTACGGATGCTCGTACCGACCGGGCTGGAAAGTTTGAAGCAGCCAATAATGGAACGCTTTTTTTGGACGAAATAGGGAACTTGAGTTACCCGTTACAAGCTAAATTGCTTTCTGTGATTCAATCCAGACAAGTGGTTCGGGTCGGAGACAATAAATCGATCCCGGTAAATATTCGTTTGGTATGTGCCACCAATCGTGATTTGGAACAATCGGTTCAAAATGGTGAGTTTCGGGAAGATTTATTGTATCGGGTCAATACAATTCATATAGAAATGCCTCCTTTGCGCGAGAGAAAGGCAGATATTTTGGAACTTGCCAATTTTTTTCTCCAAAAACAAGCAGCTAAGTACAACAAATTTAACTTAACTTTCAATCATCAAACTATTTCAAAGTTAGAAAATTACGCTTGGCCGGGTAATGTGCGTGAGTTACAACACGCCATCGAAAAGGCGGTTATACTTTGCGATGTAAATGAATTATTACCATCGGACTTTTATATGAAAGAGCAAAATATTTCAGCATCAAGGATTGAGAATATGAGTTTGGAAGAAGCAGAACGGCTTCTGATTAGTAATTCATTAAAAAAGAATAACGCCAATTTATCAGCAGTGGCTTCTGAGTTAGGTATTACAAGACCTACATTGTATAGTAAAATAAAAAAATACGGACTGTAATATGTTCAACTCCATTCGATACAAACTCATTCTTTTTATTAGCTTACTTATGCTTTCGGTGGCATCATTAACTTATTGCCTTCTTTTTAAGCAATATACACTAGTCATTATTTCGGGCATCGTTGTGTTACTTAGTCTTAATTTATTGCATCTGCATTATAAAAAATTCAATAGCAACATTCTCTTTTTGCTCAATGCATTGGATAACGGCGACTATTCGTTCCATTTTTCTGAAAGTAAACTATCGAGTCGCGAGAAGGAACTCAACGCCATGCTAAACCGCATCAAAGAGATTCTGACTAACGCCCGTAAAGAGGTGATTGAGAATGAAAAATTCCTGAGTCTGATTATCGAAAGTGTTTCTACAGGCATCATTATCATGGATGATTTTGGGCATGTGCAAACCGTGAATCAATCAGCTTTGCAGGTATTGGGCTTGCCTGTTTTTACGCATATTAATCAACTGAACGGTGTGAATGAAGATTTTCCTGAATTATTCCGGAATATGAAATCGGGCGATAAACCACAAATAGCTATTATCAACGAGCGGGAAGAGATGCAAGTCAGTTTGCGTCTTTCGGAGATATGGCTCAAACACGGAAAAATGAAAGTGATTACACTCAACAATATTGGTAATGAACTGGAAACAAAAGAAATGGAATCGTGGATTCGGCTTATTAGGGTAATGACACACGAAATTATGAATTCCATTGCTCCCATCACTTCGTTGAGTGAAACATTGCTCACATTACATAAAATACCCGAAGTGAATGAGGCAGACCAAAGTCTCAGAAAAAACACTATCGAAGCCTTTGAAACCATTCATTCTACGGCTAAGGGTTTACTTTCGTTTGTTGAGTCGTACCGAAAATTCACTGGTATTCCGAAACCCGAGATTCAACCATTGGCTCTAAGACCTCTGCTTGATAAAGTCTTGCATCTTGAAAGACATGCCATTGAGACAAAAAATATTAAGCTGGAATTAACTATAAATGATGGAGACATTCAGTTGCTGGCTGATGAAAAGTTGATTACACAAGTACTTGTCAATCTACTCAAAAATGCCATTGAATCTATTGAATCGACTAAAGGACAGATTCTCATTCATTGCCATAAACTGACGAGCGAACAAGTAAGCATTGATATTTGCAATAACGGTAAGCCCATTCCAAAAGAAGTGCTTCCGCATATTTTTATTCCCTTTTTCACCACCAAAGATACCGGCACAGGTATTGGACTAAGTGTTTCTCGCTATATAATGCGTTTACATGGAGGAAAACTAACTCACTCTACTTCTCATGAGGGTTGGACGGTGTTTACGGTAATAATTTAGACAGAATCTGAAAGTTTTTTTATTTATTGATACAAGTGGCCATTGTTTTCTACAAACATTAAATTTGTACCAAGGCACATCAAACCGCAGAAATCATAAAACCGAAAATAAATGTATTGCGCAAAGAAGAATAACTTTCGGATGTAGAACCGGAATAATTAGCTTTATTTTGAGCTTTACTATTTCTGCGGTTATGTAAGAATCACACAGATTACATTTTACTTTCCACTTCCGACACAATCTGACCATCGAACAGATTGATGACCCGGTGTGCAAAGGTAGAATCGTGTTGCGAGTGTGTCACCATCACGATGGTAGTTCCTTCCTTATTTAGCTCGGACAGCAGGCTCATCACATCCTTTCCGTTTTTCGAATCCAAATTTCCGGTCGGCTCATCAGCCAAAATAAGTTTAGGGTTAGCTACCACTGCCCGGGCAATGGCCACACGCTGTTGCTGTCCTCCGGAGAGTTGATTCGGAAAATGCTTGGCGCGGTGACTGATGTTCATACGTTTCAAAGCTTCTTCCACTCGTCGTTTACGTTCCGATGCCTTTACCTTTAGATAAACAAGAGGTAGTTCCACATTTTCATACACATTCATTTCTTCAATCAGGTTAAAGCTCTGAAATACGAAGCCGATATTGCCTTTACGCATGTCGGTACGCTGTTTCTCTTTCAAATGTCCAACTTCGGTGTCGGCCAGAAAGTATTCGCCCGAAGTCGGGTTATCCAACAGTCCAAGTATGTTCAGCAGGGTTGATTTTCCGCATCCCGAGGGTCCCATAATGGCAATAAATTCACCTTCGGCTACATGTAATGAAACTCCGTTCAATGCCACTGTTTCAATTTCTTCCGTACGGAAGCTCTTTTGTAAATCATTAATTTTGATCATAATGTTTCGAATTCCAGCCCCCTAAATCCCCCAAGGGGGACTTTTGACGAGCGAGTTATTAATGTTATTATTATATATAATTGTTATTCTGTTAGATTTTTTACTCTTTACTCATTCTTTATTGCTTCCACGGGATTGGCTGTGGCTGCTTTGCGGCTTTGCCAGCTGACGGTTACCACGGTAATGACAAATACAAGCAATCCGGCAAGCAGGAATATCCACCAATAGATGGGTATTTTGTAGGCAAACTGCTGCAACCATCGATGCACAATGTAATACGATAGCGGAACTGCCACCACAAAAGCAATTGACAGTTGAATGAGTACTGTGCGGTTAAGCATCAGGATGATTTCTTTTATCGAAGCTCCATTGACCTTTCTAATGGCTATTTCTTTGGATTTGTACCGGGTGTTGAAAACGACCAGTCCGTAGACACCCATAATAGCGATAAGTATGGTGATTAGTCCGAATATCGAAATTAGCTTTGCCAGATTTGTTTCATTTTTATATAACTTGTCCATAGAGGCGTCCAGAAATTTCAGATTGAAATCTTCATCCGAATATTTCTCCCAGGTCTTTTTGACACTTTCCACGGCTCCCGGCACATCATTTCCCGATAATTTGATAAAGAACCAGTTCATAGGATAGTTACCTAAAACCGCAAAACCTAATGGACGGATACTATCCCGCAACGAACTGAAATTTGTATTTTTTGCAACACCTATCACAGTTAAGTCTACGCCAAAGCCGGGAAAAGGTTTTCCAGATATATTTTTTAATTGATGCTTTTTCATAAAACATTCATTAAATATGATTGCACATTTGTTACCAGTGCTATCGTTCTCCTGAAAATCCCGACCTTCGGCCATCTTTACGCCAAAGAAATGAGGGAAGTTTACTTGTACGGGCCATATCCAGGCGTTTACCTGTTGCCCTTCAAACTTTCGACCCCAACTCATACCTACGCCTCCGGGCAGAAACCCGGATGCTGTGTAATCAAGAATCCGCGGATCTCTTTTTAGTTCTTCACCGAAGGTGTGCATATCAATTTTTAGCTGACCATAAGGTACGTAAACAATGTTTTCTTTTTGAATACCCCACGAGCGATGCTGCATAAAGTTATTTTGAACCTGAATAAAGAGAGCGACAATGATAAGTGTAATGGCTGCAATAAACTGTATGGTAATAAGTGTATTTCGTAAACGAACACTTCTGACCGACATGGCAAAAGAACCTCTCAAAGCAACTGCCGGTTGAAACGATACAATATAGCGTGCCGGATACCAACCAAACAAAAGCCCAAATAGTAACGCTATAAAGCCGATTACTGTTAAGAGCGGTTTGTTGGCAGCCAGCGACATATCTGCGGAAAAATAATCGCCGATAAATGTTTCTTTTAGAAACGAGATATAAAATAAAGCGAAAATAAACGAAAGCAACGAAAACAGAGCAGCTTCGGAAGCCAGTGTAAGCTTCAGTTTCAACGGACTGGCACCAATAATCTTGTGAATATTCAAGCCTTTGACACGGGTAGGAGATATGGCAATGGAAAAATTCAGGAAATTGATGTATGCTATAATTAGTGTCAGAATACCAATGGCTAACAACGAAAGTGTAGTAGTGAGTCTCCCTTTTTCTAAATCAAAATGTGCTTTATTTAAAGGAGTCAATTCTATTGTCATTTTTTCTTCCGATTTTTGCATCTCCTGCCAGTTTTCTTTGCCGAAGAATTTCTCACTGTTTAGTTGCGACAATAGTTTTGTATAGCCACTTTTGTTCACAACAAAATAACCGTTGTAGTTGTAGTTCGATGGTTCATCATCCGGGAGCAGGGTATAAATACCATTTTCAATCGAACAGTTCTTTGGAAAATCTGTACAAACTGCCATTACAGTTACAAGATCTGTTTTTTGATTGTTGTAAAAATGTTTTGAGAAATGATAGTAAATTGTTTTACCAATAGGGTTTTCATTTCCGAATAATTTATGTGCCGTACTTTCGGTTATCATGGCTCTCCCTTGTCCGGCAAATAAATCTTTAGTACTTCCTTTTACTATCTCGGGCGTGAATACATCCAGAAAGCCGGCTGTGACAGGGATGACTTTTGTTGTAAATTTTTGCTTTATTCCTTTGCTGTTTATTACGTCCACTAAAAATTCATCCGAAGTATTGGGGTTGACTAAACAATAGCTCTTTACCTCCGGAAATTTACTTTGAATTTCCTTGCCCATCGTGGTTGGCATCGTTGTTCCTCGATCTCCATTGGAAAATAGCTGATTAGCGAAATAGATATCATCAGCATTTTTAAAATTACGATCGAATGACAGATCATAATACACCTGAGTCAACGTGATTGCAAACACGGCAAATGCCACTGACAAACCCAGAATATTCAGTATACTTGACGTTTTGAAGCGTTTTAACACAAAGAAGAAGTTTCGAAATATTGCTTTCATATTTTTATTATTGACTGTTTCTTGTTTTAGTCTCTCTTTATTGCATCTATCGGATTTTGAACGGCTGTGCGGTACGAGTTAAGACTGACTACCGACAAAATGATAGCTAATACGGCTAATCCACATCCCAAAAAGATAAAAAGCGAAAGACTGGTTTTCTGAGCAAAGTTTTCCATCCATTTTTCGGCGGCAAGGGCTGCCAATAACTCCCCGATGACCAGTGCCGGAATGGCTATACGCAGAATATCTTTTATGAAAAGCCGTAGAATCTCTCTGGCTGATGCTCCGTTTACTTTGCGAATGGCTATTTCGGCGCTTCGGCGGTTTATTTCATCGTTGGTATAACCGATTAACCCGATCAGGACAATGATAAGCGTAATAATGCCACCAATCAGCACCGAATTTCTGAATAAGCGGGATGAGGTATACAGAAAAGTCATGCTGGTTTTGTAGGGTGTCACTACAATGTCTTTGTTGGGCAAGGCGGTTTGCAATACTTTATTTACTTGTCGGATACCATCCGAATTAAGTTGACGGAACTTAATCATAATGTTGTTTAATGGAACATTGGCCGAGAATATAGCTGATGGTCGTGGGTCGGGTTCACTGATAGAACCGATGCGGATATCTTTGTAAATGCCCTTGATGGTGCATATACCGTGTTCTGAAACCCGAATCGTTTTGCCTACCACTCCGTCTTTCCAGTTCAACATTTTCGCAAGTTTATTGGCAAAGCTTTGACTAACGAGTACCTGTGCCGAATCGGCGGCACTATGTTCAAAGTCTTTTCCTGCCACTACCGGAATTTCCATCAAAGAAAGATAATCGGCATCAGCATTATATAAATCGGCGATGTTGAACAGTTCCTGCGTTTTGTCCGGTTCTGAGACATTATTGCCGGAAGCTCCAAACATCGGTAAGGTGGAGCAGGTTGCCACCGCTTGTACTTCGGGCATACGCTTCAGTTCTTCTATGGCTTTTTGCCTTTCCTCTTTAGTTACGCCCGAAGTATTGCAGTAAAGCAGGTTTTCATAAACATAACCTGGATTGTCATTCACCATGCTGTTATACTGCCGTACGATGATGACCAATAGCGTAACCAGAAAAGCGGTGGCAATAAACTGAAGAAAAAGTAATCCGAGTTTCCATTTACGTCGTGACTCTTTGAAGTTGCGGAAGGCCGACGAAACAGGTATTCGGGCAAAAATTCGTGCGGGAACAATGCCGGAGCTAAAGAATACAGCTAGGCAAACTCCGGCGAGTAACAGGCCGGTGCGGAATGTAAATAAGGCATGGAGAGGTGCTGCCAGTATTTCTTCTACCTGTGTACGGAAGATAAATATAAGTAGCGCGGCTACGATGACTGAAGCTACCAAGTGAATGGCGGTTTCGGTAAGCACAATACTGCTGATATTCTTCTCGGCAGCGCCGTAACATTTATGAATGGCTATTTCTTTACTGCGTTTTACCAGCGACGATAGCACGATCAGAATATAATTTAATACAGCCGTAAAAATAAGGGCAAAAGCCAGTAAAGCCAGCAGAATGGACATACGCTTTGTTGACGGTTCATCGCTATGAATTTTTTCCAGCTGCAATAAGCTGTATGACAGTTTTATTCCGGCTTTTCTAAGCTCATTCATGTCTACATGGCGTGCCTGCATTTTATTAATGGCCGGGGTCAGACTCGTTGGGTCGGTGTTGGGAGCCAGACGGACATAGCCCAGGTAACGGTCGTTGCCAATCCAGTTTTGTGTGCCGTCATATTGAAAAAAGTGTAAGATGGAACTCATCGAAATTACCACATCGTATTTTAAATGGGTATTTTCGGGTACATCTTTAAACACTCCTCCGACGATTAAAGTCTGAGTAGGCCAGGTATCTAACCGGATGCTTTGTCCTACGGCATTACTGCCCATATTCTTTGCTATCTTTTCGGATACCAATACATACATCGGTTGCGATAATACTTTCTTTGCATTCCCTTCAATCATCGGACGGGGCAACACATCGAACAAACAACTGTCTGCCATAATGAAAGTCCCGGTAAGTCGTTTTTTATCCTGCGTAAAAAAGACGGCATTCTCCTGTAGGAATGTGAGCCGTGTGGCTGCTTCTACCTGAGGCAGGTCTGCTTTCATTCCCGGAGCAATTCCTCCGCTTACCTGTCCGTAAGTTATGGATTTGTTGTCTCCCAAAGATCCGGTTTCCTGAATCTGATAAATACGCTCGCTGTGGGGGTAGAAATTGTTAAAACTTTGTTCGAAGCATACTTTGGCAATGAGCACAAGCCCCATGGCCAGTCCTACTCCCAATGATATTATTTTGATTCCGTTGTTCTGCTTTTTCTTGCAAACCGAACGAAAAGCTGTGCTGATATTGTTTGCCATAATTAATTGTTCGCTGATAATTGTTTACTGTTCACTGTTCACTATTTACTGTTCATTGTAACACCAGTTCCTGACTGTCCCCAAAAGTTTCATAACCCGAAGTAATCACTTTTTCGCCCGGTTGCAGGCCGGCTGTTACCTCGTAGTAAAGCGGGTTTTGTCGACCGATGGTGATGTTGCGGCGGGTAGCCTTTTTGCCATCTTTCGATACGACGAAAATCCACTGACCGCCGGTAGTCTGGTAGAACGATCCGCGCGGAACCATCACAGCTCGGGTGGGTTGTCCCAGTTGCAGGTTGATGTAGTAGGTCTGTCCGGTGCGAATGTTATCCGGGCGGTGACCTGCAAAAACGAAGTCGGTTTTAAACTGCTTGTCATGCACTTCGGGGTATACTTTGCGCACCCGCAGGGCAAAGTTTTTATCCTGCCGTTCGAAGGTGGCACTCAGTCCGGCTTTTACTTTGTCGATATAGTGCTCGTCGATCAATGCTTCGATTTTGTAGTCGGACAATACGCTAATTTGTCCTATTTTACTTCCAGCCGCTACCGATTGCCCTATTTCCACTTCGAGTAAACCAAGCTGACCGTCAACCGGAGCTTTCACGTTCAGGTTATCGATGCGCTGCCGTACCAGCATCAGGTTTTGGCGCATATTGAGCAAACTTTCTTCCATTTGTCTTATCTGGATGCCTCGATAAATTGAGTCTTGTTTTTGACGTTCTATTACCAACTTTCGGCTGTTCACGGCAAACTCATAATCTTCTTTAGCCTGTAAGTATTCTTCCTGAGAAGTAAAGTTTTCGGTATTCAATTGTTTGTATTGCATGAACTTCCGTTTTTTACGCTCTACATCCAAATCCAATTGTAATTTTTCCTTTTTTAAATTTAGTTTTTCTTGTTCCATCGAAACTTGCGTGTTCCGCAGAAAGTTTTGTTTCTCGGCTAATTGTGCTTCACTGTCCAAAATGTTCAGATTGAGCATGGGGTTCTTCAGCCGAACAATTACTTCACCCTGATGCACCGTGCTCCCTTCTTCTACCACTTTTTGTTCCACCATACCTCCTTCGATGGCACTGAGCTGAATGATATTTATCGGTTCTACTTGTCCGTTGATACGTATATAGTCGTTGAATTCTCCATTGCTGACAGTTTCAATCATTAACTTTTCGGTTTCAACGGTTAATCGTGAATTATGATTTCCAAAAATCAACCACAAAATAAGGAAAAGCAATAAGCTTCCTCCCACCACGTAAGGAATATGTTTTTTCCTCAGTCCTTTTTTCTTTTCAAGTATAATATCCATATTCGTAGAAATGTGTATTTGTTTAATTGTTGACGATAAATTGTTAGTTATACATTGCCTGCCCTTTATAATAACTCAGCAATTTGTATTTCAGTTGATATTTTAAGTTGGTATAAAGTTCTTCTATTTGCGCATTTAGTAGTCGGTTGGAACTGGTGTTTAGTTCCAGTGCGCTTATTAATCCTTCTGTATATTTACGTTGATTGACCTGATGGGCTATTTTCATCGATTCGGTACGTTTTATCGCATGAGCGTATTCGTCGGCCAGACCATTTACGTCGGCCACCGTTTTCTCAATATCGCTATATACTTCACGCAAAGTTTCTTCGTGCTCGTTTTGCGCAATTATCAATCGTTGTTTACTACGTTTCAACTCCGAAGAATGGGAGAATCCATTAAAGATGGGCAAATTGAGCGATAGTCCTACATAATAGCTTTCGTTGGTATTTAATTGCTCTTTGAATGGAGTATAACTCGTTCCATCAAGCGTTCGCGAGAAATAGGTATTTATACCACCATTGAGAGATAATTTTGGGTAAAATCCAGCTTTAGCAACATTAATCGTTTTTTTTGTAGATTCCAATGATAGGTTTGAAGCCAAAACTTTAGGCGAATATGTCAATGCTTTTTGATATATGTCGAATGCATTTTCCTGCAAGCTGTCCACTGCCAATACGGATTCGTAACTGATTGTTTTGAAATCCTCATTGACCGGAAAATTCATTTTATCTTTGAGTTTGATAAGTTCCTGAACCAATAGGTTCTTTTGTTTGGTCAGTAAGTAACGGTCTTCGGCTTCTTTGGCTTGCAGCTCAGCTACATCGGGAGCCGACTTCATGCCCAGTTCCTGCATTCGCTTTACTTGTTTGAGGCTGGCCACACTTTGTTCAAGTTGTTGTGTAGCCAATTGCACCGTTCCTTGGAAATATTGCACATTAAAAAAAAGTTCCATCGTTTCATAAGCCAGCATGTCTTTGGTATCCTGTAATTGTTGACGTCCTTTCAAACGATTGAGTTTTTCAATTTTCAACTTGGATAATTGTGCAAATCCATCGAACAAAAGTACCGAAGAATAAATTCCGTATTGATTGTATTCAGTAGCATTGTTGACATATTTGTATGTGTCTTTATCCAATACACGTCCATAATTCATACTACCTTCTGTACCTGCATTGAGTGACGGTAAAAAGCCACCAGCCGTTTCCAATTGATTTTGTTTGTAAATTTCGTTTTGTGCTTCCTGTTTGGCTCGTTTGGTGCTATGTTCCACAGCGTAACGCATACATTCATCCAACGTCCACGTTTTTTCCTGAGCATTTAGCAATACGCTCGACACACAAAATAGGGCTACTATTAATTTCTTCATCCAAATATTAATTTGATTCTGCACATTAACCTTTCCAAAACTATGCCAAGCGGCACTTAACCCTGATTATTATACATTTATGGAAATAATGCAATCCACCAACTGTAAAATTGTTTTACAGTCAATGTTGAATATTTTACACATGAGCAGAAGAATGTATTCAAATAAAAGATAATTCTACTTTGATAGATTAAAGTTAAAGTGATTCATTGATTTAATTATTCTGTCCTATTCATCAAAAAGAAGGCAGGATTCACCGGAAAAACAGTTACAGACATTACATGTAAATTCTGTGAATCCTGCCTGAAGAAATAATTTGTCAAAGTAGAAATAAATACTATTTTTGTTTGCATTAATACTAAAGTTATGAAAGCGAAATTTTTAGTGCTTGTTTTTCTTTTCCCACTTATTACAGCATTGGCTATGGAGTCCACAACAGTTCAGGAATCGAAAGCTTTAATTCAGCGTGTATTGCCTGAACATGCAAGTGATTTTGTTGTAAAAGAGATCCCGGCCGAGAATGGGAAGGATGTATTCGACGTAACAGCTCAAAAAGGAAAGATAGTTTTGTGTGGAAATAATGGGGTTTCCATTGCCACGGCATTCAATTGGTATTTGAAAGAAATAGCGCTTATAAGTTACGACTGGCAAGCTATCAAGCCACTCTGCATCTCGGGTAATTTACCTTTACCCTCCACTGAAATTCATAAAACTTGCTCGGTTCACCAACGGTTTTTCAATAATACTTGCACTTTTGGTTATACCTTTGCTTATTGGAACTGGGATCAGTGGCAGCGGTTTATCGATTGGATGGCTATGAATGGAGTGAATCGTCCGCTGATGTTGGCAGGGCAGGAAGCTGTATGGTTGGAGGTTTGGAAATCGTTTGGTATGACAGATATGGATATTCGCTCGTATTTCTCAGGTCCTGCACATTTGCCATGGCATCGTATGGCGAATATGGATAAATGGGGAGGACCATTGCCTTTAAGTTATATCGAGGGACAAAAAACATTGCAACAACAAATTCTTCATCGTTCGCGAGCATTGGGTATGAAGCCTATACTTTCGGCATTTGCGGGTCACGTTCCCGAGCAGCTTAAAACATTACAGCCCACAGCTAAAATTACTCAAATAGAACCGGGGTGGGGAGGCATGACTGCCGAATATACCACTTATTTTCTTGATCCTACCGACGCTTTGTTTGGCGAAATTCAAAAAAGATTTTTGACAGCACAGCAAAAACTTTACGATACCGACCATTTATATTCAGCCGATCCGTTCAACGAAATTACACCACCGAGTTGGGAGGCAGATTATTTGGCCAAAGTGGGCAAAACCATCTATGAAACCATGTCAGGAGCAGATAAGGATGCAGTTTGGTATCAAATGTCATGGACCTTCTATTACGATTCGGCACATTGGACTCAAGCCCGACTTTCGTCCATGATACATGCCGTGCCTCGCGGAAAATTGGTGTTTTTAGATTATGTATGTGAAGAAGAAGAGTATTTTCGAAAATCCGATAACTTTCATGGAGCGCCTTTTATCTGGTGTTATTTAGGCAATTTTGGTGGAAATACACATCTTGTAGCTCCAATAAACAAAGTAGTTGGTAAGTTGCAAAATATACCGACAAAGGATAATTGTGTTGGCGTAGGATCGACACTCGAAGGAATAAATGTGAACCCTGAAATTTACGAAATGGTGCTCGAAATGCCATGGAGAGGTGATGGTGCTGTGAGTGTTGAGCGTATGACTGCACGATACGCCGAACGCAGAGCCGGAGCAAAAGATAAAGCAGTGATTGCAGCCTGGCAAACTCTCCGACAAAAGGTGTTGGTAGATACTGCCGTGGGCATTTGGAATCATTCTGTAGTTTTTCAGATGTCGCCCGTCATGGAATTGACCAAGACTTATTGGACTACTAACCCAAAAATTCCATATAACAATGTTGATTTGGCCATTGCTCTCAACCAGATGTTTCGGGCTGATGTAAATTCTCAAAAAACGGATGCTTATCGCTTCGATGTGGTGAATTTGACCCGTCAGGTATTGGGAAATTATGGAACTGTATTGTATCACAAAATGATAGAAGCCTACAATAGTAAAAATCTGAATGATTTTAGGAAATATTCCGGGGAATTTATACAATTGGGACAGGAAATAGATGAATTGCTGGCTACCCGTCACGAATTTTTGCTGGGTAAATGGTTGGCAGATGCGCGTAGTTGGGGTACTTCCGAGGCAGAAAAAGCATATTACGAACGCAATGCCCGTGAAATCATAACCACATGGCACAAAGCGGGTGGCGGACTGACCGACTACTCTAACCGACAATGGAATGGACTATTGCGAAGCTATTATTTACCTCGATGGGTGGAATTTGTAAGGCGATTGAACGTTTCCCTATCGACCGATAAAGCTTATGACGACAAAGACTTTGCAGCTTGGTGCAACACCTTTGAGCAAAACTGGGTAGATACACCTTCGTTAGGATATTCTGACACCGAAAAAGGCGATGCCGTGAAACAAGCTTCAGAGCTTTTCGGGAAATACAAGCGATATCTGCTTGAAAGATGAATTGTTGAAAACAGAAGTTACAATTTTATATAAATTTTCTTTCTATCCAATAAATATCCCACCAACCAGCATGTCAGCATCCACCACACTGCAAACAGAAATGCACCGAAATAGTCGCCGGCCAGACTGAAAATATGTGTGTAAAGCCATTTGAACATTGGTTCGTCGCCAATATGTATCATCCACATTACGGTCACTCCAAGTTCGCTCATCAGATATATGAACAACGGATTTTTTCCTGTAATAATAAAGAATTGTGTGCCTTTGGTTTTTCCCAGAAAGTCGGTGAAATAGATGATTACACCCAGCAACAAACAATCCAGTCCCACTGTCAACACTGCATACGAACTTGTCCAAAGCTTTTTGTTGATGGGCATCCATGAATTCCAGCAATAAGCCAACACCAGTAAACCAATACCTACAAGCAACAATTTGGTCAGCCCATCACAGGTTCTCCCTTTCTTTTGCAGAAATTTTCCTACCGCAAACCCGGCAATCACATTGAACAGGGCAGGAATGGTACTTAATACACCTTCAGGATCGAACGGAAAACCCTCGCCGCTATACAAATGGGTTGTTCCTAATAACCATGTATCGAGGCGAAGCCCCGCATTTCCGGTTTTTGTGAACTCAGCTCCCGCTTCTCCAAACACAAGCATCAGTACCCAATAAACCAATAACGAAGATATGCCCACCCAAATCGTTTTTCGGGTACCGAGGTAATAAACCAACAATGCCGTAATGCCGTAACACAAAGCAATACGTTGTAAAACACCCATAATACGTGTATGCGAAATTGGCGACAGGATAAGGTGCGAATCGGCATCCAATTTGAAAAATGGAAACCAATACATCAAATATCCGGCAAGAAAGATTAGCACCGTACGTTTCAATATTTTTGTCAGTACCTCCGACTGCCGCATCGTAACCCAACGGTTCTGAACAAAGCTCATGGCATTACCCACCACAAATAGGAAAGAAGGAAAAACCAAATCGGTAGGTGTAAAGCCGTTCCAGTCGGCATGCATAAGCGGCCAGTAGGTAGTAGCACCATTGCCCGAAGTGTTCACAATAATCATAAAGCAGACAATCAATCCACGAAAAATATCAAGCGCTGTAAAACGCGAAATCGTTGCAGTGGCAAGAGAAGGTGAATTAGCCATGATATGTTAGTGTATATATGACAACAAAAATAGTATAATTCGTAGAATAACGACATAAATATAAATGATTATTCTGTTTCTATTTTACTAGATATTGATTTTTAGAACCAAAAGTCAACACTCCACTACAACTTCTATCTCAGTTCTTTTACCTAACGTTACCATTCTTTCTGGCAGCAGTAAAATGATAATCTATTTTCTCCTCCTTCAATTCGAAGCCTAAATTCTTGAAAAGATTAATTCCATTGCTGGTTGGAAGCTAGATTATGGCACAATTTATTGTTGTTGAACAAAGATGGAATATCAATTAATTATCCTTTCTGAAACAGTTTATTGAATAGACCCGTAAATCGTTGCTCTGAGAGTTATAGGCGATGTGTAAAATAAAAATGCGATTCTTTCTAACCGATTTCGGAGCGATGTGTTTTTACTAAATTAACATCGTAAACACGCAAGAACCTGCTTGAAGTTTAAATTCAGACAGGCTTTTTTATGTACTATTTTATACCTTTAAACTTTTTCACTTCTCCACCATACCATTCAATCTAATGTTAATCTAGTCTATAAACCACCATTTTATCAATCATTGCCTGATTAATATCTCCATTCATATTTTCGTTCTGAGGTTCGAAAACCATTGAAATGGAATGTTTCCCTTTCGATAATTTTACCTGAACAAAATTGGTATTTCCCCAGTTTGACCATTCATTTGTTCCACGTTGTGGCAAAATGATTGTTCCTACAAACTTTCCATCTGCTTTCAACGTACGTATAGCACACTTATTTTCCGTATTAATAGGACCATTACCATTAGCATATCGGAAACATACAGTGTAGATTCCCGATTTCGAAACGTTGACCGGAATAGTGACTATGCGATTTTGTGTTTTACTTATTTCCACAAAGCCTTCACCTTCGTAGTTTTTGTAATTCAGATTCGACTTTGTAAAGTGTTTTTCTATTTCAAATACTTGTTGAAATTTAGCATCAGTTACCACCATCGGCTCCGAAGCGAACGACGATACCTGATTGGAATCGACGGCCAATACCTGATATTCGGCATAACCATTTGCTTTTGTTTTCAGCGAAGTTTGTGTGGTTTGGGTCATCGACTCACCGTTTTTCAAAACCACATATGCCTTGGCATGGTCAATTGGTGTCCAAGAAAGTATCCCTGAATTATACGACACTACAGGTGTCTCAATCGTGGTATAATTAGGTACTTTGTGAATGTTAGTTTCACAGAATGCCTGATTTGCTAATATAATCTTGATAAAATGTTTGCCCGACAATGAGTAAGGAAGTGCCGCAAGGGCTACTTTACCGTCCAGTTCAAAAGACTGTATTTGATTTCCGTAGCCTTCCATCCGGATATCTAATACGGCATTTCGATACTTGAAATTGGTAAATGAACGGTTACCCGCCATAGCTTTGGGCACACAGGGGTGAAAGAATATACTGTCTTTCCCGAATTCTATTCCGAATAACACTCGTTGTACCAATGCCAGATTACCCGAAAGACTCCAGAGCATATTGCTCGAATTGATTTGCGTGCCTGCAAAATCACCATTATCCGCCACGAAATTTTCTTTATTAGTCAGGAACAAAGAGGCAGGTCTGTAAATCGCAGCAATACATTCCAGTAGCGATTTCTCGTTCCCTGCTTTAGCCGATGCCAATGCCCAATACGTTTGCACAAACGGCCAAACTGCATTATTATGATATGGTGGAATGCCTGGAATTTGAGGATAAATACATGAAATACCAAAATTCATTACCGGAACATTTGTAATAACGGATTGTTGCTTATCTTTGTTGGCAATGTCAAACCACACACACAAGGCTTCACCCAATGCTTCTGCGCGTGGAGAAACTGTTTTGAAATTTCGTCCGTAAAGGTATTGACCGTAATATCCTTTGTTGCTCAGCCATAACTGTTGGTTGATACCTGCTTTTATTTGTTGAGCAATCTGTTGGTGTTTTGCTCCAACTTTCGGCTCATTCATTAGGTTTGCCATTTCTGCTAAAACAATATTCGCCTGATAATGTACGGCATTAGTCCCCAAGCATTCTGATTCATAAATGTCTGTCGGTTGCATCCAACGCGGATAAGTTTGTTCGCGCCAATCGAGGAAAGAAGATTCACCTTTTACCAGTCCGGTTCGTGCATCATGATTATCAAGAATATCATCTTCGATGGAATTTTTGATAATCGGATATACTTTCCTAAGCCAGTCCCTGTCACCGGTCACTTTATAGATTTCCCAGGCGGCAACTGCCCAAATCATGCGATCGGTTGAAACAGGCCAAGCACCACCGGTTCCTGTATCCTGAATAATTCGTCCGTTGGCATTCACTTTTCGCATCAGGCTATTTTCCGAAACTTTAGGCTGCAGGTAAGCCATTGAAAGAATTATACTGTAGCTTACGTCCCTCGTCCAGACTCCCGGCCATTCAATGCCGGTCCGCAGCGTGCTGTCTTTTTCGATGGCTTTTTCCATCTCTTCCAGCGACATATTGTAAATAGCATTTTCTAACAATCCACTGGTTTGGTAACGAGGAAATGCTGAAATGTCTTTTTTCAACTTCCAAGTTTTTACTGTGCTCGTTTCCTCCGTTTTCGGATTGATCTTCATCAACACTTCGTAAATACCATCACCATCCGGGTCGGTCAACTCCAGATCCTTATGATAAGTTAGATTATCGAAATTCCAAACCATTGGAATTGTATTGCCAACCACATAAACTGCTTTAAAATCTGCTTTATAAATCTTTACGCCATTGAAATTAGTATAATACCCCGTCTTTTCAAACTGAGCAAAGACCGAACGCATATCCAACCTGATTTTCAAAATTGTATTTGGTTTCAGATAAGTATTTGCCGGAATCATCTGCTGATCCACATATTGATTTCCAAAAGAAATAATAGGTGTTTCACAGTTTCCTGTCAAGCAAACAAACTCATGGTTTATACCCGGCAGCATTTCATTGTCCAAACCGTTAATGGAGAATTTAAACGTAATGCGCGGGCTTTTAAAAGCGGTAGCCTGACTCTGGTAGTCCGATTGCATTTCGGTATCAGAAATGGCTCGTGCAACAAAATCCCCCTGAATAATTTTATCAGGATACCAGGTATATTGATCGGTATGTAACAAGGCAGACTCCTGTGCAGAACCGACATAATTGATTAAAACAAAAAGACTAAACAACAATACTTTTATGGAAATTTTCATTTTACTTTTGGATATTAAATAATAGGATGAGTTTTAATATTCAAGAACAATCATGCTCCAATATAATAACGAGGGAAGCTTGAAACTGACACCCGTCGCATCTTGATAAAACTCAATAGGGGTTGAAACACCTTCGTTCCAGTCGGGAGATGCAACCCAAATACTTTTTACGTTTTTTGTTGTCTTCACTGTTAACGCCGCATCGACAATGGTGTTGGGTAAATTTTGATCACCATCCATGTCGCGCCAGTCAAAGTTTCGGGCATTGGCAAAATTAATACAATGAATCACTTGTTTCGTATCAAAAGATTTCCCGATTACCGAAACTCTTCCTGTTTGAGGCGGCCACATGGCTGTCCGCATTTTTCCGTTTGTACAACTTAAATCTACGGTATTAAACTCACCTCCATCACGTAACAGGTTTTGGTATCCGATTAGAAAATCATAATACCGGATAAGAGCACTTTTAAGATCGGACTTCATCGACAGGTTGTTGTTGGGAAAATATTCTTTGCACAACATGTGTTCACCAAGTTCTAAGTGTGAACCGCCGAAAGCAAAAATAACTGCATCGCAAAGTAATACACCCGGCGTATTAAATTCTCCGACGGCATTTGCTTTATTGTAATTCATATAAGCAGCCAATACTGTTTTTTTTGTTTGTTTGCTGTATGTATCATTGTTTCGGATGACATCAGCCAACTGGCTGAAACTCTCGTTTGGAGACCAGACTTCGGAATATAGAAAGTCCACCGGTGAACCTGCAATTCCATTTTCCTGACCGAATTGATTTACAGCATTCATAACTAAATGTTTCCCGGGAGTTAATGTTTTCATAGCAGTGATAAACGGTTTAAATGTTTCATTCAACAGAACCTGATTGCCGTTGTAGTCATACACATTTCCACGGTCTCCCAATTGGTCGATATGGTAGCCATCAAAATCAAATGCAGCATATACATCTGCATTTTTTGATCCTATATATGCTTGCCAATCGGTGTTGGCCGGATTTGTCAGAAAGATATCACTTTTAAACATCGGTTGTGGTAGGGAACAAACATCTTTTGTTGCCCGGTTTTTATCTTTAAAAATATACCATTCTTTTTTTACTCCATCAGTCGAAGCATCATCCAAAGCACCGTATGCCAGATTGTAAAACATGGATTTCATTCCATGACTTTTAGCCGAACTTATGTAAGTTCTTACCGTTTTTAATGAAGTTTCCCGATTCATGATATCTTTCCATGTTGCCCAAGGTGCTGACGGAGTTCCCGCTAAAGGCATATGATGTTTATAATGCCAGTCGTAATACTGCAAACCATTCAAATGATATCGGTTTAAATCTGTTATAACACTTTGAATATTTGTATCCGGCATCTCTTTAAAAACCGACAAAAATCCATAGCGGGGAAAACGTGCCCAATCCGATGATACATCCACACCTATACTGGCAATAATACTTTCTTTTCCGGCAATTAGTTGATATACATCCACCATATAACCCATGTAGTCGGTAACAGGAGGATTCCATTGCCAGTCTGAACCGGTATACTTCACTTCTTCAATTACTTTTCCCAGATGTTTATATCGGATTTTGGTATTTGAAGTAAGTGCTTTATTGACTGAAAATGTCACTCTTTCGCCCGGAAGATAACAAGCTTTATTGGTACTGAGTTGTATTGTTTTATATCCATCGCCATAAGTAACGGGATTATTTGTTATTTCCTGAGAATTACAACTCCCCATTAAGAAGCTGAAAAGTATAATCAATATTGGATGTGCCATTTTCATTATTTATGTAGCTTTTATTAAAAAACCGGCAAATAATTACCAAAGGTTGAAATACTTTGATTCAACCCTTGGTAACAATTCGGATGGATTTATTGTTTTGTAATTGAAATCGTTTCGTAGAACTGATTGATTACGACTTTATAGTTTCCTGCAATAGTAATTTTCCATTTTCGATCTGGACCTCCTTTTTCAACAAAGGTCATGTGTGTACTTTCTACTCCTTCACCCGCTACTGCCGGCATGAAATAGTCACAACTCCAGTTCGTTCCAACAGCTGTAGGGATTTTAAATTCGCCTACGTTTAATGCTCCTTCATAAGTAAATATATATGGATTAGTAGCATCTTTGGTCATTGGATTGGGTGCTGCATCATTCCACCCATTTGGAGTAGCATCTCCAATCATCCACAATTGTGTATAAGGAACGAAGAGTTTGATTTGGATTTTCAAATTTCCAATATCTAATCGGATTTTATAATCACCTGCTTCAGTCACTCTCCATTTGTTGTCCGGACTGGTTGATAGTTCAACATCTGTTTCGGTTACCGGAGCATTGGATATAGTCGGACGATAAAATTTACAATCGAATGTTCCGGTTTCAGTAGCAATTTTGAAATCGCCTACTTTTAAAGTTCCATTGTAATGAAAAACAAACGGATCCAGTGGATCGACTGACATAGCAGCTTCCGCATTATTATCCCAGCCACCCGGTGTGGCATCGCCCAGCATCCAAAGTTGCGTATAAAGCGAAGAGGATAACTTCTGAATGGAAATGGTCAGATTCAATACATTTAGCAATACTCGGTAGGTTCCGCCTTCCGTGATTTCGAATTGTTCATCATAAGGATCATCAAAACTTTCTCTGAAATAAAGCTTAGTATCCGAAGTCCCTTTATTGTATGATGGTGCAAATTGTCCTAAAGTTGTGATGAATTTAAATTTTCCTTGAGTCAGTTTTCCCGTCCACAAGAAACCACCCACTTCACCTGTATTAACTGCCATTGCTGTTGCTTTTCCTGCATCCCAGCTGTTTGGCGTTGCATCACCGATTAAATAGAGTGTCTTTGTCAAAGGCTTATAAGGTGTAACTGAAATCCGTACAACTTCAGTTGTGTCCATAACAGGAGTTTGTGAATGTACGGTTGCAATGACGCGTGCCTCAAGACTTACTTTCGTTCCCACCGGTTTGCCAAATGTTTCGAGCAAGAGGGTGTTCAATTCTTCCACTGTAAATGTACGGATTCGGATATTCTTTCCCAAATCTTCCTTAATTCCTGCCTTAAATCCGTTTCCGGCTATATCCATTTGAAAAACGTACGAAATGGAAGCATCCGTTCCATAATTCGTACCACTGGTCCAATTATAAGCCACCGCTTCTTTGTCAGGAGATGCAACATCCAAATGAGCCTCGGTATTTGAGACCGAGAGAGCCAGAGGAGTATTTCCTTTATTCAATTCCATTTCGCTGTCGTTACAGGATACTGTAACCAGCATTAAAATTAAAATGGAAAGTATATAATAAATTGTTTTTTTCATTTTTTCTGATTATTAAAAATTAATTAGTATCCTGTATTTTGAACTAAATTTGAATTTGCATCAATTTCCTTTTGGGGAATAGGCAATAACAGGTTTTTGCTCGTGGCATTTACTTTTCCTATCGAATGGAGAAAATCCAAAGCGTATTGTCCGTTCTTTATCCGAATCATATCAAACCAGCGATGTCCTTCGAACGCCAGTTCAATGCGTCGTTCGTGAATAATTTTATCCCTCATTTGATCTTGGGTCAGACCTTCGATTAATGATCGATCCGTTAAACCTGCTCTTTTTCGTACTTCGTACAAAGGTGTTTCCGCCTCCACTGTTTTTCCCTGTTCGTTCAATGCTTCAGCTTCCATCAATAACACATCGGCATAACGCAACACCATAACATTGGCTTTGTTGGTGTTGTAATCTTTCGAAACGGATATTGGTACTAAAAATTTTCGAACATTGTAACCTGTATTAGAATAAGATGCTTTGTAATCTTTCCCATCAAAAGCAGGACAGCCTTCATATAAAATTGTTTTGTCTTTTCTCAGGTCACCTGCTTCGTACGACTGTACAAATTCTTCGGTTGGTTGATTCCAACCGTACGATCCTGCTACAAACGATGAATTCCTTGGACCCATAAATGTACTCAACCAGGAAGCCTGATTATCGTTATCCCAAAAACCGGCATTAGTTAGTCCGTAATACTGCACCTCAAACAAAGATTCTTGCGTGTTTTTATTGGTTGCACTAAAATTATCACTATAATCAGTATTTAATGTATAGCCTAGTGTTGTTACCTGTTTGCACCAATATTCGGCTTGTACATTATTTCCCAAAGTAAGGTAAACTTTAGCAAGCAACCCGCATGCTGATCCTTTCGATGCTCTGCCGATATCATTCCCTTTATATGTCTCACGCTTTGGGAGCAATTCGGCGGCATCTTTCAAATCCTGCACGATAAGTTCATAAACCTTATCTTTGGATGTACGCAAGGGTTGCAAATCGTCAGTTGGATTTTGTGGTTCGGTTAACAGAGGCACATCGCCAAAAAGACGAACCAGAATAAAATAATAATTAGCACGTAAGAATTTAGCTTCACCTATACATCGGTCTTTGATACTTTGGTCAATATCCATTCTGGGAATTGTTTTTATAGCCAGATTACAACGCAGGATTCCGGGAGCCGGACCTCTCCATATATCTAAAGCAGCCGCATTATTTGTCGCTGTTACAAAATTTGATAAATCAACGGTTTCAACACCATCGGTACCGCCTCCGGCACCCACAATACTGTTCCCGGCCATAATATCCAGCGTCCACATGCGCATGTTATATAACTTAGCCCATTGCAAAGGTTGATAAGCACCATTCACTATTGCTATGGCATCAGAAGCTGTGCTTACATTAGAAGTACTTGGATCTTCCAGAGGGCTTTTATCCAAAAAATCGCTACAGCCTGAGAAAAAGGCTATTAAACCGAATAATAATATATTTCGAATTAGTTTCATATCTTTAGATTGATTTATTAGGTTAGAAATTAATATTGACACCTATACTGATGGTACGGGTCAAAGGATAAACACTGTTATCGATTCCTGTTACCGATACTTCAGGATCGAAACCCGAATACTTTGTGAATGTCAGTAAGTTTTCGCAGGAGACATAAACACGCGCCATACTCATGGATGCTTTTTCTATCCATGCTTTTGGCAAAGAATAACCAAAATTCAGGTTTTTCAGTCTCAAATACGAACCATCTTCAACAAATCGGGTGGAAATCCGTGTATTTTTGTTAGGATCATTAAAAACCGCCCGGGGCATTACATCACTAGTTCCTTCTCCCGTCCAGCGGTTCAGTGTAGCGATAGTTTGATTTTGGGCCACTGACGTTCCTTCCTGCCAAATTCTGTTTGCATTCAATATTTGATTGCCGGCTACTCCCTGAAAGAATATTCCCAAATCGAAACCTTTCCAACTAAATGTGTTGTTAATTGCAAATGTCCAATCTGGAGTCGGATTACCAATATAGGTACGGTCGTTGTCATCAATTACACCATCGTTGTTCAAATCTTTGAATTTTATATCACCAGCCGATGTCCGGTTGTAAGTATCTGCACCCGAAACCTGAACGGAATGATTATCCACTTCTTCTTGTGTTTGGAAAATTCCATCTGCTACAAACCCGTAAAAAGAGTTGATTGGGTGACCAACTGCTTGTACCGTTACATTAGTCATATTAATGGTATTCTGATACATTGGCACATCGCTGTTTAAATCAAGTATTTTATTGATGTTATAAGAAGCATTAAAAGTCGTGCTCCAATCAAATGCACCTTTCAGGTTCTGCGTGGTAATGGAGAGTTCCACCCCTTTGTTCTGAACTCTACCGGCATTAATACTCGGAACATCTACGTCGGAATATCCTGTTGAAATAGGAACCGACATCGGAACCAACATATCGTTTGTATTTTTGATATATCCATCCAGCGTCACATTTACCCGTTGTTTGAAAAATGAAAGATCTACGCCAAGATTAGTTTGTTGCACTTCCTCCCATTTTACACTTGGATTAGGCATAACAACGGGAACAAGAGTTGAAACGGCTGTGCCGTTGAATACATATCTACTGGTTTGAAATACCGAAGCAAAAGAGTAATTATCGATATTCTGGTTTCCTGTAATACCAAAACCAAACCGGAGTTTTACATCGTTCAACAGATCCGTTTTGTGAAAGAAACTTTCTTCCGATAATCGCCAGGCAGCTGAAAAAGAAGGGAATGTTCCCCAACGGTTATTAGCCCCAAAACGGGAAGAGCCATCGCGACGTACAGTAGCAGTTAACAGATATTTATCGGCATAAGTATAATTTACACGTGCCATAAGCGAGAGTATAGCCCATTCGCTTCCGGTTCCACCCACAGTCTGGTCGGTGGTTCCATTATTCATTTGCTGTGCACTTTCGCTGATAAAATTCTGAATGGATCCGTTCAGATTATCCGATACATTATTTTGTGCACTGATACCTGCCAATATCGTCAACTTATGAACATCGTTAAAGGTTTTATTATAGGTAAAATAATTATCCCATAAATACGTCATGCTTTTGTTGTATTGTCGGTATAAATATGATTCCGGTTGAGCAATCGGTTTCCAGTCATATTTAGGAGCCCAGGATCTATCATCCCAGATTTTTGCTTCGATACCTGCCAAAGATTTGAATTTAAGACCATCAAGCAAACTCACTTCAGCATAAATATTCCCGAGAACATTGTATCCTTGTGTCTCATTTTTATTCAATGTCGCTTTGCCTATCGGATTCATAATATCGCCGTCCCACATGGCTTTCCCTGTCGGTCCGGAATAACTGCCATCGGCATTGTAAATTGATTGAGTAGGCAATGCTGCCATGGTTTCGCGAATATTATACGACCCTGATTTTTTAACATCATGATTAAGAGTCAGTTTATTCCCAAAACTCAACCAGTTGAAAACCGTAGATTCGCTGTTGAATTGAAGCGTATAGCGGCGATAACCGGTATTGATCACGATACCTTTCTGATCGAATACGCCACCCGAAACATAATACGTATTTTTTTTATCTCCTCCAGAATAAGAAACGGAATAATTTTGCATAGGAGCAGTTTTAAACAAGGCATCCAACCAATTGGTCCCCTCACCCAATGCCAAAGGATCGGCAAATGCAGGATTTTGAGTTTCATGATTATTCAGCATCATTTCGTTGTGTAACGAAGCAAACTGACTTGCATTAAGCATCTTTGGCATATTGGTAGGATCCTGAAAACCATAATTTGCTTTGAACGAAAGCCGGTTGGCTCCTGCTTTTCCTTTTTTTGTAGAAATCAACACGACACCATTGGCACCTCTTGAGCCGTAGATAGCTGTTGCTGAAGCATCTTTTAAGATATCGACGGTTGCGACATCATCCATATTCAGCGTATTCAAGGGCACATCGGTAGGTACACCATCAATTACCAAAAGCGGATCGCTGTTATTGGTGGTTCCTAAACCGCGAATTTTGAGTGAAACATTGCTTCCTGGTGCTCCTGAAGAAATTATGGAAACTCCCGCTGCACGACCTTGCAGGGCTTCACCTATATTGGCTACCGGCTGTTGCGCAATATCTTTCGACGAAACGGAAGATACGGATCCCGTTAGGTCGCTTTTATGCATAGTTCCATAACCGACCACCACTACTTCATCCAAAAATTTCGACGCTTCTTCCATTACAATTCGAAGAAAAGGCTGACCGTTGGGCGAGATATTCTGTGGTTCATAACCAACATATGAAACACTTAACATAGGATTTTTTACAGATTCAACGGAGAGTGAAAATTTTCCATCAACGTCTGTTATTGTTCCAGTAGTAGTTCCTTTAACAAGAATACTGACCCCGATAAGCGGCTCACCTTTAGCATCTACAATAGTCCCTGAAACGGACTTAGCAGATTTCTGAGCTGTTGCATTTTGTGATACTAATAACATACTACAAAGAAATAGTATGCCGTATAGGCACATTTTCAAATTTACCATCATTTTATTACTTTAAGGTTAACAATAATTCTTTAAATTCTAAATCTTTAGATTTACTTGGTCATTTAAAATAGCTTCTTTTTAATTGACAAGCAATCGTTTTTTTAATCTGATATAAATAGTTTCCTCTTCATAACATTCTTTGTTTTTCTCCGGTTATACAGTAGATCGATCTTTTCCTATATTTTAAAATCAATTGACAAACAAGTTGATCACTCGTTGCGTTAATTGATATTCCGACATTCGACAATGCAAATATAGATTCTTTCAACACACATTATTTTTTATAAAAATTAAATGTAGCGAAAATGCCTTTTAGAAGAATGTAATAAGCTAAAAAACAACAACAAATATCATTTTTCAACCTTAAAAAATGTAGTAGAATTAGAATAAAAAAAGAGGTCTTCAGAAGTATTATTACTCTGAAAAACCTCTTTAATTAAAAGCGGATTATTATTTAGAATTACTGCCGATTCTCATTATATTATTTTCAAACTCATCGCGCAGGCCGATTGCTTTATTTCTCATTTTTGTCCGGTAATTATAAATGGTTGATAGTGAATAACGCAAAAAATGAGAGATTTTTACACTATCACCGATCCCCAATCTGATTAATGCAAATATTCGCAATTCTGTATTCAACAATTCTCCGTGTTTTGGTACAATGGATTCTTCTTTGAGCAATAATGCGTTGAAATCTTCTACGAAACTTGGAAATAGCTGTAAAAAAGTGCTGTCGAAATTATTATAAAATTCTTTCAACTCATCTTCAATAAACTGCTTTGATTTAATGGTATGCAATAAATCATCGATCTTTCCGGCAGTTGCGGTTTTATTCAGCAGACGGCGGTAATCATCCAGTTTATCAATATATACCGAACATTGATCCATATAGCGACCTATATATTCTTCCTTTATTATATTTGCTTCCAGTAATGTTTCATTGGCATTTTTAAGCTGATCGTTTGTTGCTGACAATTTATGATTCAATAAATTTAACTGATCGTTGACCAAACTCAGACTTTTACGAGCGACGCTCAGCTTTTTCATTTGCCGATAAACAAAAAAGACAGCTATAATAAGTAATACAGACAATAAACTAATACTGATAAGTGTAATGAGCATCAAGCGTTGACGAGATTCGGTTTGTATTTGATAGGCCTTATCTATAATCGGCATCATTTTCGATATTTCGTAAGTTCTAAGACGCGCATTGCAAAAAAGTGCATCATCAAGAGAGCGTTTTATATAACTATATGCCCTACTTACATCGCCATCCTCATAAAGTAGAAAAGCCAGTGTGCGCAATGAAATATACTCTTTTGTGGCAGATTGCAAATCATTGATTGCAGATTGTATCAACCATTTTTCTTGAAGCGTACGGTCATTCTTGCCTTCGTAAGCTGAGGCAATGCTATAGGCTATAATTGCCTTGGCATGAATGTCGTTCTGAATAGTTGGATAATAAGGTAGCAACAGATTCAGTGCTTCATCATATTGTTTGCGAACAATTAGTTGATCCGACTTAACCATAACATGAGGACTTGAGCTTGGAGCATTGGTAAGCAATAACGAATCACGAAAAACCGAAGTTAGATTATCATATTTACTCTTTTCTTGAAACGAAACAGCATAGTCAGACATAAAACCGTATAGCGTTCTGTTAATATGAAAATAATAGGCCTTTAAGTCGGGAGTTTGCTTTATATCAACTGATCCTAATATATCTAGGGCTTCTTTATACATTCCTGTAACTCCCATTATGGAAGCCAGATTTAGCCTAGAATCAATTATATTGCGATTGTTGTTCAGTTTCTCAGCTATCAACAGCTTTTTTCGGGCATAAGCAAGTGCCGAATCTGATTTATATGATTTATATTCATCATACAGCTTCCCGCAAATCTGATACCGTTGATTATCTGAGGATGTGTATTTAAGCAGATCCTTCAGTTTATTCAACTGTTCTTCTTTCTGGTTAGAATAGAATTCGTAATTATCTACAGTTTTGTCTAAAATTTTTAATAAATAATTTATGTCATTATTCGCAGAAAGAAAGCTGGGAATGAGAAACAATAAAAAAATATAGTATTTCTTCATTATAAAAACTATTTTGTTGCTGCAAATATAAAACTTTTTTATTCGTTATAAAAACAAACCCTCTTCACTTTCATATACTTCCCATTTCAACAAGAGATGTACATCAAGTTGCTAAATTAAAAAATGTATAATTTACAAATCTGACTGAATAAATTTACGGTAAGAATAATTAAACCAAGAAACAGAATAGACTTTTTCATATATATTATTTATAATATTAATAATCAAATATTTACATAACTAACAATGCTATTTGAAGCTACAGCACAGCGTCACCAAAAAAGGCACACTTAAATCCATTACAAAACCATGATAAATGGAGACAACAGAGAATTCTTTGCCCGATGTACGAATAATAATAGGGAAAGTGGTATCCATGGTAGTAGCGCCACCGGCTGCAATAGGCGCCAGTTTTCCGAAGTATTTCACCATTGCCGGAGCAAAAAGCAATGTGATTATTTCACGAAGAATATTAGCGAGCAACGCAATGGTGCCTAATTCTATGCCTTTATATTCGGTAATCAGAATACTCGAAAGCGAATAATAGCCAAATCCTGAAGCGACGGCTAAAAAATCGATAACCGAACGTTCGGAAAAGAAACTAACAATGAGAACACCAAGAAAGGTGCCTACTACAGTTGTTAAAGGCAAAAACAACACACGAGAATGAATCCGGCGAAATTGCTGAATGGTATCGGGCTGATGCCCCAAACTAAACCCCACCGAAAACATTAGCGCTGCCAAGACATAAAAACTGTAGTCGTAGTCGAGCCACGAAGCCGGCAGCACGCGATAAACACCTAATAAAAGTCCAGCAGCAAAAAACGATAGTATAATCAGACTTCCTTTCATAACCTGCTGTGTTTTTTAATATTCCTCCACAACAACAAAGAGCCTGTAACACTTCCCAAAGTTGCAAAAACAGCGATCAAAAGCGCTTCAAGCCCCAACGTTGCAAAATTTTTCACCACCTGCTCGTTCATGCCTACTTCCACGCCCAGCAAAAACAAAAGCAACCAGATAAGCGTTAGAATAATTCCATTTACAAAACGGAATTTCCATTTACGCAACAAAAAACCGGCAAATACTCCGGCAAGCATAAAGAACAGAACAAGAAACATCTTTTTTCGAAATTATTTTTTTCGAATACAAAGATAAACTTTCGTTCCGGAATCCAGCATTTTTTGTTCGTTGTAAAAACAAAGATATTCTCTTGATCAATACACATATTGAAAATTTCGCTTCAATTATATGCAAAATTTTGAGTAATTTTGCAGTGCATTAAAGAACAGGAAAAGTTACAGTATAAAATATATAATTCAAAAATAAAATGAGTAAAAAAGCATTATTAATGATTCTCGATGGCTGGGGGATGGGTAATCATTCCAGGGCCGATATTATCTACAACACGCCAACCCCTTACTGGGATGCTTTGTTGGCAACCTATCCGCATTCTCAATTACTTGCTTCGGGCGAAGACGTTGGTTTGCCTGACGGACAAATGGGAAACTCCGAAGTGGGTCACCTGAACATTGGCGCTGGACGAGTGGTTTATCAGGATTTGGTAAAAATCAATATCGCCTGCCGCGACAACAGCATCTTGCAAAACCCTGAAGTAGTAAGCGCCTACAGCTATGCCCGCGATAACAAAAAGAAAATTCATTTCTTAGGATTGGTTTCGGACGGCGGCGTTCACAGCTCACTCGATCATTTGCTAAAATTAATTGACATAGCCAAAGATTACAATGCCGAGGCTTATGTTCATGCATTTATGGACGGTCGCGACACCGACCCAAAAAGTGGAAAAGGCTTTATTGAACAGCTCGACAACTACACAAAAGGAACAACCACAAAAGTTGCTTCCATCATAGGACGTTACTACGCCATGGACCGCGACAAACGCTGGGAACGAGTAAAAGAATCGTACGATTTACTTGTACATGCCAAAGGGACACCTTACAACAATGCAGCCGAAGCCATGCAGGCATCCTACGATGCGGGTGTTACCGACGAATTTGTGAAACCTATAGCAATGGTTGATGCCGCAGGAAAACCTTTGGCAACCATAGAAGCCGGCGATGTGGTGATCTTCTTCAACTACCGCAACGACCGCGCTAAAGAACTTACAATCGTACTTACTCAGCAGGATATGGCCGAATTCAACATGCATACTTTGCCTTTGGAATACTACTGCATGACTCCATACGACTCAACTTTCAAAGGCTTGCACGTGATGTTCGACAAGGACAATGTACAAAACACCCTTGGAGAATATGTTTCGAATCTTGGATTGAAACAATTACGCATAGCCGAAACTGAAAAATTCGCGCATGTTACCTTTTTCTTCTCCGGTGGCCGCGAAAGTGAATTTGATGGTGAAGAACGCATCCTCGTTCCGTCGCCCAAAGTGGCTACCTACGATTTGCAGCCCGAAATGAGCGCTTACGGCATTGCCGACAAACTTGTAGATGCTTTGAACACTCAGAAATTTGATTTCATTGCGTTGAATTTTGCCAATGGCGACATGGTGGGCCACACAGGCGTGCGCGAAGCCATTGTAAAAGCAGTTCAGACAGTGGACGAATGTATGGGTAAAGTGGTGGATGCCGCTAAAGCCAACGATTATGAAGTAATTATTATTGCCGACCACGGAAATGCTGACAACGCTGAAAATCCTGACGGATCGCCTAACACAGCTCACTCGCTGAATCCTGTTCCTTTTGTTTATGTTACCGAAAACAAAAACGCTAAAGTAGAGAACGGAATCCTGGCCGATGTAGCACCATCGATCTGTACAATTTTAGGAATTGACAAAGCTCCCGAAATGACAGGCAGAAGTTTGATTCAGCAATAAATTAAATAATACCTTTATATAAAAAAGGCAGTATGAAAAAAAAATCATACTGCCTTTTTAGTATCCAAAACTTACAATTATTTTGCTAACCGAAGCATTGCTTCAGCCTTTGCTTTTTCAAATTTCTGCATTAAATCAGTCATTACTTCTTTTACTGTCGAAATACGATCGGACAGATACGCATTACTTCCGGCAAAAGCATAACCTTTATCCATTTTCCCTTTGTAAGCATTATAAAGCGAAAGGATAATACAATAAGGCACCTTTTTATAATCGCAGGTATGCAGGCAGTTGTAAGGACAGGACTTGGGCTTTGTCAGGCCTTGTTTCACTCTTTCGAGGAACTTGCCCTGAAGCGCGCGACCCGGCATTCCAACCGGACTTTGGATGATCTCCACATCGTTCTCTCCGGCTTTGATGTACGAATTTTTAAATTTTATATCGGCATCGCATTCATCCGTAGTTACAAAGCGGCTCGCTATCTGAACCCCTTTAGCTCCCAATTGCATTATTTCGTACATATTCCGGCCATCATAAATTCCTCCGGCAGCCACAACAGGAATTTCCTGATTGTATTTTTCTTCGAAAAAGGCCACTTCACGCACCACATCGGGAACCAGATTTTCAATTGAATAATTGGTATCTGCAATCTGATTCTGTTTAAATCCCAAATGCCCTCCGGCTTTAGGCCCTTCCACTACGATTAAATCAGGTAAATAATCGTAATTCGTTTTCCATTTTTCGCAAATAATTTTGGCAGCTCGCGCCGACGAAACAATAGGAACCAGTTTCGTGACACTTCCTGGCGTCAGGTATTTGGGCAAATCGAGCGGCAAACCTGCTCCGGCAAAAATAACATCAGCCTTTTCGGCGATGGCCGTTTTCACCATATCACTGAAATTAGTCAACGCCATCATAATGTTCACCCCAACAATCCCCGATGTTTTTTCTTTTGTTTTGCGAATTTCTTCTTTCAGTCCCACAATACATGATTCCATATACGATCTTGCTTTCTCCCGATAAATCAGCCCCAATCCTGCACACGAAATCACTCCTACTCCACCTTCGTTCGCCACCGCCGAGGCCAGCCCCGACAAGGAAATACCAACACCCATACCTCCCTGTATAACAGGAATACGGGCTGTCAGATTTCCGATTTTCAATCCATTCATAAATGATAATTTTTAATTGTTTATTTTCATCAGCACAAGTCAACCGTTATATATTTTTTTAAATCTCATTCAAAATTTCCAGTAAAAAAACGCAGGAGCGAACCATCGAAAACACTTTCGAACGTCCACTCCTGAAGTTAAAATCATTTAAGCCTTAATCTGGTATTCAAACAATTATCCGTAAATGATATTGCCATTTTCATCTTTAAATTCTTCAAAACTCTTGTTATACTGCTCCATGGCCTTATAGCTCATCGACATGCTGGAGAAACCACCATCGTGATAAAGATTCTGCATAGTAACCTTACGTGTTAAATCACTAAACATAACCACACAATAATCGGCACAATCAGCAGCTGTTGCATTTCCAATCGGCGACATACGTTCCGAAAAATCGAGCAAACCATCCATACCTTTCACGCCACTTCCGGCAGTAGTCACTGTAGGCGATTGCGAAATTGTATTGATACGTACATTGTGTTCACGTCCGTAGATATAACCAAAGCTACGTGCAATTGATTCGAGCATCGCTTTTGCGTCAGCCATATCGTTGTAACCAAAAACAGTGCGTTGCGCTGCCATATAAGTCAGGGCTACCACCGATCCACCTTCGTTGATGGCATTCATTTTTTTTGCTACCTGGAGCATTTTATGAAACGAAATGGCCGAAATATCCAAAGTAGTGGTCAACATATCGTAATCCAGATCGTCGTAAGTTCTTTTTTTGCGAACATTGGGAGACATCCCGATAGAGTGTAACACGAAATCGATTGGTCCTCCAAGCGCTTCCATCGACTGAGAAAAAACCTGTTCAAGGTCGGCAACACTTGTAGCATCGGCAGGAATTAGTTTTGCATTTAATTTTTCCGCTAATTCGTTGGTAGTTCCCATACGAACCGCCAATGGCGTATTTGACAAAGTAATGATGGCACCTTCTTCTACAACACGTTCAGCAACTTTCCATGCTATCGACATATCGTTCAAAGCACCAAATACAATTCCCCTTTTACCTTTTAATAAATTATTACCCATAATAAGTTGATTAATATTGTTTTCCTTAATAACTCTTTCGCTTCGAAAAAAGTTCTTCCGGAATGTAAATTCGGCACAAAGGTACTAAAATTGTGCAGCATTTCAACATTTATTGAGACTGTTGGAATAAGAATTTGATTTTAGAATATCTAAATGTGTATTTCACAACCAATAAAAAAAACAACCTCTCCAACAATAAAGCTGAAAAGGTTGCAAAAAATTAAACTGAAAAAGGAAATTTAGTTTACCCGAAACTTTTCGTTTCCTGTTTTCAAAAAACCTACAATTTGTTTAGCCGCTGCAATACCGGCATTAATATTGGCTTCAGATGTTTGAGCTCCCATTTTCTTAGGAGTAGCAAAATAGCGGGTTGGGAATTTTTCCAGCATTTCGGCATGATTATCAGGCATTACATCAGTCACGTATTTAATATCGGGGCGTGCTTCCATAAACTGAACCATCTCAGCCTCATGCACTACCTCTTTGCGGGCTGTATTTACGAGCACCGCACCTTTAGGCAACAATTGAAGCAATTCGGCATTGATAGATTGTCTTGTTTCTTTTGTTGCGGGAATGTTGATAGAAATAATATCGCAACTCTGATACAACATTTTCACCGAGCAAGTAGGATTAACGCCTTCAGCTTTGATATCCTCGTCGCGACAGAACATATCAAAGGCAAGAATATCCATGCCAAAACCTTTAGCAATACGGGCCACATTCCGACCGACATTTCCATACGCATGTATGCCGAGTTTTTTCCCTTTTAATTCAGTACCTGAAGTTCCGTTATAGAAGTTCCGAATGGCGTAAATCAGTAATCCGAAAACGAGTTCGGCTACAGCATTAGCATTTTGTCCCGGTGTGTTCATCACACAAACACCGGCGGCAGTAGCAGCATCAAGATCAACATTGTCGTAACCGGCACCGGCACGCACCACTATTTTAAGTTGCTTTGCGGCTGCAATCACTTCAGCATCGATGATATCGCTGCGAATGATGATGGCATCAGCATCAGCTACAGCATCGAGCAATTGCTGCTTTTCGGTATATTTTTCCAACAAAGCCAATTCGAAGCCGGCTTCTTCAATCTCTTTACGGATGCCGTCGACAGCCACTTTGGCAAACGGTTTATCAGTAGCAATAAGTACTTTCATAATATATATGTCTAAGATCAAAAGACAAAAGTCTAAGGACACATGACCTTAGACTTTCGACGTTTGACAGATTAGTGTTGTTTTTCAAATTCGAGCATGCAATCCACAAGCGCCTGAACACTTTCGATAGGCATGGCATTATAAATAGAAGCGCGATAACCACCCACAGAACGGTGACCTTTAATTCCATCCATTCCGGCGGCAGTCGCAAATTTCAGGAAGTCGGCTTCAAGATCTTTGAATTCAGGTTTCATTACAAAGCACACATTCATACGTGAGCGGTCTTCTTTAGCAGCCGTTCCAACAAACATTTTACTATTGTCGATAGCATTGTAAAGTAATTCAGCTTTGGCAATGTTACGTTTTTCCATTTCGGCCAGGCCGCCATTAGCTTTCAGCCAACGCAATGTTTCCAAAGCACTGTAGATAGGCAATACCGGAGGCGTATTGAACATCGATCCTTCAGCAATATGCGTTTTATAATTCAACATGGTAGGAATATAACGAGATACTTTACCAAGTAATTCATCTTTTACAATAATGAAAGCCAATCCTGCAGGAGCTAAGTTTTTCTGTGCACCACCATAAATAAGACCGTATTTTGAAACATCCATAGGACGTGAGAAAATATCGGAAGACATATCGGCAACCAAAGGTACCGGAGAGTCGATATCAGTCAGAATTTCAGTTCCGTAAATAGTATTGTTAGTTGTGATGTGGAAATAATCGGCATCAGTTGGAATCACATAATCTTTAGGAATAAATGTATAATTTGCATCCTTAGACGAAGCCACTTCAATTGTTTCTCCAAATCCTTTGGCTTCCTTCATTGCTTTATTGGCCCAAACACCGGTATTCAGATAAGCCGCTTTTTTCTCCAATAAATTGAAAGGAATCATGCAAAACTGCATACTCGCTCCACCTCCCAAAAATAACACAGAATACCCTTCAGGGATATTTAATAATTCTTTAAAAAGATCTCTTGCTTCGGCAATTACAGCCTCAAAATCTTTCGAACGGTGGCTTATTTCAAGAATTGAAAGCGTAGAACCGTTGAAATCCAACACCGCCTGAGCTGTTTTTTCAATCACTTCACGTGGCAGGATAGATGGACCCGCACTAAAATTATGCTTTTTCATACAAAAAAATTATGTTTGTTTTGTTAGTTTTATCCCTCTGGAAAAAGAAAGCGCAAAAATACTGAAATTTTTACTTATTTCACTGCAAAAATGTGTTTTTATAATTTTTCAATGCCATTTTTTTATACTCATACAAACCTGATTGTGGAATTTGTATATTTATTCAATCCTTTGGCACGTAAAATGTATATCTGTGTTATGGAACTACTTCTCCTTTGTTTCCCTTTGCGAATTAGCGAGGATATTTTTCTTAGCGTTGAGGGGCGACACTACAGCTTTGCCAGTTTGTTTTTCAAGTTCTTTTCGGGCATTTCGGGCTACCGAGCCACCCTGATGTGCTACCTGAATATATTCAACCATGGTTTCGGGTTGCTTTGCTTCCGATATTTCTTTGGTCGAAAGTTCAGCTAACATATTTAACACCAACTCAGTATTGGTCATATTATCGCGAAGATTTTCCTTTTTCAGATCTTTGAACTGACGATATTCTTTTGCTGTTTTATCAGCCCATGTTTTATAAATAATATCGGTTAATGTTGCAAAATGTACGCCTTCTTCCAAGCCTCTTCGCTTCCATTCATCCGTTAAGTCCTTACGAATTTCAATACTTTTCAGGCGCTGATTTATCCAGTTGTCGGAATACCCCAAGTGTTTGTATTGCAACAAGGCTCTGTCAATAGTGAGCTCCGGATCTTGCAATTCGTCGATTCTTTCTTTGGCTATTTGCGCCAACCACATCTTAAACGGTTCAGCTTTCGGAGATGGAATAGATTGAATTAATCGGAAAAGCTGCTCGGTGTCAAGCACATCGTTCATACGCATTTTCCCATCAGCCGCACGCATTTTCAAACCGTTACAATTTGTAACGGTTTCGTTTCCCTCAGCAAGCAATCTTTTTTTCAACACTCGCCAATAGACTTGTGGATTAGGGCTATCGGTAAGAACTTCCACAACATCCATAACAGAAAAATACCATTTCTCCTGTTCGTCGTCCCACACTGTGCGGACTAACTTCTCATCGAATAATTTGGTTTCAGGCTTTTGTGTCATTTTCTTATTTGTTGTTTTTGTAATTACCATTTTACTATTGGGCTCACCAATGCATCCTCAGTTCATTTTCCTCTGATAATCCGTTTTATATCGTTCAACTTATTCAGCGCTTCAACTGGTGTTAAGTTATTAATATCGAGATTTTTTATTTCGTCACGAATTTGCTCCAAAACAGGGTCGTCGAGCTGGAAGAAACTCAGTTGCATACCTTCGCGGTGTTCGGCAATTTCGCCAATTGGTTTTGCAACACCTGTCTGACGATTCTCCGATTCCAGATCCTTCAGAATTTGCTCCGAACGTTTCACAATGCTCTGTGGCATTCCTGCCATTTTTGCCACATGAATACCAAAACTGTGCTCGCTGCCACCTTTCACTAATTTACGCAGGAAAATAATTTTCTTATCCACTTCCTTCACCGACACATTGTAGTTTTTGATGCGATGAAATGACTTCTCCATTTCATTCAACTCATGATAGTGCGTTGCAAAAAGCGTTTTGGCTTTACA
>Ga0209373_10000379_pt1 | contig 77263 bp, 52 predicted proteins | sample Higcelweek5metaG_FD_187173 | JGI IMG/M metagenome (GOLD analysis project Ga0209373, IMG submission 187173) | Freshwater pond sediment microbial communities from the University of Edinburgh, under environmental carbon perturbations - High... | ecosystem: Environmental > Aquatic > Freshwater >...
GCCGCCTATTCAGCCGCGGCCCAACTCGTCGAAAACGTTGAGAAAAGCGAATATCTCAAGCCGGACCACACAACCCGGATCGTCGTCCTGAAAAAGAAGGATGGTTCCGGAGTTGCAGCAATATGGGCGGAAAAAGGGTTTCAGGTCAAAATGCCGTCCGGGATGCGCGCGGAGGATATGATGGGCAATCCGATCCTTCATGCGGAAATGCTTGAGCTCTCTTCGGCTCCCGTTGTATTCTTCGATTCGAATTATGAAAGACTCCTCGCGAAAATGAAAGAACTCGAAGTCACACAGACAAACTTCTGCCGTATGCTTTTCCGCAGAACGGGATACAAAACAGGGCGTCTCAAAATCGTCAATATTTCCAACAGCAAACCGCTCGAAACAGAAATATCGGCAAACGGATACTCTCAGAAAATCCTTATTCCCGGCGGCGGGGCGAATGTTTGCGATGTGCCTGTTTCCGGGAACACGCTGAATGTCGAAATCAAAAACCTCTCCGGAAAGGGAACCATGAAACAGATGTTCCAGGTGCCGGAACCAACTCCGGTTCACAGAGAGAACAATATCATCGCGTCCGTATCCACCCGCGGAGACATTCATCCGCAGGACGATCCCTGGGTTCCCTGGAACGGCCCGGAAGACCTGAGTGCGGAAATTTCGGCTTGCTGGGATCCTGTCGAACTCAAAATCCGGATTTCCGTAACCGATGACAACCATTTCCATAAATTCGGCGCAGAAACCTGGCGTGGCGACTCCATCCAGATCGGACTCGATCCGCGCGGCGACGGCGAATTCCATGAACCTGTAACCGGAAAAAAATTCGGTCCGGACGACTTTGAATTCGGCGCGGCGCTCGGCAGCGACGGAAAATTGTATCTTTCCGGCAGTCACAACCCTGCCGATATCAAGGTAACACGCGATGAAAAGAACCGGAAAACCCTGTATGCCATCACAATTCCGTGGAAAAACCTGAAGGTAAAGCCGTCCAGAGGCATGGTCTTCGGAATGAGCTTTCTCCTATTCGACGATGATTCGGGACAGGGTTACAATTATTATGCCCCGGTCGGAGGCGGAATCGCCGGAAACAAATCTCCGGCAAAATATAAAAAATTCATATTGGAGGACTGAGACGATGAAAAAAGCACTCATCATTTTTGTTGCAACCGTTTCGCTTTATGCGTCCGCAAAAGAAAATCTTTTTCTGAATGCTGAATTTAAGGTGGATGCGAAATATGGTTTGAAATACTCCCCTTGGGCTTCGAACTCGGATCTCGAAACATCTTCCGAAAAAGACATGGTCGCAATTTCGGGAACCATCAAGGGCAATGTCTTTCAACTTGTTCAGCAATTCAACAATCTGGAGGGAAAATACATGGTTTCAGTCCTGTATAAGGGCAACGCCCCCGTCGATATGGTCAGAATCATGCGTTATTATACGGATTCCGATAATAAATTACAATTCAATGGCACCAATATCATGATGTCGGAACTTCCCCCTCCCGGGGAATGGAAAAAGCTACTCGGAACAATCGATATCCCGGAAGGAATAAAACGGGCATCTGTTTTCTTCCAGGTGCGCGGTAAGGAAGGAACAAAAGTATTCTTTTCAACTCCATTGCTTCAGAAAGTGGACATTGAATAATTTTCCCCGAAACAGACGGAAAACGATCATGACGACAACGCATGGCTTCACGAACGTGAAAAAGAGGGAAAAAAAATTGAATATTATTCAAAAAACTCCAATGTAACCATCGAGACCGTCAAAAATACTTTTTCCCCTCTGGATGACACCAGAACTTTGGCGGAAGCCTTGGCGTCCCATATGACAAACATACGCAGGCGAGTATTCCAGTCAATGAGAAACCGGACGATTTCGGATCGAAAGGCGAAAAGTTTCTGTCCGGGGCCGAAGGGACATGGTTGCTGCCCGGTCTGGAAGCACCGGAAACGGAAGTCTCCGGAACAATCGTTCAAAAGGTCTCGGAGCATGAGCGTAAAGTCCGGGAAAAGAATGGCTGGGAGGAGATTCCGGAAGGACTTCCCCGCGAAGAAAGAATTACGGATATCTGATGGCCGAAAAACCCTTGACAATGATTCGGGAACTCTATAAAATCGAGTCCGCCGCAAAGAAAAATGCCGAAGAAAAGGGAACCGAAACGGCTCTCTTTCAGGCTCGGAAAAAGGGACGGCGCGATTCCGAAAAAATAGTCAAAGACTTTTTTGGACTCTGCCGGGATTTGAGGGAAAGCCAAATCCCGTCCTCGCCTGTCGCACAAGCGGCAACCTATGCCTTGAATATTGAAAACGAGCTCAAAGAGTTCCTCGAAAATCCCCAATTAAATATCGACAACAATCCTGCCGAAGCCATGCAAAGGGCGGTTTCAATCGGCCGCCGTAATTGGCTGTTTACCGGTTCCGAAGCCGGGGGGCAGAACCTTGCCATTCTGTATTCCTTCTCGAACACATGCAAAGCCAATGATGTCAATTTCAGGAACTGGATTAGCGGGCAATACCCCTTTCCCATTCAGTCAATATTGCCATCTTCCTCACTCATCCATGGGGTTGGCTGGGTACATACAATTTAAGTTGGATAATTTATTCCGACATAATTACATCACATAAGGGACCGCCGTGAATTCGCTTCTTTCCCCCACGAAAAGGCGAACACACGGCGGCATGATTCAACAAAAACTTACTTTATTTCTTCTTCCACTTTCCGCACTTCCTCTTCCAGTGGGAGGGAAAGCCGGAAGACGATCCGGAGAGCCGATTCCACGGCGACGATCGCCTTGCGGTAGCTGTCCGGAATCCGGGAAAGCCGGTCCGCGTATCTTGCCTTGAAGAGAGGCGGCAGATGCGCAAAGATCACTTTGCCGCTCACCAGTTCCGGATGGGCGTTCAGAAGTTCGAAGATATTCTTCTTATACTCGTTGATCCGGTTGGCGAGCATGTCGCTGAGTTCCGTCATCGGGGTGCCGGTAGCTTCGAATTCCCGGAACAGCCAGTCCGCTTCGCGCCGGGCGCAGACCGCCAGACGGTCCATGATCTCTTTGACCAGTTCCTCATGAACCGCGGTGAATTCGGATTTGTCGAGCAGCAATCCGCTGAGGATTTCATACGAGGAGGTGATGACGCCGCACTTGTTGGCGGAAGCATCCTTCACGATCACGATCCCCAATTTCTGCAAGGCGATGCGGGCTTCCGGAGTGATGAAGGAATTGGCGCCTTCGACAATCGCTTTCGAACTCGGTTTTCCGTCGGGCGCATAGTTCTTGTAATTGGCGATATTGATTGTCTGGGGACGTCCTCCGCAGGGGATGAAGACATCGGCTTCATGGCAGATGTTGTTCTGGAACATCCGCATGAAATCGTCGCGCGGGATTTTCGATTCCGTGTGTTTTCCGCCGGAGACGGACACCATCCGGTAATTGCCGTTCGGGTCCGGCTGATTGAAGATCATGTGCGCGCCTTCGCCCTTGAGTTTTGCGGGATCGAATCCGTCGAGGTTGGCCGTATGTACCAGCCGCGACAGTTCCTGACGGTCGATTCCGTCCGGGTCGAAGAGAGCGGCGGGGCCGTCCGTCACCGCCACGATCCGGAGCTTCGGCAGAAGGTATTTTCCATGATCGTCCATCGCGTTCAGAAGCTTGACTTCGTTTCCCGCCACATCGCCGAAGGGGCCGCCCGAGAGCTTGACGCTGAACGGGTCTTTTTCGGGGTTGATTTTCAGATACTGGAGCGTCCTCAGAAGATACTGGTGCACCCCGAACGAAGTGACCCCGTAATGCTTGTGGTTGATGCCCGTTTCGACTTTGCCGGAAATGATCCCGGCTTTCAGGATGTATCCGTCTTCCTCGGCCCTGTCACCCATCCAGGAGATCATCTCGTCGAACATGTTTTCATCGGGCCCGATCTCGATGATGTCCATACGGCCCGTGAAATCGATGATTTTTTTATCCTTGAGAGTGCCGTCTGTATCGTAATTGATGAGCGAAAGGAAGGCTTCAAAAATGGACCTTTGCGCCGCCCAGAGCTCCGTTTTGAAGTCGTTTTCCCCATTCCGTTTCAAAAGAGTGACCAGTTTGGAGCCGCCTTCGTAAATGTCCTTGTTTTTCTTGTGCTGGGTATTGGCAAGCACGAAACATTCCCGGAAAAGCTCACAGCGGGCAAGCTCGAAACTGTCGCCGCTTTCCAGCAGATTCCGGACGGGCTGCGGAGCGACCGTGCGCCAGCCGCCGCGTGCGATTTCCGAGAAACGGATCTGAAAGCCGCTTACGTTGCGCCGCCAGAAGAAAAAGACGCCGTACGGACGTTCCGGCGGGAAGGCTTTTTTATAGGCTTCTGAAATGGCTTCATAATGTTTCATGAAGACCGGATTCAGGCAGAACGCAAGAGCGGTTTTCTTCTCCGAGAAGTAGTTGCTTTTGAAAATATTCCGGAGGAAATCCGTCACGGCGGACAGCACGGTTTTCACCTTGTTGTCCTTTTCGGCCATACCGCTGTTGATGTTGGAAATTTCCGCCTCGACCGCCGTCAGCGTTTTGTCGAAATCGAGCGTGCCCCCATTCGGATGGAACTTCGATTCGAAGGCGTCGGCCAACTGACGCAGAATCGCCGGATAGGTGGCCATGAAACGCTGGATTTCCGGCAGGGAGTAGGCGTTGCGGTCAACGAACGAAAGCTGGGAATGCACGAACTCCGAGGCCGCGCGCAAAAGGTTCACAGACGCACAGCAGAATTCATGCCGCACCAGCAGTTCACGCTCGAAAAGATCGAATTGCGGACTCCAGGAAAGTTCGTTGAGTTCGCGTTTGAGATTTTCCATCTTTTCGGGGATGTCCGCCCCGTCTTTCACGGGGATGATATAGTAAGTATTGAGGCGGACCGCCTTGCGCCGGAAGTCATCGGGCGCACCGCTTTTCGTGAAGTCGCGCAGATAAGAGCGCGTGACCTTGAACCCGTTGGCCTTGAGCTGTTCGAGCGTCTGCGCGTAATAACCTTCCTCCCGCGCGACCACCGACACCGCCATGGTCAGCCGCCATTCATTGCCGGAGAGTTTCTCAAAGTCGGTGACGGAATAATCGCGTTTCTGAACCTCGCAGATGAAACGCAGCCGGCTGGCGATCCGCTCCAGATCCAGGTCCTCCACATCTCGCCAGCGGATGCGGCTCACGGTCTCCTTCAGGTCGGACGGGGGAGCACCGCAGAGTTTCCGGTATTCCGCGGCGATTTCCTCATAACTGAATTTCGGCTTCATGACCGGAGCGGAGGGAATGTCCTTCACGACGTGTTCGATCACGATCACATCGCCTTTGTCGTTGATCGGCCCGGACTCGTGCACGACTGCCCGCAGAATGCGTTTTCCGGCAAAGAAACGGCTGGTATAGACCGGATTGCACATTTCACTTTTCCGGTAGACCATCAATATCTGATCCGGACGCTCGATCATCTGAATACCGGACTTGCTTTCCAGATCGGTCGCCATCGGAAGAAGGCTCGTAAGATCTTCCTCCGACATGCTTTTGAAGAAATACGGAGGCATCACTTTCTGAAGCAGCGCATACGTTTCCTTCAGTTTCCCCACTTGACTTTGAAACAATTTTTCCAGCGATTCATTTTCTTCCATTTTGCTCTCTCTTTCCTGTCAATCCATAAATCATTCAGTGATTTCACGTTTTCTCTGTTGTTTCCGATAATGGATTCTAAGAGAAAAATCAGCAACAACCATCTAAAGATCAAGAAAAATATAGCAATAAAACAGCATCAATCAAGTTTCCTTTATGCATTACCCTCGAAATATATCCGCAAAAAGAGCCGACAATCACCAGAATGAAAAAGCCTCGATGCTTGCCGGCCGGGTTCTTTATGCGAATAGTTTTAAGGTAATCAAGCCTTGATATTGCGCTTTTGAATATATCTTTTGGGTAATCCTACAAACGCACGTGGCAAGATAACCAGCCCCCGGGATTCTTCTGGTGGTGTGTTTACTATCATACCGGAGGAAAATGGTATGGCCCCATGTTGTAATTTTCAAAGATGAAAAAATCCCACAAGGACATAACTGCCTGCGATGGCGAAACGCAACAACCTTTTACCAAGTCACAAACAGTCCGGCTATATCCATCGTTTTTTATTCGTGATAATCCACGGTAATTCGTCTGATTTTGCCCTTCAGCCAACCGGATTTTCCGCCGCCAATCGAGACCGCGGTGTCGTACAGTCCGGGGTAACCGCAATTCCCTTCAAATTTATTGCCGTCTACAGCAATAAAAAAGTGGTCAAGACCATAATGAAAAGACAGTTTGCACCATTGATTTTCCGGCAGTTTCAACCCGCTATTGAACTTGTAGATTCGAAGGGAATCCGTTGTCAGCTCCAAAAATATGATTCCGTCCTCCGTCCAGATTTTCAACAGACCGGCACTGCTGGAACAGTTGTCAAGCAGTGTCTGAACTCCTTTTGCATCGGACTGTTCGAGCTCCATAGTGAGGGTGAAAGCGGCTCTCCGGGAAATCACTCCGGAAGGCAACGCCAGATGCTGTCCGATACGGCTCATCTCCCATGCATCGCGTCCCAGATCGACAGAGGACTTTTCAGCATTTTTCGGAAAATCGCTCAAGGTGATAAAAACCGAACTGTCCCGGTTCCCCGCCCCCAGACGTCCGCTGACTTGCGCGGGATATCCGCCTCCCATGCCCCAATAACGCCGTCCTTCGGAGGTCCGCAGAGCGGTTCCGGCGCCGGCATCGTAACGATAGTCATAGACAGGAATCCGGTTTTCCGGGAGACTCAGCAGGACAGGTTTTCCGGAAGACTCGGAAAACACCTTGATTTTCCCCATGGAACGGTTTGCTTCCGGAAGGAGGATCGGTGCGCTGCGCCAGATTTTTCCCGAGACAGTAGTCACCTGCAATTGAATTGATGAACGTTTGCTGTGCGGAGCGATTGTTGTTTCGAATTCAACCGAGTTGCGATTCAGCTTCGGCGGCTGAAGGATTTGAAAATCCTGATGGGACACGGAAAGAACCGGAATGGAAAATCCGGGCACACCAAACGTTCCGGCGGCGAGCACTTTCGCAAGCGGCAGATCATACCGGAAAAAACCCGGCACATCGATATGAAGAACGGCTTTCTCCGCTTCTTCCCGCGGAAGGGCGAGGAAAAATCGGGTTGCACCCACTTTCTGAACCGTTTTGAACTTCAGTGCGTTTCCGCGAATCTCCTTTCCCATGACACTGGGATGGCCGAAGGTCGTGTCTCTCATCCAGCGGGCATTTCCCGAAGAAACGGAAAGGGTTCCGTCAAGAGGATGGCTGAATGCGCCCATATTCTGCAAATGAATACAGAAGACTCTTTCCGTTGGGGTATCCATCCAGTAAGGAACACCGTCCCGCGTCGCCGCATAAACAGGCATATTATCGTCGAAAATTTCCGCATAGGCGATCGGCTCTTTCGCATCGAAACGGACCTTCAGACGATTCTTTTCGCCAAGTTCGATTCTGACCTCCGGCGCGGGGATAAGGTCGCGCAGGGGCTGTTTCACATATTGATAGTCGCAATTTGAAACCGGTTCGATTTTAATGAACTGGAGCCCATCCTTGTAAACGATGTTTTTTCCGTTGCGGATGACTTCCAGTTCCGGACGCAGATACGGCATCCCCGCCCAGGATTCCGAGGGAATGGAAAAACGCTGTTCCTCCATGTTCTTTCCGGAAAACGTGAAGAGGGAAGAACGGAAGATTTCATTTCCATCCGGAGCACGCAGCAGGAAACGGACCTGAACGCTTCCTCCCGAATCGGGAAGGCCGAGAACTTCGAATTCCGGCTTTTCTCCCAATGCAACGACTTTCCGGCAACTGACAATCAAATTCGGGATATTTTTGTCGTCACCGGGCAGTTCGGGCGACATCCCGCGGAAAATGCGTGTGATGCGCGTGAATGCGGAAAGATTGCTCAGAGTCGGACGCAGGCTTGTATTTTCATTTTGCTCATCCCACTCCGGAATGATGATGAGATCCGGGTTAGCCGCAAGAGCGGCAGCCATGGTTTCCCGATAGCACCATGTGCCGTAGCTGCCTCGGATATACCCCACACGACTGGCGTTTTCGTGTCCGATGCGGGCGGCAATTGCAAAAAATTTATCCTTGAATTCAGGTTCGCACATGACCTCCGAAGCTGTCTTGATCATGAATTTGAAAAAAGGAATGTCCGTATGCCGGTCCGCGCCGGAACGGACAGGGGCGCAGGCCAGATAGATTCCGTCCGTGGCTCGTGCATAAGCGCGGAAATGTTCCTTCAGAGCCTCGAGTTTTTCACCGGTGATCTGTTTCTCTTCATAATCCTTCCTCCAATGGTGCCACGCCCGTCCGCAGGGGATTTCCAGAAGAGGCAGAAAAATGAAGCGGTCGCCTTCCGTACGGCGATAGTCGTCCAGAAGCGCTTTCCAGAATTGCGGCGGGCGGATGTCAGCATTATAGCTGGAAATGACTGTTTTCCCATTGAATTTCAAGGCGACATTGCTTTTCAGGGCAGAGAGGAATACCGGATCTGTGTTTCTGCGCATCTTTGCAAGTTCGACGGGAGTGTCATAAATGCCTGAACCGGTGGCATACACTTCCGGCAGGAGGGTAAAGCCCGGAATGTTTGCCTGTTCCAGTTTCCGGATCAGGGACGGCGTTCCGTTTCCATAAAGACTTGCGAACCCATCCAGGCCGTAGAGCATGGCATTTTTCCCCATGCCTTTCAATGCGGCGACGGAAGTGGACCCTTCCGGGGAAGGATCGTTCAGTTCGGGATCGAGAAGAAGCGGACGGTCGACCCACCGGCCCCCGTAATTCAGAACCGGGTTATAGTGAAACTGAGCCCGGGAGTAGATCATTGTCCGGGGAAATTTCCGCTGATAATGCGGAGCGTCCGAGTCCGCTGGAAGCAGAAACGGCAAGGCCAAAAGCAGGCAAACAAGATTTTTCACAGATTGGATATTCCTTATGTTGCGTTGAAACAGCGTTTCACTGTCGTTTGAATTCGGTTCTTTATTTCAAAAGTTCCTCGAGGAACACAACACGGTTTTCCGCACGGGAAAGCTCCGCGGCTTCACCGATGGCGGTGGAAAGCATTCCCTGCTCCAATGTCGCCGAATTGCCTCCCCTTCCCTGAATGGCCCGGATAAAACTTTCCAGCAATCCCGGATCAGCCCCGGCATGTCCGCCAACGGGTTCCTGGATTTCATAGACGATTTTCTCCAGGGACCACCTTTTGAGAACGGTGATTGTACATCCGGAAAGACTCAGGGAAGCCTGTCCGAGCGTTCCCACAACCGTATAAAGCCGATCGTTCAAACCGGTGACGAAACATTCCATATGGCACGCCCTCACGCCGTTTTCGTATTCAATGATCGCGAAACCGTTGTCATGTACGCTCCTGTCGGAGAGATAGATGCAGGAATCCTTGACATAACCGTCCAGCTTCTGCGCTTCCCGGCTCCACTCCGCCTCGGTATGAGGATGCTTGTCCTTGCAGAGCCCGTTCGCCGCATAGTGGCACTCGGAACAGCAGGGACCGGGGGGAATGTTTTCCTCAAGAGGAAACGGAAAGCCATCCGGAGTGAATACATTCATTCCGGCGAATGCCGCGACCTTATGCGGCTTCGGAAAACCGAACAGCCAGTTGAATACATCGAAGTCGTGGCTTCCCTTGTGAATCCAGAGTCCTCCGCTTGAGGATTTTCTGCCGTTCCAGCGTGCCATGTAAGTGCGTCCGTTACTGTAAAATTCTCGGTTCTCGACAAGGAATACTCTGCCGAGGACGCCTGTTTCCACAATTTCCTTCAGTTTCATCAGGAGCGGAGCGTGGCGGAGATTGAATCCCATCATGGCGACTTTCCCGCTTTTTCCGGCTTCACGGATAATATTGCGGCATCCCTTGACGGTTGTAGCAAGCGGCTTGTCAATCAGGATATTGACTTTATGTTTCAGCGCTTTGACCGCGCATTCTTCATGAGCCGCGTCCGGCGATGTGATGACGACCGCATCCGGCTTCTCCTTCTCCAGCATGAGTTCAAGATCAGTATATACGGCGGGAACGCCTAGTTTCTCCGCCGCGAGTTTCGCCCGCATTTCGTTCAAATCGCAAACGGCTTTCACGATACAGTCGGACCGTTTTTTCAGCAGTTCGCCGAAACATGCGACTCCCCGGCTTCCAGTGCCGACAATGGCGAAAGTCAACTTCTTTTCCATGACCATCTTCCTTGTTACTTTTTCAAAACATTGAAATATTTCAGAACATTCGCACTGGTCCCGTCCTGAATCGTCATACGTGCGAGTCTCCATTGCGCCACATGGCCGTCGCACCATAGAATATTCGTTCCATTATTGTGACAGTCGTTCATGCCGTTGCTGCTTTCCGAAGGCAGACTCTGTGCGATTATGTAGCGGCCATAGGCATTCTGTTTTGCCCACGCGTCCGCGGTCATGACCTTTTCAGACGGATTCACCACATTGTCGATTTTCTGCGTCAGCAGAGCGGATGTATCGCTTCCGTTCCAGGCTCCGCGGTTACTCGCCAGATAAGTGTAATTGATTCCGTAGTTGATGAAGCGGTAATATTCCAGAGAAGAGTTCGGAAACTTGATGCAGTTCTTGGGACTGTCCTTTTTTGAACGCTCCATTCCGGTGGCGGAAGTAAAACCGGGAGCCGCGGCATCGCAGAAAAGGACCTTGTTGTCTTTCAGATGTTTTGTGTAGTTCAGGGAATACGCCCATGTGATCCGGACGCTCGATCCGAGACCGCCGATGTCCCCGTAGTCGGCATAGGGAAAATAGCCGTTGACATCCCCCGTATAACTCATCAGAGCCAGCCCGATCTGCCGCTGATTATTGACACAGGCGGAAGACAGGGCGCTGAGCCTCGCTTTGTTCAAGGCGGGCAGCAGCATCCCGGCAAGAAGGGCGATAATCGAAACAACGACCAGAAGTTCGATCAATGTAAAATTCCTTTTATTCATTTTCAAATCTCCTTTCCTCTATTTGATTTGCATTGCATAGACATTTCCTTCAAAACCGACCAGATAAACCATATCACGATCCACGGCGGGAGCCCCTTTGAAAGCGCTTCCCGTAAACAGGATCGCGGTCGGAACCGCCGTGGCGGGATCGATCCGGTAAACCGAACCGTCATCGCCGGCCGCGATCACCTTTCCATTGACCGTCACAGGCGCGGAGGTATTCGCAAGAAACTGGAATTTGACTCCGGATGACGCCGGAAGAGGCTGGAGGTTGACGCGATTCAGCAGCTTTCCCGTTTTTTCATCGACGGTGATAATCGCATTGGTGGAAAAAGCGACCAGCTTATCGCCGGCCGCGGTGATTCCGCCGGAAGAGGCTGGAGGTTGACGCGATTCAGCAGCTTTCCCGTTTTTTCATCGACGGTGATAATCGCATTGGTGGAAAAAGCGACCAGCTTATCGCCGGCCGCGGTGATTCCGCCGATAGAGTTGATGCTTCCCGGAACTCCGGTTTTCCAGAGGATTTCTCCCGTCGCCGGATTGACCTTGCGCAGAGAGGCCCGCAGATAATAGTAGACGGCATCGTCCGTGACCAGGGGCGCGGCGGCGCTGGACTTGATATTCTCCTTTGTCCGCCAGAGCTCCGAGCCGTCATTCAGGTTCAAGACACCGTAGCAGTCAGTGCCGCTGAAATAAACTCTTCCGTTTCTTACGCTGAATCCGTGCGCCGTATTGCCGCTGCCGAGAAACATGGGATTCTCCCATATCTTTTTTCCGGTTGCCGGATCGAAACAATGGAGATATCCTCCGCCGTTGCAGAAGTAATGAACCAGAAGCTTTCCTCCGGCAAGACACAAAGGGGTCTGGGCCTGACGCCATGACGCGGGGGATTCCCTGATCCCGGGTATTTCCAGTTTCCTGCTGCGGAGCGTTTTTCCGTTCCGGGCATCCAGAGTCACCAGTTCGCCGTCATTGGTCAGTGCAAAAACGGAGGTTCCGTCGGACGCCACCCCTGCGGAAATATTGGCTCCGGACAAAGTCCGCCACAGCTGTTTTCCGGTCATTCTGTCGAGACACAGCACACCTCCGAAAACCCCGTCCAGATTGTCCGCGCTCAGCCCCAGAAACAGCCTTTCGCCATGAACCGCGACGACAGGATAACGGAAGAAGGAGTTCCCCGTCGGATGGCACCAGAGCAGTTCCGGCGCATGGCCCGGCACGATCTGCTTCGACCAGCTTTGCGGGCCAGCATCGACTTCGATCTTCAACGGTTTTCCCGTATAGGAACCGTTCTCTGAAAGTTCTGCCGTCCAGACAAATTCGCCCACGCGCCTCATGTCTGTCCGCCGCCCGTTCTCATCGACACATGAAACCCGTTTCGGATCGTAAACCGTATCGTAAACCAAAGCAACCAGATGCTGTTTTCCGCAGAGGATCATGTGGACGCGTCTGCGCTGGTTGAGACAGCGGGAGCGCGTGGAAATGATACCGTCCTTCGCGGAACATTCGACAAGACGCAGTTTCTTTGTGAATGTTCCGGCGTCATGCGACCGAAGCGGAGCATTGTAGAAGGAAAGGATGCCATTCGAGCGGAAAAGATTGTCATAGTGATAATGCGCTCCCAGATATCCAAGAAGACGCAGGTTGTTTTCGCTCACACGTTTTTCGATATATTCCGCAATACAGGGGGGATCGTGGGTGAGGACCATGACCGGGGTTTCCGGCGGGAGAAGTTTGAGATCCGCGTCAATCCAATTGAACTGTCGCTTCTGTTCAGCGGGAGGCAGAAGCCTGTATTCCGACAGGGGCGCGATGAAATGAATACCTCCGAAATTCCAGGAATAATACGGCGCCCCGAAACACTCTGCATAGTTCCCCATCTTGGGTTTTGACTTCAGTCCGTCATGACCGCCCCAGATCGGATAACAGGAGACGCCGCCAAGCTCAATCGCCTTCCTGAGTTTTTCCAGCTGGGCCGGTTCTCCGAATTCCGTCAAATCCCCCGGAAAAGTGATGAACTCGCAGCCATGCTCCTTCATGATGTCGCGGATCTCCGTCATGTCGTTTGCCAATTCCTCACTTTTCTTGAGAAAATCGTATTGGATGTCGCTGCCTTGAATGAATGTGAACTTTCCCGGAACGGATTGGCATTTTTCCAGCGTGAAAGCGATCCGGTTCTCCCCGGGAACCAATGCAAAGGAACGTTTTCCGGTCAGCCGCAGATAATCCGGATGAAGAATATAAACGAACGGCTCGCAATCCGTCGTGAAAGTAAAGTCGCAGGAACCGTCAGGACGGACCGGATAAAATTTTTCTCCGTCGCAGAGCAGAACATTTTTCATTTCCGGCGCTGTGACTTTACATGCGATACGATACTCCTCCGCCAGACCGGGGAGAAAGAACAGCATCATGAACAGCAAGGGAATCAGCGGAATCTTCTTCATTTCAAAAGTCCTGTTTCAATCATTTGAGTGTTTTGATCCGGATCATTCCACAGGCTGATGTTGAAGTTCAGCCGATAGTCTTTTTCCAGCGTTCCCGTGCAGTTGAGGCGGAAGAGAAGATCGAACGGAACATCCGGACATCCGCAGCTCCCGCCCGCCCTGAACTTCGGGGCAATGTTGACCTTCTCCAGAACCACGCCGCATATATTCTTTCCGATCCGGTCCAGAATCATTTCCACACACCTTTCCGCGATCTGATGCAAAGGCTGAATAACCGTCGCGATGGAGGGCGTCGTGTATTCGATGAAACTGTGTCCGTCGCATCCCACGAGAGCAATGTCATCCGGCACTTTCCAGCCTTGCCGGGTCAGACAGCGTGTGACTTTTGCCGCCAGAAAATCATTGGAGCAGAAAAGGGCGGTGACTTTTTCCCTGCGGAGGACTTTTTCCAGTTGTTCCGCGGAACCCTTCAATGAATAGAGATCAATACGGCTTCCCCCGGCTCCGCGGGTTTTCAATGCCCTCCGCCAGCCTCTTTCCCGCAGATTATTTGCCTGCAGATGGATCCCGAGAAAAGAAACCGCCTCATGACCATGTTCCAGCAGATGCGAAGTTCCCAGAAAACCGGTCTGTTCCTTATCGATGTCAACATCTGAAAAGCCGCATATCGTGCGGCAGAAAACGATCGGGAGATCAGGCATCAGATGTTTCGGCGGGGTCATCGGCGCTCCAAGAACAATGATTCCCTCCACTCCCCTGGAAGAGAGCGACTGACAGGCCTGCTGCAGTTCTGAAACCTGAGGAATCAGGTCCGACGCCAGAAAATTGTAACCGTGCGTTCTCAACATCTGGCATATTTCAGCAAAGACAGCATCGGAGTAAGGACTTCCGGGTGACGACAGAATTCCGATCGTTTTTGTCCGTCCCCCCTTCAGGCTCCGCGCCGCCACATTCGGAATATAGTTCAATTCACGCGCCAGTTTCAACACCTTCTCGCGAGTCTCCGGCGAAACACGGCTGCCGCCATTGCCTTCCAGCGCCGCTGCAACCGCCTGACGGGATACTCCAATCAAAGTTGCGATGTCTTTCATTGTGACAGGCATAAACAGACTCCTCGTAAATACACTATATCATGATTGCTCGTGTAATCATAATATAGTAAATAAAAAAAGGATGTCAAGGCATGCAATCAAAAAAATCCGGGAAATTCCCGGAAAAAGAAAAGGTGTGGGAAAAGGGTGAATTCTTTTTGAAGGAATTCCCATTCCCCGCACCTTGCGGAAAGTGAAGCGCCGGGTTCATTTAAAAAATTGCCCGGCAGTGATTCTTGTTTCAGCGGCCTTCCATCATCGCGGCGACATCGGACGCGACTTCGCCGGTCGGCTTGATGTTGAACTTTTCCACCAGAACCTTGGCGACTCCGGGCGAAAGAAACGCGGGCAGCGTCGGACCAAGCCGGATTCCCTTGACTCCGAGCGAAAGCAGGGCCAGCAGGACGGCTACCGCCTTCTGTTCATACCAGGCGATGTCGAAGGAAAGCGGCAGTTCGTTGACATCCTTCAGGCCGAAGACTTCCTTGAGCTTCAGCGCGATCACCGCCAGACTATAGGAGTCGTTGCACTGTCCGGCGTCCAAAACACGCGGAATTCCGCCAATGTCGCCGAGATTGAGCTTGTTGTACCGGTATTTCGCGCAACCGGCCGTCAGGATGATTGTGTCTTTCGGAAGAGCTTCCGCCACCTGTGTGAAATATTCGCGGTTCTTGTGGCGTCCGTCGCATCCGGCCATCACGACAAAGCGCTTGACCGCGCCCGACTTCACCGCAGCGATCACCTTGTCGGCCAGTGCCAATACCTGATTGTGCGCAAATCCGCCGGTGACGGTTCCGTTTTCAAGAGCCGTCGGTGGCGGACAGGTCTTCGCCAGCGCGATAATGGCGGAGAAGTCCTTCGAACCGCCTTCCGGACGATCCGGAATATGGGGAACGCCGGGGTATCCGGCCATGCCGGTGGTGAAAATGCGGTTCCGGTAGCTGTCCTGAACGGGCGTAATGCAGTTGGTCGTCATCAGGATCGGTCCGTTGAAGGAGGCAAATTCCACATTCTGACGATGCCACGCGTTGCCGTAGTTGCCGAAAAGGTGCGGATACTTTTTGAACTCCGGATAGGAATGCGCGGGCAGCATTTCACTGTGGGTGTAAATGTCGATTCCGGCGTCCTTAGTCTGCTCCAGAAGGTCCTTGAGGTCGCGCAGATCGTGTCCGGAGATCAGGATGCCCGGACGGGTTCCCACGCCGGTCTTCACCGTGGTGACCTCCGGATGTCCGTAAGTGTTGGTGTTGGCCGCGTCGAGAAGCGCCATCGTCTTCACGGCAACCTCGCCGCATTCCAGAATCAGCGCGATCAGCTCTTCCGCCTTCAGGTCAACCGCGGTCGCCGCCAGCGCTTTCAGGACGAACTCATAAATGCTTTCGTCTTCCTTGCCCAGCACGGCCGCATGATCGGCATAGGCGGAAATTCCCTTGACGCCGTAGGTCAGCAATTCGCGGAGGGAACGGATATCCTCATTCTCACAGGAAAGGACTCCCAGCGGAGCTTGAACATCTGCCCCGCCGAGCATCGTCTTCGCCCGTTCGATCCGCTCCCGGATGCGTTCGTCATCGAAGTTGGCGTTGGTGATGGTCATGAAGAGGGACTGGATCGTGAACAGCCCCAGTGCCTTGTCATGCTTCCGGGCGAGGGCAAGCATTTTCAGGGTCTGGATCAGTTCATCCTGAAGGTTGGCCGTATCGGCCTTTTTCCCGCACATTCCCTGAAGGGTGCAGCCGGTGTTTTTGCAGGTTTCCTGGCATTGAAAACAGAACATGCTCATGGTTCTCTCCTTTTTTACTGGTTGCAGGTGATATTGCCATCGATTCCGATGATTTTGATTTCAAGGGGGATATTTTTTCCGGACATTGCCATTGCCTTTTCGACGATTGCGACGGTTCCTCCGCAGCACGGAACTTCCATCCTCGCCACTGTGACGGAACGAATGTTATGCATCGTGAAAATGTCCGCCAGTTTTCCGGCATATTCGTCGAAACTGTGGTCCAGCTTCGGACAGAAGATGATCAGGATTTTTCCCGGCAGCAGATGCGTATGGAATTCGCCGTGCGCATACGCCACGCAGTCGGCACAGATCAGCAGATCCGCGTCATCGAAGTAAGGCGCCGCCGGATTCAGGAGATGGAGCTGGACCGGCCACTGGCGCAGCGCCGACGGCGTATGTCCCGAGGCCGGCGCCGCCGGAGTTTCCGGATGCTTCTGCTTCAGGAGTCTGGCCAGCGTTCCGGGACAGCCGCACGGAAGCTTTTCCGCCGGTGCGGTTTCGGGAACCTCGATCCCCTTCCCTTTCAGAACTTCCACCGCAAGGCTGTAGAGATTCTTCTCGCCGTGGTCCAGAAGATGCTTCAGATGGGCGCGGATGGTGTTGGTCCCCTGCCGGATGATGTTTTCCATGACCTTCTTTTCGTCGTAGGGTTCCGCCTCCCGCTCCGCCACGCGGAGAGCCCCCTGGGGACATTCCCCGACACAGGCGCCCAGACCGTCGCAGAAGTAATCGCTGATCAGACGGACTTTGCCGTCGATGACCTGAAGCGCGCCTTCCGGGCAGTTCGGAATGCACAACCCGCAGCCGTTACAGCGTTTTTCATCGATTTCGATCACTTTTCTTTTCATGGCGGACTCCTTTCCCGGTTATGATTCAAAGCCTGAGACAGCGCTGTTTCATTTCAAAGTTTTGCAGAGGGCTTCCCAGAGCCGGTTCCCCTCTTCGATCAGGTTGAAGGCGTGATTCGACATCCCCCATTGTTTGATCAGAAGGCGGACCGGACCGAGCACCAGACGGAACAGCATATCCACCTCGATGTCCCGGCGGATTTCCCCTGCCTTCTGAGCGTCCAGAAACATTTTCCGCAGGGAGCCGCGATGCCGGTGCATCATGTCGAGCAGCAGAGCGGAGTATTCCTCATCATCCATGAACAGCTCTTCGGAAAACATCACCTTGGCCAGTGGCGGATTTCCGGCCACCAGAGCAAAACGGCTCTTGACGAAAGTTTCGATTCCGCGCAGGCCGTCCGCCTCCCGGTCGGTGATCGCCGCCTCGGCCATCACCTCGAAATTGGCGATCATGGCCTTCACGATCTCCGCTTTGTTTTTGAAGTGACGGTAAAGTGCCGGTTCCGTGATCCCGAGTGCGCCGGACACATTCTTGATCGTCAGATTCTGGATGCCGCCTTCCGCCGTAAGTCGCAGTGCCGCATCGATGATTTCCTTCTGTCTTTTCGTCAGATTCATGATTTCACCAACGATGTTAGTTAACTTTCACTAACAATATAATCCGCCCCGATCACTTGTCAACCAGTTTCTGAAAAAAATCGCATTTTTTTATATTTACCCTCAACTTTTCGGAAAGAAATCTCCCTTCCTCCATGGCCACGAGAAAAGAAAATGTCTCAACGCCGGTGCTCCCCAGCCCTGAAAGCCTGTCATTTGAATTCATTACAAATGTTACAATAAATTACGCAGAAACGACGGATTGAACGTGACATTTTCGTCATCTGGTTTGCAAACAGGAAAGGAAAAATGTATTTTATGGAAATCAATCTTTCAGGGATCGGACAGTTCAAAAATCTCTGACGGAGGGACGGGGGAGGAAAACATGTCGAAACTGGTTCTTTTCATATTGTGCCTGCCGCTGGTCACCATGGCGGAAATTGTGACCGAAAACGTGTCATGGAACAACAACCAGAACGCTCAGGAGCTGTATACCACTCCCATGGGAAGGGTTTTCCGTTTCACGAGATGCGAAGGAAAAACTTTCCTTTTTCCAGAATCGCTGCTGCCGAACACAAAAAATCACCAGAAAGACTGCAATTGTTATACCTGTTTCTGTCGCAGGATGGTCCTTGACGGAGGAGTGCTGGAAATAGAACTTCCCAAAGAAAAAAAGAAGACTTCCAATAAAAGATATCTGGCCATTGACTTCCGAATCCGTGCGTTTCCTGCTTTGAGCAAAGACAAATTTTCCCCGATCGCCTTCTCTTTCCTCGACAGCAACAATAAAATCGACGGGTCCAAATATCAGGATCTGCACGGCATGTTGAATCTGGTCAGCAATTCACTTTCCGTATTGTATTCAACCACGACCGGAATAATCAACCCCCTTTCAACGATCACCTTCCATCCTGTTTTCAATCCCTGCTACGAACCAATTTCCATGCGGATCGTTTACGACACGGCCGCCAAAACAATATGTGTGCACATGAACGACGGCGTCACCAAACAGAAACAGGTTCAAAGTAAAGTCATTGCCATGAAAATGCGGCACTTCGGGATCGCAACCTTCCTGAAAGACAAGCAGAGGGAATACCGGACGGAATATCTGGAGGTTTCCGATCCCGTGATATACCGTTTCGACGATGAAGAGGAGCTCAAGGAACTGCCGCCCGTCACCTTTGTTCCCTATTCTTATGAAGCCTATGTGATCGACTCCCGGAGGCCGATCCAGAAGGAAGAAGACCTGTATCCCCTGCTGAAACGGCACAAGAACCCGGAAATGCAATACGCCTACGCGCTCCGCTATCTGTATGGTTCCGACAAGATGTTCGATCCGAAAAAAGGACTTGAGCTCCTCGAAAAAGCCGCGGATGAAAACCACGTCCTGGCACTCTATCAGCTCGGAGTATGCTATTTCCGCGGATACGGAGTCAAGCCGAACTGGACAAAAGCCAAAAGCTATCTTTCCAAATCTCTGGATTACGGTTTCACGGACGCGGGCGCTCTTCTCTGCTTTCTGAAAACAGAGGATCATGGCCGTCCCTGGTTCTTCGCAAAAGAATACGAAAAGCTCCTGAAACGGATACCTTATCGGGAAGGACATGGGACAAAACACGATCCTGAGTTTGTCCGATACTCCCAGGGGATGCTCGATCAGAAAATGATCTCCCCGAAACTCCTGCTCTGTGACTCCGTTGCAAATTCCTTCATCCGGAAGGGACAGGACAATCCGAAGACCTATTATGTAGATTATCTGATGTCGAAGGGAATTCCACTTGCCTGGTTCAGCAAGGAGACGTCTCCACTGCACCCGGACAAGGACCAAACGCTCCGGCTTCTCCAGACCGCCATGGAAAAAGGAGTCGCGGACGCGTATCCCTATCAGCTTTTCTGGCGGTTCAAGCTCGGAGAAAAGATTTCTCCCGACGAGTTCACGACATACCGCGATCTGCAATACGCCGACGAGCCTCTTTACTGGATTACGTCGCTGCTCGTGAAAAATCCGGACTTTCCGGATATCCCTTATTTTCTTTCCAACCCGAATTTCACATGCCGCATCCCTGAGTCATGGAAAAAAATGAACACCCCGGAAAGCGAACTCCTGATCGCTCTGTCATCCATGCAAAATCTGCGAAAAATAAGGTATGGGCAGCTCAATGGCACTATAAAGACCCTGAACGAGACATATGAACATCTGAAATCTGCGGCCGCCGGGAACAACCCTGTCGCCCAATATTGGCTCGGACGGTTCTACTATTACGATGACTTGCCGTATGACATCTGGAAGCTGGAAAGGAACGAATTCAGCAGGATGCAGACAGCCAGACGTTATTTCATCTCCGCCGGACGGAACGGGCATCCGGGCGCCGCACTTCTTCTGGCCGAACTGGAAATGAAACAGTTCGCCAAAAACCTTACGGCGGTCATCGCAACCGTGGAACCCTTCTGCAAGATCAATTATCCGAAGGCTTTTTACATCAAGGCACAGGCGCTTCTTGAACTGCACCGGGACAGGGAAGCCAATCAAGTTTGTGCGGAAGGAATCAAAGCGGGAGAATACCGCTGCTGGCAGCTGCTTGCCATTTCCGGAGACAGACAGAGCAAGCCGAAGCCGGACCTCCAATGCTGGTTCCAATTCGTCTCTGCGGACCGTCAGGCAAGAGCCATGGACCGTTTCGATCCTTTCTGGCCGTCCCCCTTCGAGGACTTCAACCAGTGGGAGAATGAAAACGATCCCCGCCGCAAGGAAGAAACGGATTCCGACAAGACGGTCCGGGACATCTTTCAGGAGGAAAGAAACGAGACCGGGAGCAACACTTCCACCGACAATAGCGTCAAAACCAAAAAGAAGAAAACCAGCAGAAGATAGAGTTGATCGCATGGAGCATTTCAAATTCAAAAAAGGCAATATCATGCCGTCAACTCTGCGGTTCCCTGGATTCCTGAGCTAAATGTTTTCTGAATTCCGCAGGAGAAACTCCTGCATAATTCTTAAACCTTCTTGAAAAATGATACCTGTCCACATATCCGAGCTCTTCCGCGATTTCCGGGATGCTTTTATTGGTGAAACGCAGCAATTGTTCTGAATGTCTGCAGCGAAGATCCCCTATATATTTTTCAGGAGAAAGTCCGACACATCTGGAAAAATTCCGTAGGAAATTGTTCTGCGACATGCCGACGCGTTTGCATAGGGATAAGAGCGGAATCGGATGCATGTATTCGGCATCAATGATGGAAAGCGCCTTTTCGATCCGGGAATCCATCGCTTTTCCAGAGGACATGGAAAACGTGCCGGACGGCAGACGAGAAAGGTAGTGGGTGATCACACTGTCGACAGCCAGCATCCGCAGTACCCCGTCCGGATTTTTCATGATCTCCGGATGCAGCTTTTTCATGAACCCGGAGGGCATCCGGTAAACTCCGGGAATGACGGCCCCGACATTGCCGGTCAGCGCGAATTGAATGTAAAATTGCGTAAATGGAGCCTCCGAAGTGTAATGCCGCAGCGTGTGGGGAGCAATCAGGCAAACACAGTCCCTCGAAAGAGCATACGACATTCCACCCGACTCAATGGCCGCCCCCGGAGTCTGATTCCACATGAGTATCCAGAAATGATTCGCTCCGAATCTGATTCGTCCCCACTCGGCATTTTCCAGTTGTTTGCAGACAATCACTTCAATGCCGAGAGACCATACCTCGCCGGAAATATTCATGATGTCATGGGAAAGCGGGCTTCTTTTGGTGATTTTATACATCATTTTTGGCTATTCCATACATTTCTTTCCCTGATATGTCGGTTATAATATACAACACAAAGGATATGCCTGCAAATCAATGAAAACTGAAACGCTGAAAACTTTTTGAAGGGCAAATCATAACCAGGAGAAGTTTCCATGAAGTCAAAAAGGAATTTCACATTAATCGAATTACTGATCGTGGTTGCAATCATAGCGATCCTGGCGGGAATGCTTCTGCCGGCACTGAACAATGCAAGACGGATGGCCAAAAAGGCAGATTGCATGAACAGCCTGAAACAATGGGGCGTCGGCTTTGTTCTATATACGGACAGCTATAAGGAATTTTTTCCTCTCCGATACGGCTACTCCGAAACGTATCCCGTCGGAGCCTCTGACGTTTTGAACTGGTGGAAAGTGATCGGAAGAGACCTGCTGAAACTTAGCATGGTTCCGAATGCGCCGAATTACATCACCAAGTCGGGCCGGGGTAAACTGTGTTGTTCTGAAGTCATATTCGGAAGCCAGCATAAAAGAACCGGCACTGTTTTAAGCACACAATACGCATACCAGTATAACGTCACGTTTGGACAACCTACAAACAATTATATGTCTCCATACCGTATTGCCAAGTTCAAACAGCCCTCCTCGGCGGCGGTTGTGGCTGACGGATGGGAAGATATCGATTATTTTGACCGGTGGATTGCTTCTTATGATGCGGGGAACTACAACACATGGCATTTTCAGAACCGTCACGGCAGTACGGCAAATATTCTCCGGGGAGATTTCCATGTGGATTCCGTGGATGCAAAAAAAATTCACTGGACTCATGTTGCCGACCGGACCATTCTTTACCCGGAACAGTTTTAGACTTTACATACAATAACATAAGGGTTACAAAATGAACGCAATCCCCCTGACTTTGTTCACAATTTCCTTTACATCCATGACATTGGCTGCCGCAGACCCCAAAATGCCGGAACTTTATGAAAATCCGCCGCCTAGGGTGATAAAAATTGATCGTTCAAAGAGTTTTCCGCTGATTACGGACGGGCAGATCAATTTCGAGGTTGTTGTGCCCGACGATGCCGGAAAACCCGCCGAATTCGCCGGAGAGGAAATCTGCGGTCTTTTGAAAAAAGCAACCGGCAAAAACATTCCGCTTGTCAGGACCCGTACACCGGGAGTGAAATATGCAATCGTGATGGGGGATTGCAAGCTCAGCCGTGAAAACGGGATAGATGTTTCAACGCTCACAAGGGATGCGTTCATCATCCGCTCGGTCGGAAATGAATTCTATATTGCCGGACAAGATGACAAGGACAAAGACACGAAGGCTCTCCTGAAACACTTTCAGTGGCTTTCCTCGGACGACACGTATGCCCGTGCCACCTTATTCGGCGCCTACGATTTTCTGGAACGCTTTGCGGGAATGCGTTTCTACTTTGTCGGCGAAATCGGAACCGTGATCCCGAAATTGAACAACTGGACCGTTCCCGCCATCGACATCATGGAACGGCCGGACAATCAAACCCGTTCCTATTATGGGTATAATTATCATCGCCAGCCGGAATGGCACACCTCGGGAGATGCTGTAGCCGAAAGCCATATCAATGCCTTGCGGCTGCGTACTGAAACAAGAAAAAACGTCACCAGCCACGGCCTTCAGGCGCTTGGCCTTTCCAATCGTTTCGGAAAAATGCATCCGGAATATTTTGCTTTGCGGAAAGACGGTTCACGCTTTGTCGAATATCCCGGGTTTATCTGTTTGACCAACAAGGAACTATGGAAAGAAATCCTTCTCGACATCAAATCGTCCGTTGCCGGAGAACCGCCGGAAAAGCGCGGTATACAGATATGTCTTGAAAACGGAAAATGTTTTCCGAAATGGTCGAACGAATTCAACAACGGCAGCGGAATCATCAATATCAGCCTGATGGACGGCTTCCAGAAGTGTCAATGCCCGGAGTGCCGCAAATATTACGAGAACGGGCACGGGATGGGAGAAATCGTATGGAAAATGCAAGCATGGCTGGCTGAAGAATGCAAAAAGGCAAATCTCCCGGTCTACCTCAAAACGGCCGGATACCATTTTTACAATAAACCGCCGAAAGTTGACCTTCCAGACAATCTTCTGGTAATCGTATCGGTGCCCGGTCCATGGGAAATGAACAGTCCGAAGCTCAAAGATACCGTCAGCTTGATTTCCGACTGGCATAAGAAACTCGGGCGTAAAGTTGACTTATGGGTATATATGATCAACCGCTGGAACAATCCCTGGACAAGCGATGTTCCCTTTGTTCCAGAATATACCCCGAAAACGGCCGGAAAATTTTTCCGAATGCTCAAAAATGACATCTCAGGCTCTTTCGTGGAACTTGCGCTCGAACGTTTTCCCATCGATGCCATGAATGCCTATGTGTCGATGAAAATCCTTTGGGACACATCGCTGGATCCCGATGCTATCATGGATGAGTATTATTCCGGAATGTTCGGCAATGCCGCGCCGATGATGAAGACTTTCTTCGAGGCGCTGGAAAACATCTGGATGAAGGAAATCTGTTCAACAACCGTCGATACTCCGCTCGGACCAGTCAACGTCAGACCGCCGGCCAACGATGTCTGGGAACGCATTTATTCAAAGGAACGCATCCAAACCTGGCAGAAACTGTTTGCAGAAGCGGAAAAATCAGTCGCCGCGGATTCCATTGAACGAAAACGCATTGATTTCATGCGTAAATATTTTCTCTCGGTGCTCGAGGATGCCTCGAAAAAGTATTATGTTTCCCTGTCGAATCTTCAGTCATTGAGGCATGAAGTCACAGGCGCTGAATCGCCCATAACGATTGATGGCGTTATCTCTGAGGACGCATGGAAAAAAGCGATTCCTCTTTATCTGGCAAACATCGACAGGAACAAAAGCACGGACATACAGGCATCCGTAAGACTGATGAAAACAAACGACACGCTCTATGTTGCTTTCGAATCCATGGATCCCATGACGAAAGAACTTGTCACCGGCAAAATGCCGGACCGAAAGAATGAGATATGGAATGCAACAACATTTGAGATGTTCTTCAACCCGAGCGGAGACCGCAAAAACTATTTTCAGTTAGCCTTGACGCCAGGCGGTGCGGCCTATGACCTGACCTATCCAAGTCAATCCTTCTGGAGTGACGACATCGCACATGCTGTAAAAATTTCAGACGGCAAATGGAGCGCCGAAGTCGCAATCCCGCTCAAATTGCTGCCTGGATTCGTGACAAAAGGCTTTCCTGCGAATTTCTGTTATTCGCGTCGGACGGAAGGAGCGAAGAAAACGGACGGATATTTTTCCTGGAGTCCTTACGTGAGCAAGTCTTTCAGTGACCCAAATTCCTTCAGCATCATTGCTTTCGATCCCGGATCTGTCGATAATCTTGTTGATCAATATGATTTCGAAGGAATTTCATCCGGCAACAACAAATCGAGACAAATCGGCAGACGCTGGATGTTCAACAAGACGGACCCGGACGCCTGCATCAAGCTTGATCCTGCCAATTTCATAACCGGCGGACAGAGCTTTTACGGATCTTCCAAACGGGAAGGGTTCATTCGGAACCTCAGTGTGGAACAGCACGGCGCCAAACTCAAACCAAATACGAAATACATCGTTTCGTTTTTCCTGAAAACCGATCTGGCACCCAAATCAGCCTGCTGGTTCCAAGTCATGACGAGAGGGCTGTACGTGGAAATTCCGAAAGAGCGTATTTATGGCAAAACCGGCTGGAAACAGTATGTCGGTGAGTTCACAACCGGCGACAATCCGGATATATTGAACTTCTATCTGATGCTTTACGGCGCCGGTGAGTTCAATCTGGATCATGTAATTATCAAAGAAGTAAAATAAGCATACCTCGCCGTTTGAAAGGAATAATTCATGTCCGAACGGCGAAAATGCTGAAAATAAATTCAATCTGGGAGAAAAAAGGAAAATGGCTCCATTCAGAATCGGACTTTACGGGTGTGGAAACCGCACAGTGGAAATCCTGAAAAAAACGGTGTCGGAAGGTCTGGCGAAGGTCACGCTCTGTTATGACATCCGTCCGGAAAAAGCCGGGCAATTCGCGGAAAAATACGGTGCAAGAGCCTGTTCCAAAGCCGAACTGCTGGAAAGCAATGAGGCAGATATGTTTCTCATCGCGCTTTTTCCAGCGGCCCATCCGGATGCGCTGCTCGAAACAATTCCCTGCGGAAAGCCAATCTACATCGAGAAACCCATCTGCACATTCATGAAGGATGTACGGCGGCTGGTGCCGATTCTCGGAAAAGGCTATGTCCATGTCGGCCTCTTCTACGATTACATCCCGGTTTTCCGACAGCTTACGGGGCTTGTAAGAAGCGGAAAAATCGGGGAGCTTCTCGCCATCAATTTCAACTGGCTCGATAACGGATTCAAGAAAAACATGACCGAACAGGAACTCGAGAACTGGCGTTTTCAGCCGGAAACGGGCGGAGAGCTCACACAGCACTATTGTCACTGTTTCGATTGGTTCCGCAAACTTTCCGGCGACTTCAGAAGCATCGCCGCCGTATCGGCAAAGTTTCATGACAATCCTCTTTGTATTGAGGACATTTGGGACTTTATCCTCACCCAGAAAAACGGTCCGCATATTTCCATGCATGCGAGCATGCGAAATCCGAGATTCACAGTCATCGGATATCTGGAAGGAACCGCGGGTTCTCTGGAATATGAGTGGAACGATCCGTCCTCCATCACTTTTTTCCCGGGCGGTCGCGGCAAGACTTCCGGAGAACCGATCCCCGTGGAAAACAACATTCCCGATGCGCTCGAAGAATTCATCGAACGGTTCAGGGCGGGAAAAAAACCGGTCGTTTCACTTTCCGACGGCATCTGGTCGGTTCTTCCGCCAATCTATGCGAGAGAAAGTGCCAGAATGGGCAAAACCCAATTCTTTCCGGATGCGCTTCAGGAACTCCTTTGAAAAACGGCGGCAATGTCCATCGTCCGATTTATCTTCCCATGGATATATATTCATAAAACTGACCGCAACTTTTCCGAGTTCAGCAAAAAGCTCCACATCATCCGCTTTCCTGTTTGCTTTTAGCCGCCCCTATGATATTTTACACAGGTGTCGAAGGGAAAACGGCGTCCGGCGAATGCGCAGGGGGTGATTCTTCACGATTTTTCGAGGTTATGGACATTCCGGGACACAGGTTTTTCCCTCAGTGAAAATTGCCGTCGATGCCCGACACCGTTATTGACATGGAATATCGCTGGAATTGTCATTGCCCATGTTGTCAACAAGGAAAATGCTCTTGAAAAGTTTGAGTTTACTGAAACAGCCACTGGCGACCGTCATGTGGGATTCCAGCCGGAGTGATTCCTCCTCTTCTGACACCTCTGTACATCGGACAGACCGTCCGCATAAATCATAATGGAAAGAAAATAATATGAAAAACTGGAATCAGCTGAAAGCACAGACAAAAAAAGAACCAATTACGCCGGTTCCCGTGATGACATTTTCAGATATCGTATGCCGGGAATGCGCCGTCCGGCTGCCGGAACAAATTGTAGATCCCCATCATCCGGAATCACTGGCCGGCCTCGACTACGGCAAGGAACTTGAAGTCAAGAATATGGCTGTCCGGAAACTTCTGGATGGCTTGAATCCCGGAAAGAAACTTCAGGAGATTCTTCCTTCCCCGAAACCGCGTCATTACCGCACCACCAGCAAACGGAGATGGCTCGGTGTCCGGAATCATTTTTCCTTCGTCATGGCGAATGGAAAAAACATCCGCTCTCTGCTGGACCCGGAAATCCATACCCTCATTTATGAGTTCGCCGCACAAAGTCTTTCCTTGCCGAAAAACAAAGCGCTGGCAAATGTTCTGAGTTACCTGATCATCCGGGGCGACTACACCCGTTTCTCGCTCATCTTCAATTTGAGTTCAGTCAACGGCACGGTTGTCCGCAACCTGAAATTTTTTGCTGACGCCCTCCGGAAGGAGTTTCCGGGAATCATCAGCTGCTTCCTGTATCTTGACGAGAAAAAATCCGATTATTACCTGGAAAGGGAACGTCCTGAAAAAAAGGTCTCCTTCAAAAAAATATTCGGCCCCGATGTCATGGACGTGACCATCGACGGTAAAAAAATGCTTTACCCGATCACCGCGTTTTCACAAGTCAACCTTTCCATGCTGGAAACCTTTATCCGCACAGCGCTCCAACTGCTTGAACTCAAGAATACGGATACCTTGATTGATCTCTACTGCGGCTATGGACTTTTCGGGCTCTCCTTGGCGGAACACTGTGCCAGAGTGCTCGGAATCGACTATGCGGGCGAAGCCATTCAAAGCGCGGAAAAAATCGCGGCGCACCTGTATCCGGGAAAACCGATCCGCTTCATCCGCGGAGACATCACGCCGGAACTTCTCAGAAGCAGGCTTCCGATGCCGTCTCCGGACGATAAGATTCTTCTGGACCCGCCCCGGTCCGGCTGCTTTCCCGGGATCATTGAAACGCTGGCAAGCCGGAAAGCCGGACGCATTCTTCATATTTTCTGCGGAACGGATACTATGAAAAAGGAACTCTCCATCTGGCAAAGCAACGGGTGGACTGTCGAAAAAATCGTGCCCATCGATCTTTTCCCCGGCTCCATCAATCTGGAAACACTGGTGCTTCTGAAACGATAAACAGGAAACGTTCGAATCCGACGACCGGGCAGTCGAGCCGACGATCCGCGCGCAAATCGCTGCGCCGTGGACCGCGTTCAACTACGGTCCGGCGGTTCCCCGGATACATTTTCTGGTCGAGACCGGGGAAACATTACCGCGTTTGCGACGATGGTCCAGACTCTCTACAGCCGTTGCTTGCAGGCCAATCCCGCCGAAATCGGTAAACCTGATCCTGATGGGTGAATACGAGAAGAGGCGGATGCGCTCAAGCGTCAGCTGGAGTATAAGCGCCAGGAGGAGACTCTCGACGCAACGCAGGAGGCATCCAAAAACCATTGGTATGGTCAAGTGTTTCAGTGTCTGGACAGCATCACGGGCGCCTTCCCTATTTGTTTTTTTCATTACCCGCGTTTGTCACTATTTGTGAATACTTATCAAGGACCGTCTTCAATTTTTTCGCATCAACTGGTTTTGTTATAAAATCATCCATGCCGACTTTATAACAGTTTTCCATTTCTTCTTTCATTGCCGCGGCAGTCAAGGCGATGATGGGCACATGCCTGCCCGAAACCCGTTCAAGTTCACGAATTACCTTTGTTGCATCCAACCCGTCCATTTCGGGCATCTGCACGTCCATCAAAATCAAATCAGGGTTGAATTCGCGGTATTTCTGTATGGCGGCATTGCCGTTTTCAGCTTCGAGAATCACTGCGCCTTGGAATAATTTTGACAGCATTACTTTCGTCAGCATCATATTCACTTGGACATCTTCCGCTACCAGTATCACAATTTTGGGTTCAGCATTCTCCGGCACCGTGTCCGCCACGGGTGTGGGCGCGGCATTTTGCCTGCCAGCCGCAAATTTCTCCCTTGCCGGTTCGTAGGCTGCAGCAAAGCAGGCAAAAAGCTGTTCCTGTTTCACCGGTTTGGCAATGCAGAAGCGAACGCCGAGTTTATCGCATTTTTTATGGACATCCGGATCGTCGGAAGATGAGTAGAGCAGAATCATCGGCTGTTTTTCCGGTGTCAGCTTCAGATTTTCCCGGATCAGGCGGATGGTTTCCAGCCCATCGATATGGGGCATGTTGTAGTCGCAGATAATGATATCGAAAGATTTTGATGTTTTCAGGATTTTCAATGCCGTCAATCCGTCGCCGCAGGATTCACAGACAATAGCCCAATTTGCCAGCATATGCTCCAAAATCAGACGGTTGTTGGCATTGTCGTCAATAATCAAGCAGCGTTTGATATGGGATATATCTTCATAGCCGCGGGCCTCCCCGTGTTCGGTGTCGGCGGTCAGGTCGAAGAAGAAGATGGAGCCTTTTCCCTCAACGCTTTCTACCCGAATTTTGCCCCCCATTTTCTGCACTACCATATCGGATATAATCAGCCCCAGGCCAGTGCCGCCGAATTTGCGTGTGGTGGATGCGTCGGCCTGAGAAAAGGCCTTGAACAGCTTTTCTTTTTGTACCTCTGAGATGCCGATGCCCGTGTCCCGGACCGAGATCGAGAATGTTCCCCGGCCACTGTTCAGGGGATTATAGCGAACCTTGAGTTCCACTTCGCCTTTTCCAGTGAACTTGACAGCATTGCCCAGCAGGTTGATAAGAACCTGATTGAGGCGGATCGGGTCAACCATGGCGAAACGGGGCATGGCGCTGTCTATATCCAGCAGGATTTCAAGTTTTTTCTTTTCTGCGGCGAACTTTACGATGTCCACACTTTGCTCAAACAACAGGAACATGTCGGTCTTGATGATTTCCAGCGTCATCATTCCCGCTTCGATCTTGGAAAAATCGAGGATGTCGGTGATGATGTTGAGAAGGGCGTGTCCCGACACATTGGCATTTTCCACATACAGCTGCTGCTCCGGCGAAAGAGCTGTGTTTCTGAGCAGGTCGGTAAAGCCGATCACACCGTTGAGCGGCGTACGGATCTCATGACTCATGTTGGCCAGGAATTCCGACTTTGCTTTACTGGCGGCCTCGGCCTGTTCTTTGGCGGTTTTAATCGCGGCCTCGGCTTTTTTCTGCTCGGTGATATCCTGGTTTACGCCGTATGTCTTGACCGTTTTGCCAGTGCTGTCTTTGACAATGAAGTATCTCACGGCGATATAACCGACGCTGCCGTCATCATAAAGCATGCGGTGTTCCAGGTAATGGCTGAGACTGGGGTTATCGGCCTCCAGAGACTTGCGTGTTTCCTCTCCGACCATCAGCGCATCATCGGGATGCACAAAGTGGCTGGCGTAATCGGAGATGGACATCTGGTAGCCGCCCACTTTCTCGGCTGTTGTGCGGAAGATCGCATAAAAGCTGTCCGAGAAGGTAAACGTGCCGCTGGCGATATCCAGTTCCCAGTAGCCAAGCTTGGCGATATCCACGGCGCTCGCAAGCTTTGTCTCGCTCGTTTTGAGGGCTTCCTCCGTCCGCTTGCGCTCGGTGATGTCCTGATGGGTGCCGAGCATCAGCAGCGGTTTGCCGTCCTTGGTCCAAGATATGACCTTCCCCCGGTCGAGCACCCAGACCCATTCGCCGTTCTTGTGCCGCATTCGCACCTCGAAATCGTAGTAGGCCAGTTCGCCACGGAAATGCTTTTCGAGCTGTTCGCCGCTGTGCTTCAGGTCATCCGGGTGGACATATTTCGTCCAGGTTTCGATGGAAACCGGGCTGATTTCCTCAAGGGTATAGCCGATTATTTCCGCCCAGCGCTCATTGAAGACAGCCCCCCCGGTCTGGATATTCCATTCCCAGGTTCCTACATGGGTGCCTTCGATGATACCGGCAAGCCGCATTCGTTCCGATTCAAGTTCTGCCTCCATTTCCTTGCGTACGGTTATATCGGTTTCGGAACAGCGATAGCCACGCAATGTTCCATCCGGATTCAGCAAGGGGATTCCATTAATGGAGAACCACCGTATTTCACCGGTCTTGCATCGAATGCTTTTGACCAGATCCCGGAACGGCTCCTTTCGGGCGAACACTTCGAATATCGCCGCCTTGAAGGACTCGCGTTCCCCTTCCTCAGGATGCAGATCGTAGAAATGCAGCCTGCCGACGAGTTCTTCCGGATCGTAGCCCAGTATTTCTTTGACAACATGGCTGACAAAGGTATAGAGTCCCTCAGCGTTGACTTCCCACGTAATCGTCCGGCTTTGCGCCGCCAGTTGTTTGAAGCGGTCTTCGCTCTTCCGCAATTCCTCCCGCCGCCGGTATTCCTCTGTCACATCCCGGAAGACCAAAACCGCGCCCAGGACCGCGCCAGAGGCGTCCTTGATGGGCGCACAACTGTCGGCAATCTGACGCTCTGTGCCGTCTTTGGCGATGAGTGCCGTGTGGTTGGCGAGATCAACATTCACCCCCTCGGAAATAGTGCGAAAGACCGGGATTTCCGCCGTCTCGCGGCTCTGTGCGTTGACAATGCGGAATACCTCCCGGATCGGCCGTCCGGCGGCCTCGTCGCTTGTCCAGCCGGTGAGCACTTCGGCTGCCGCGTTGAGGTTTACGACCACGCCTGCCGTGTTGCAGGCGATCACCCCGTCGCCGATAGAGCGCAGAATCGCCGAGAGATGCTCTTCGCTCTTGCGCAGCTCCGCCTGCTGGGCGCAGATGCCCGCGTCGGTGCGGCGCAGTATCACGAAGCTCAGACCGAACAACGTAGCCAGAATAAGGGCGCCCACAATGCCGCCCAAGGTTATATCGCGGTTAAACGTGGTCTTCAGGTCGGTGATGTCGTTCACAATCAGGATATCTCCCAACTCTTTGCCTGAGGCGTCGGTAAACGGCGATACCGTCACGCTCCAGTTCCTGCCGCCATCGGCAATACTCCGGCCTGTCGCGTTGTGATGATCCCCCAACGGGTCATGGTCCGCCAGCCGCGCAAAGGCGTCGGGCAGATGCTCCTGGCTCACATAGATGATCACACTATGGGGCAAGCGCTCCCAGTTGGGCTCGCGGCCCAGCAGACGCATTTCCGCTTCCCAAGCATCCCGCCGAATCACATCTTTTTTTATGCTGACAGCGATTTTAAGTCCAGAGGGCGTCTGCAGTTCTCGCAGAATCCCCTCAATCTCCTTACCCATCTCGACGTATCCCACGAGCCGCCGGCCATCGAAGACGGGCTGGACGATGCGCAGGGTGGCTGTACCCACCGCCCCCATTTCGATTCCCCATGCAGACTTTCCCGTACGTTCAACCTCCAATGTCAGGAAACGGTTGAGCTTGTCCCCGCGCAATTCCGGTTTGTGAACCCTCAGCAGGCAGACGCGATTTTTGTCATGGAAAAGTAAGTGGGTCAAGGATTGTTCCCTGCGCAGCGTTTCGAACAGGTTCCGCCAGTCGGACAGGAGACGCTCCGCATCTTTTGCGTTCAGTGCCTCGCGTACGCGGGAATCCAAAGCGATGGATTGCGCGGCCATGGACATGCCGCGGGCCTGCTGTTCCAACGCGGTCTTCACCCCCTGCTCAACCTCGCCGCTTATCAGGGCGGTTCTTCCGATCACACGATTGTAATGCTGTCGCCACAGGAGAAGAGCCGAGCTGGCAACTAACGCTAGAAACATGACTGTCAGAAACGGCAGCAGGCGGCGCATAACCGGCTTGGGCGAGGCGGAAGCCCGCCCGGCGGCAAACAATGCCGTCAGCAGGCCGATCATCAGCAGCAACGTCACCCCTACAGGCCAAGCGGCCCGTGCGGCAACTTTCCACTTCCAGTCGCGGGCGTCGATATCCATGCCCAGAACGGCGAGCACCTTACCACTTTGCGGATCTGTCATCGGGACCAGTGCGCTGACCCAGGTGCCCCATCGATCGGAGACCGGACCGACGACCAACGCGGACTTCGTCTCGAACACGCGCAGATATTCCGCCGACATCTCCTCATACACCTGTCCGGGCGGCGAGTAGTCTTTGGATTTCACCGGTTCGCTGTCAGCAAAGATAAACGAGGATCCATCCGCCTTGCGTCCCAGAAGATAGATGAAGCGGCAATTCGGGTCAGTGGCGCGGATAGCAACGAACTGTTCTTTGAGTTGCTGGTAGTCTGCGGATTCGAGGTCGGCCGCCGAGCCTGTCAAAGCTTTGATGCGTGCCACATTCACGGTTCTGGCTGCCAGCCACGTACGCCCCAGCAGATCCTCGCGCATCTCGCGTTCGGTACGGACGGTCAGCCACCATGCACCGAGCATTCCCGCCACGAGAATGAAAGCCAGCAATCCGGTGTACAAGCGGCGGCTTGCTATGACATCTTTCACTAAATGTAAAAAATTCATTGATCTCCTTGTTATGGTCTTAACACACCGCGATTGTTTTCAACGCTGTTTGTTGCTATCCAAATTTTTCTTGACACACAGTCGGACAACTCCCAAATCAATACATTGCCAACGTTGTAATTGTTTAAGATTACCATCCATAATTTATTGATACCAGTGCACCTAGTCCTTGTCTTTGACTGTTGCTGATTCAAGATTGACGTCAACCCGTTTGCCATACTATACCGCTTTCGATTGGAGATTGCAAGAGCTGTAATGCTCCCTTAATGCTCCCCCTTTTTCAAGGGCGGCATTACGGTATAACCGGCAAAAATTGTTACGGAAAATTTCAAGGGCGTGACGCAATGCCGAATGATTCGATTTTCAGGACGTGGTCGCTGCATGAATTCATAGGGAGTCATATAATATCCAAGGGGATCAGCGGAGAAATCAATGAGGGCATACTTGCTTCCTTTTTTTGATCAGACCTTGAAAACTTTTTTCAAAGCACAGCAATCAGGCGGAATCTTTATGATTTCTGTTTCCGGCGATATGCCTCGTCGGGAGAAATTCCGCCGAGAGCCTCCTGCGGCGTATTGTTGTAAACGTCAATCTGGCGTTGGATTTCGGTGTTCAACGCGGCTTCCATCTGTTCTTTCGGCACACCTTCGACGGCTCTCTGAATGGCATCATGGTCAAGGATTTCGTCTATAGACGGCAAGTCAACGGCCATTTGCCGCGCCCGGGTTTCGGCGGCTTCCAAATCGAACACGACGGAAATTGACGGTTCGCCTTCTTCAAGAAGGATCGCGACATTTTTCACCGGAACCCGGTCATCCGGGTAAACGTGGAATTTCAAGGTCGTCGCGAATTTGATCATATCGATTACCGGTTCCGCTTCCTCCGGGAATGCCCCGGCCAAATCGCCGTCAATATATTCCATCGCCTCTTCAATGGTATCGGAAATCACGGCAGCGTTCCAGCCTGTTTTGCAGTATTCGGCAATCGCATTCATCATATCAACGTCTTCCGAATCGTCGTCTTTAACTTTGCAGACCTCGGACCAAATTCCGTTGAAGATTTCACAGAAATGTTCGCCGAGTTTGTCGGTGTCGATATTCATGAGGATCGCACGGCGCGCTTTTGCCATTCGTTTTTCCGCCTTGGTCTTTTTCTTTTTCATATGCACTCCCTCCACTATTCTTCATCCAGATCGTCATACTGCGCCGGAGATTCGCCATGGGCCTTTATGACGGATGGATATTTTCGTTGCGGGTCAACCGGGAGAATATCCATAACTTCGATTTCATGGTTCCATTCGTCACCGAAATCAAATAGATATTCCAATTTCTGTTTGACGGAAAAGCCCAATTCCCTGATTTTGGTCTTGGCTGCGTTGAACTGTTCATCAGCCCATGAAACCGGGTCATCGCAACATTCCGGACAAGCGATAATCAGCATCTCACAGGAATTGTCCGCTCGGCTCCGAACCGCCGGGAATCCGAATCGCCGCAATGCTTTTTGCAAATCTGCCATGCCCGGAACCGTTTTTCTGACGGTGAAGCGGTAGAGGTGCTCATCATCACGGTCGAACGCCGCGAAAATCGCTTCATGAAGCTGTTCAAATGTCTGGTCGCCACAAATGAGAATATCGCGGTAGGTTCGCTTATCAAACATGAGTTTGACCCGGAAAACATATGCAATCGGAGCCGTAGTCATCGTTTAACTCTTCCTTGGTTTAAGGTTTTCTACAAAAGGCCAGCGGGTTCTCAACAAAACAACAACTCAATGCCACAGTGGTTTGAGCACCTGTTATATGAGGGTTCCGGCGAGCAGTTTAATATAACTCGGCCTCGGATCATTGCAAGAAAAATCCTCGTTCTTTTATGTTCGATGACAGTATCCCAGCAATCCGGGAATTGCACCGATATGGGTGATATTCCCCTCCCGCTGCCAATGGGTTGCGTTTTCAATAATGCATCCTCCATTGAATTTTGTGTTGGGGCGTTGCGTATGATAATATTCAAGCATGCGACCCCTTCGATCTGTTCGTTGCCGGTGGTCTGCGGTGGGCTTGAACCATAATGGCGCCTCAGCCAGCTGAAATCCCGCATGGCGATCGACCGCGGCCTTCCGGAGTGTGCCGGTTTCGCTCTCGGCTTCGCCCGCATGGTCATGCTTCTCTCAAGCCGCTCTGACATTGCAAACGTTTCTTTCCCGCTGGATTTCTGACTTTTTCAGCTCTTTTTTGTGCTCGATTCCGCTTTATTCTGATTCCTCCGGTTCAAGGTTATGACAATTAATTGACACTAAACGGTGTCAATTAATTTCTCAATTTTCGCACTTTTTTCTGATTCTCCCCTTGGTTTCGTTCCCTTTTCTGATTATTATTATAGCAGACAAGGAAACGGTGGAATCATGGAACGGACAGTGACACAGAAAAAGAAGAAACTCCAGCAGATTGCCCGCCGGAACGGCGTTTCCCTTTCCACGGTCTACCGGATCCAGCGCGGTGCGGGAAGCCAGAAGAATCCGAAATTCCAGTCCGTGCGTCAGGAAATCCGCCTTCTTCAGGAGAACCGTTCCGACATTCCCGGAAATCCCATCCTGATGATTGCCGAAAACGATCTTACCGCCCATGCCCTGGAATTTTACGAGCAGATGAAAAGAATCTGTTTCGAGCGGAAAATCGAGCTGGTCCTGACCTTCAAAAAGTATATTGCGCGAGACCTTGCGGCGCGTCCCTATTCCGGAATCATCTCGCTGATTCCCCTCGATTCGCCTCCCGCGGGAATTCCGCTGGTGTATCTGAACCGGCGCTCAAGAACCGGCCTCGAGTCTTCGGTCAGCATCGATTCCATGGTCAATTGGACCCTGATGCTGAACCATCTGCGTAAAACGGGTTCTAAACGGATCGGCATCTTCACCACGGTCGCCGAAATGCTCTCCGCCTATTATCTTGTCGCCGGAGTCACCCATGCCAATCTGCTTCAGGAACTTGCAGGACTTCCCGAGGAGCCTGAACTGATCTGCGTCCTCCCTCTGGACAAGAAGACCCATACGTCCGTCCTGCCGAAAGTCGGTGATTACTTCGCCTCCCTGAAGAACCGTCCCGACACTCTTCTTCTCTCTTCCGATATTTATGCACCCAGAGTCGTGAAACGGCTTCGCGACCACGGAATCCGCATTCCCGAAGACATGTTGCTGGCCTCTGTGACAAGTTATCTGCGCTCGGTCCCTTCCTCTTCGGATGAGACCGCCTACAGCCTTCGCGAGGAATATCTCGAAATCGACAGGATTCCGATCGTTTACGGTTCCTATCATTTCAAGGAAATGGCACGGGACGCCTTCGAGCTGCTTCTGGAGAAAATCAACCATCCTGAAGGAATTGCCCGCGTGATCGGATATACCCTGAAACTTCACGATTACCGTTTTGAAAAAAAGGAAAATGAGAGTCTTGAAAATAAATAATAAATTACGAAACAGGAGGAAAATAGAATGAAAAAGAGAGTCGTGAATTTTACATTGATCGAATTGCTGGTCGTGATTGCGATCATTGCCATTCTTGCGGGAATGCTGCTGCCGGCGTTGAACAAGGCGCGGAACCGGGCGCGCACCATCAGCTGCGCCAGCAACATGAAACAGCTGGGAATAGCCATGGGGATGTATACCCTGCAATACAATGACCAGCTTCCCAATGTGGCCGGATATGTCATTTCCGGCGTGGCAGTCTATCCCATGAGCGTTCTGGCGAATACCACTGGACTCGGTGGAAAGCTCTTCATTTGTCCTTCGTTTGACTACATTGACCCCGCGGATGTTTCTGCCCAGAAGATCGCTTCCTTCTCTCCTCAATATCTTGGGGAAAAACTCACCAACGGCGCTTCCGAAATGACCTATACCCACTACGGCATCAACCGGCTGGCCTACAGCGGAAGCCTGGGCGTGACCGGCAAGATCAGCCGGATCAAAGGGATTTCCAAGTATCTGGTCATGGCCGAAAGCAACTTCAACACCAACCACAACCGCGGGTTCTCCATCGTGGGGGAGAACTTCTTCACTACGGGGGCGTGGGGATGGCTCGATCCGCGTCACGACGGCCTCATCAACGTGCTGTTCGGGGACGGGCATGTGCAAGGAATCGGCACCGGTCTCCGGGGCAACGCCTCCTCCTTCACGACGTCGATGAATCCCTATCTCATCAAGTATTTCGCCGGAAATTCCACCGTCGGACTCTGGAACGCCGAAAAACCGCGCTGACCGCACCCTAAACAACTGATATAAAGAGGTCTTTCCCATGAAAACAAACTGGATTGCCGGAGGTCTGCTGTCTCTTGCCGCCGGAACCCTGATCGGGGCGGAAACGCTTTCCCTCACTTTCGAAAAACCGCAGAAGCTTACGTTCGGCGCGAAGACAGTCGATGTACGGGCCGGAAACGCCGAGGGGTTCCTGGTCTGCGGAAAACAGGGGCTCACGATCCCGGCTGAAACCCTGACAGGAGAGCAGGGAACCCTTCTTTTTGAGTTCAAACAGGAGAAACCGGTCGAAAAGGACCGCGTCAACCGCTATGTGATGACTTTCCGCTGCAACTCCCGTATGCGCGCCGGTCTGTATTTCACTTACGGGGCGAAGAATTTCCGCTTCCATTTCGGCGACCTCTCCGGGGATGTCTTTCATACCGTCAATCCTCCTTTCGAATATGGAAAGACATATTATGCCGGAATTGTATGGACTGGATCCCGCGTTCAGTTTTTCATGGACGGCAAGCTCATCGGCGACTACAAGCAGCCAAAAAAGATGGAAAACGTCATGGCAATCAATCTGGGGCCGTTCAAGGACGGCTGGCTGGCCCCGGAACCGTGGGGAGACGATACAATGTTCAAAACGCTGAAAGTTTTCAACCATGCTCTGACTCCGGCGGAAGTGGCGAAAGTCTGTGGCGCGTCCCTGAAAACCGCCAGCCAGACGTATCCGGGAATTCTGAGCATTCCCGCCAATCCGGAGAAGGCTCCGGCGCTGGACGGCAACCTTCAGGAGCCCTTCTGGAAATATGCCGCCTCTCTCCCGGTCCTGACGACCCTCGGAAAGCCGCTGGAAACCTTCCGTGCGCCGGCCGGGAAATTCCTGATCAGCGCCGACGACCGCAATCTCTATCTGGGCTTTTCCTACGCCATTCCCGCCGGGAACAAGGTCACCGCCGGAACCTTGCGCACGAAAGATTCCGAACCGGAAGTCTGGGGCTCGGAATCCTTTGAACTGTATCTGAAGATCGACGGCAATCTCTACCGTTTCGCCGGCAACGCGGCGGGCGGCTATACCGAATGGAAAAACAACGGCGTCGAATGGACCGCTCCGTGGGAATACAAATCCCAGCTCCGCATGCTGATCGACAACTCTTCCGTGTGGCAGGGGGAAGTCGCCATCCCGTGGAGTTCCCTCGGACTCAAGGGACGTCCCGACAAGCCCGTCCTTTTCAACGTCTGCCGGACATGGTGCCTGCCCGATTACGCCGCCGCTTCCTCTCTGGCATCCGACGGCTCCTACACCCGTCCTGAACTGTATCCCTCGCTGGTTTTCGAGAAGACGGCTCCCGCCCTTCAGGTCGAAAGCCAGACCAATCCTTCGCGCGGCGTATTCCGGCAGAAGGTGAACGTTTATTCCCCGACCACCCGCAAGCTCGTCTATGAGGTCGCGTTCCTGAACCGCGACGGTTCCTCGGAGCCGTTTGTCCTGACCTCGAAGGAACTCCCGCTGAAGAAGGAGGAAACCGTGGAAACCGCGCTGGATGCGAAGATCACCACGGGCGTCTATGACGCCATTCTTTATACCCTGAAGGAGAAAGACCGTGTCTACGCCCGCTGCATGGCTCCGTTCAAGCTCAATGAAGTCTATCTGGACGTTCGTCCCCGTTTTATCGCGGGATACCTCGAATTTGAAATCCAGTCCGCCCTTCTCCTCGGCAAATTCGGGGCGGACTGCGATCCTTCCCTCGTACTGGTTTCCCCGGACGGAAAAGAGCTCAGCCGCACGAAGATCGCGGGCGACATCCTCCGGGTTCCCTTCGACCGGAAAAATCCCGCCGGCGACTATACCGCGAAAATCATGGACCGGGCCGGAAAGACGCTCTCCAGCCTGACCGTCCATTTCCCCGGCATCGGCGAATGGGCCTCCGCCGAGTTCAGGAAAGACATCGTCCTTCCTCCGTTCACCCCGCTGAAGGTGAAAGGGTCCGTCTACGATATATGGGGGCGCAGCTACGTGTATGACAACTCGCTCTTCCCGACGCAGATCATCTCGCAGGACGTTCCGCTTCTCGCCGCGCCCTGCGCCGTCATGGTCAACGGCAGGGCGATTTCGCGCGGCAAGCTGACTCCCGACAAAACGGAAAATGTCCGCGCCGAGTTCAAAACCGTCGCTTCCGATTCCGACTGCCGCATCACCGCCGATTCCTGGGTGGAATACGACGGCGTTTCCTACAGCCGGTTCTCCCTCCATGCGGAAAAGAACCTCGCCGACCTCAAGCTCCGGTTCACTCTCCCCGCCTCGGCCGTAAAGTATCTCCATACTTCCGCGGGCGGCGCCTGGGGAGTCAAGCTGACCCGCCCGGTGTCCGACGGTAGTTTTGAGTTCGGGTTCTTCCCGATGGTCTGGCTCGGCATGGAAGACAAGGGAATCTGTTTCTTCACGGAGACGAACCTGAATTGGACCGGCCCCCGGAACAGCGTATGCTCCATCGTCAAAAACGGAAAGACAGCCGTCTTTGAAGTCCGTCTCAGGGAACAGCTCAAGGCTGGAGAAACCTTCAACTTCGAATTCGGCTACGTGGCGACTCCTGTCAAGCCTCTCCCGGCGGAGTATCCCTTCAACATGGTCGGCGACAACCATACGCAACTGATGCGCCGTCCGGATCATGCGCCCGTCAATGGAGTCACCATCATTTCCGTCCCGTATCCCCACGAGATCGAAAGCTATTTTGCCGATCTTCCCAACGAGAAGGATTCTCCGGCGGTCCCCGCCATGACGAAGGCGCTGAAAATCCGCGATTCCGCCGGAAACAAGGCCGCCATCTATATGGATGCCCGATACCTTTCCGACGAATACCCCGAAATGGCCGCTTTCAAGGATGAATGGAAAGCCTCGCCCGAGCGCACGCTCGACTATACCCGCGACGGCAAGAAATATTACCTTTACGACTGCTGTCCGGACACCGGTGCGAGCGCGTTCTTCCACCTTCACCTGAAACGCTGTCTGGAACGGTTCAAGGCCGACGGCATTTATTATGACTTCGGACGGATCGGCGCGTGCGGCAATTCCCTGCACGGGTGTTCCGAACGCTGGCCGATTCTCGGACAGCGCGAGTTCTTCCGTCGCACCGCTCTCGTCCAGTATCTCCTCGGAAACAAACAGCCGATCGTGATTCTCCACAATACGGACGATGTCCAGATCCCCGCGATTACTTTCGTCACTCATCTTTTCAACGGCGAGCATATCCGCCAGGACAGCAGCACGATCATGCACAACGGCAAGGATATCCTCGATACTTACGGCATCGAGATGTTCGCCTCCGAGCTGAGCTCCATGCCTTTCGGCCTTACCAACTCCGTCTATCAGTCGAACGACGTGCTTTCCCCGAAATACGGCGGAGGCAAGGAGGAACCCGAGCTTTACAAGTTCCGCATCACGCAGGCTTTCCTTGCAGGAACCCTTCCGCACAATACGATCCTTGCCCAGAGCCGTTGCCATTACGGACTGCTGGAGAAAATCGTACGGACGTATGATAAATTCAAGGTGCGGCAGGCGAAATTCATCGGCTACTGGGATGCTTCCGCGACGGTTCGGGGTGCCTCCGATATTTATGTGAGCGTTTATGTCCATTCGTCCGAAAAGAAAGCGCTGGCGGTGATTTCCCACATCGGAAAGAGCCACGCCGACCAGACGTTCGAGGTGACGTTCGACGCCCGGAAGCTCGGCTTCGTCCCGAAGAAGGCAGTCGACCTCCTGACCGCGCCCGATCCGGAGTATGGCGAGCTTGCCGTCATCCGTTCGAAGAACCGCGTCCCCGACCATCGCGCTCCGCTGAAGCTTGGCGACTTCGGGTCAAAGCTCGACGACATCCGGGACGGCGTCCTCAAAATGAGCCTGAAACATCACACTTTCTCGCTCGTGGAACTCTCCGAATAAAGGATTTGTGAAACGGGAACCGCGCCGGGTAAGCTTCTTTTTCCCGGCGTTTTTATGTAAGGAAAAACTCTTGATCCTGATTCATACCGGACTTCTGATTTCCTCCGGGATCGTCTGGATGATGGAATAACTGCATCTGGCACCCGGATAAATGATGGTGAGGACCCCGGACTACCTGCAATCGGACCAGTTTTCATACAAGACAGATCGAAATCAGGATATACCACCAGAATGGAGCGGAGATCAATTCCCCGTGGAGCTATTACCATGACGACCATTTCTCCGGAGATAAACAGAAGGACCAAGGTATCCGAAATCTGACCGATAATCTGCATCTGGCCGCAGAATATACCGCTTGATTCATGGAAGAACAGGAGGTTGAAATGCCGATCCCGAAAGAAGAACTGTTGCAGGCACGCTTGATCCAGACCGTGCGTAAATTTCATCTGAATTACCCGGGATTCCATAGATTACAAACGGGATGCCGTGTCTATCTGTTCACTCTCTGAACGGTCTTCCTGTAGTGGCGTGGGAAATTGCCAGCAACGAGTTGTGGCTGGCAATGGCGAAAATCGGTGTGGATGCCATGACCTGCAATCATGCCGTTGCACTTCGGGCGAAAGTCCGCGCCACAGTAATTCAATTGCAAACGTGTTTTCGTCGGATTTAGGGGAAGTTGATAAAAGAAATATTTGAAGTATTCGCGATACGCCAATCGTTACTTCTTCCTTCATCCGTAATCATTGCGCCGTTTTATTATGGCGCGAATATTGCACACCTCGGAGACACTTCATATGGGGATGCGCGACCCTAGGATTCTGGACATCATACCCCCTTGTCGGGTTTCCTTTTGCCATTCTTGAATATTCATTCGGCAAACTTCCTGTCAAAATATTCGACAGACTATTTTAATACATTCAGACAAGACGATGGCGGAATGAATCCAATCAAGAGCCCCGACTGTTGTGCGTGTTCCCCTTACAAATGTTTCCTTTTCCTTAGCGGATAAACGGAACCGGCATAACGCGCCCTCCCCTTGCATTATCACCCGGTATACCGTTTTCAACGGAAATAAAAACAATCATCCGGCTTTTCGTTTCTTTTTTGCAAATAAATGTCGAAGCTTCTGTTGAAACGCCCGGTCAGGAATGATAGATTATTTCCGCAAGGCAAGGGGGAATATTCATAAAGAGGGAGTTCTCATGAAAAAGAAAGTCAAATGCGGATATATTCTCTGGAGCATGACTCTCCTGATCTCATTTCTTCCGGCATATCTTACGGCCGGAGACGTTCCGGAAGCAGAAATGCTTTTTTCACCGGAACAACAGCGGGAAGCGGGCATTGAACGACAACGCAAAATGTATCCGGCGGATGTCTCGGAACGCGTCGGCATGAGAGCCTGTCTCGACGGCTTCCGCCTGCTCTTCAAGGAAAAAAAGCCGGACGAGGCCATGGCGGAATTCAACCGGGCGTGGCGGTTCAGCCCCGATCAGCACGGGGCATGGTGGGGCGCCGGTATCATTCTCGGGAACCAGGCTTCCGCCAAAGGGCTTTCTCCTGAAAAACGGCTACGCTGTCTACAGGACAGCATGAAACTTCTGGAAAAAGCCGTTGCGCTTGCCCCGGATGATGAAAAAGTCAACGCGCATTGCGACTATGTGCAAAGCTGCAACCGGTATGGGGGATATCTGCTCAGCATCGGAAAAACGGATGAGGGCAGAGCCATTCTGGAGTCGGGAGAAAAGAGCATTGCTGATTTATCCAAAACCTATCCCGACAACGGACGCATCCATTATCAATATGCGCTCAACGCCTTTTATTCCGGCAAGTTCATTCTGGCAAAATACGAAATTGCCGCGGCGGAACGGAACGGTTTTCAAGTCGCTCCGGATTTCAAGGCGGAAGTGAATAAACGAGCAGGCAGTCATGTTCAAACTGAGAAAAAGCCTTGACAATTGTCAGACTCCCGAATATCTGATGGGAGAAAAAAAATACAGGGACTATCTGAATAAATACCGGAAAAAGTTGGACCAATCTCTTCTGAATTATTTCGAGTGGGATTTATTCCATGACGGCACGGTTCCGGAACTCTGTATTTCGCCGAAAACTATCCGCATGAAAATCACCAGCCCGAATTTCCTTGATCCTCGGGATCGCTATGTAAATGTGAATTTCTCCGTGTCTTTTTGCGGAATACAAAAGCTGATTCTGAAAGAAACGGAGTCCTCATGTGGGGATTCCTTTATTTTTCTTTTTTCAGAAATAGGAACCCTTCGTACGCCGGGACAGGGGAGTTCCATCATTCTGAATTTTCTCGAATTCAGGTGCGGATTCTGGTTTGACCATCTGGAGGCAAACCCGGACGAGCCGCTTGCGTTTCGCCGTCTTCTGGCTTCCGGACAGCTTCGTGCGGAGGGACAGAACTTTTTATGTTAATCGGTTTTTCGGAGACAAATGCTGACACGCATAAAACGCAGAAAGAATACTGCCCCTTCTGCGGCGAACCGCTGAAGCGCGGAAAGCTCTTCGACGGGTGGCAATGCGCTGTCTGTATGGTTTCGTTTTCCATCCGGGAATTCGAATGCTACAAGATGGGGGTTCTCCCGGAGGAATTTCAGCTCGAAAATCAGGATTCCATCCGTCTGGACGACAGCAATCCCGCAATGTTCATCATCTCGCTGTTCTTCTCCATCCTCCTGCTGGTTTTCTTCCTTTCAACCGGCAATATGTACTGTCTCCTGTTTCTTCTTCTCACAAGTTTCATTTTCATTGCGTCCATGCGGAAAATCGAGCTTTTCCGCGCGAACGGCGATCTGTTCATTTTCTCCGGGCTCGGGAACCTCGGCTTCCGAAAAACGATCTGTTGTCAGGAGATTCTGTTTGCCGCCGCACGGGTCGGAATCGGCAACAAGAAGATGACAGGCAAAGTTGAAATAGAATTCCGCGGAGGGAAAAAATACGTCTTCGCCCACGGTGTCACTCCCCTTCGCGCGCTTTATCTTGCCGACTGGATCAACGGACGTTCTTTTTTCAAAGAAGGATCGGAACCGGACACTGATCTTCAAAGTAACGGCTAATCGCATCATCCCCCCAAAAAAAATGATTTTTTTCGAAAAAAACCTCTTGACAATTTCGAAATATGCAACTATAATTAACAAAAGAAAAGATAAACAAGTTAAATGAACATGTGCAACAATGATTACTTCACCCGCAAAAAAAGGCAGAAAGATTTCCTACGGGGAAATGTGCCGTGACCTGATGGACCGGATTCGTTCCGGTGAACTCGCACCCGGCGAAACGCTTCCCTCGGAAAATCTGCTGGCGGAAACATTCTCCATCTGCCGGAACTCCGTGCGCTCGGGGCTGAGTTCTCTTGAAAAAGAAGGCTTGATCGGCTGTCAGGCAGGAAAAGGGTGGTTTGTCCGCCTGCCCGACGGAGAAGAAGAACACCTTTCTCCTGTCGAATCCAAGATTTGCACGATCGGAGTCGACTTCATTTCGCAGAACGAATCGGCGGGATGGTATGACAACAAGCTTTTCTGCTCAACCGACCATGCGTGCAATCGTCATGGAATACGCCTTACACGTTTTTCCAGCGACAACCGGAACTATCTGCGTCCGGGTTTCTGCAACGGGGTGATCTGCGCGAAGTCCCTCATGAGCGAAAAGAGTTCAGACAGCCAACTGCTCATGCGTCTTCCGGAGCTGGGGATTTTCCCGGTGGCAGTCAACCGTCCGTTCGAGAATCCGAAACTGGCCTATGTTTCATGCGACTACCGTGCGGAGGCGCGGCGCGGCGCGGAATATCTCCTGAAGCGGGGACATTCCCGCATTCGTTATGTTTACGCCCCCTCCAATTCCTTTCCGGGTAAAGACCGCGTTCAGGGAGTTCTTGATTTATTTCCAAAAAACAGATTCGAGGAATGTCGTTTGATACAAATGTGCACCAGCGACATTTACACGGAAGAAATCATCAAAAACCTGAAAGAGCATGGAATTCCGGAAGCCGTCTTTCTGGAAAACGGTTCTTTTGCCCTTCCTCTTTTCAAAGCGTTCCAGTTACTGGGCATCCATCCGGAAAATACGCCCGACATCGTCTGTTTCGACGATATCGATTATCTTGCAAAATTTTTCGATTATCCATACGCTTTCATCAAAATGCCGCTGGATGTCATGGCAGCCGACGCCGTGGAATATCTCTGGAAAAAATATGAGGACGCCGGGTATCCCGTTCTGAAAAAAATATATCAGGCCGAACTGGTTGAAATTTCATGCAACAGATAAATAAAGGAGATGGATTATGAAAAAAGAGAAGATGCGGATTTCCGGAAGCGGTCATCGTTTCACATTGATTGAACTCCTGGTCGTGATTGCCATCATTGCGATTCTGGCGGGAATGCTGCTTCCGGCGTTGAACAAGGCACGCGTCCGGGCAAAAATCACCTCTTGTCTTGGGAATGTCCGGCAGATCGGAATGGGCGTAATCGGATATGGACTGGACAACAACGATCTTGTGCTGCCCATGAACGGAACCCTTCGCGGAATGGGCGGCACCGTCAACATGTATTGGATATACTACGCGCGGTATCACCTGGGGATCAATGTCGACAGCCCCGATGTGAGTGCGCCATATGCCACCAACGTTCCGGTGAAGTACCGCAACGGCATCATGAAATGTCCGGCACAGGAAAGTACGGTCGACTCTTTCGGATACGTCAACTACGGAATGCTGAAGTATTTCATCGGTGGAACGACCACTTCCAATACGGAATACGCCAACGGCGGCAGGTATCCGAGAATCCGTCAGCCGTCCCGGAAAGCCTATCTGATCGACTCCGTCTATCATAGCACCGGGGCGGCGGACTGGCCCGGTGTCGATATCTCTCTTCCGACGGTAAAAGGATTCTATGCGGTTTACAATGGGGGATGGGATATTGCCCGGCGACGCCATGAAAACAGCAGCAATGTCTTTTTCCCGGACGGCCATGCCGCCAACTGGACCGACAGGATGATGCAGATCGAAAAAGGCCCCTATTTCTGGAACTCATATATGTTTGGCACTTACGGGTTGGAATAAGGCATCATCTTTAACAACGATTTATTAAAAAAAGAGCGACAACATGAAATATTTCCTTTCAATCCTGATTCTCTGTTCTCTGCATATTCTTCACGCGGCAAATCTTTCGGGTCCTTTCAAAGCGGAAGCACTCGCCTTTTACTTCGTTCACAGCGGCGGTCCCCTGAAGCTGGAGGCGGTTCTTGCGCCCGTCAAAAACAGCGGGGCGGTCCTGACACGGATTTTCGACGCGGAGGAAAGGCTTGCTGCGTTCGACTACCGGACGTTTTCCGGTCCATTCACGCTCTTTCATGATTTCGGGACAGACGCGCCGAAAGGAATCTATCAGATCCGGACCAGCGGCATGAATTATACCGTCGACCCGAAGGCAATTCCGGAAACACCATTCGGGATCATGTCCGCCCGTTGCATGCTGAATTCCACCGCCCTGAATCAGTTTCAGAAGTTTTTCTTCCTGATCCCGGAGGGAACAAAACAGTTCGACTGGAGTTCCTACGGTTCCGAGTTGAAACTTCAGGATGCTTCTGGCAACCCGATTCCCGGGAAAAAGGCGGATGTTTCCAACCGAATCGGTGAAGTGTGGCAGGGAAGCATTCTCCTGCGTCCGGACAATCCCTACTATCGTGTCGGCTTCAACGGAATGCCGGTCATTCTCTGCGGCGACGCTGCCACTGCAAAAGCCATTCGCGGCAGCGTGGAAAAGGCTTCCGATGGAACTCTCTACGCGCACAAATTCCAGGTGCGAATGCACGACTGGCTCCGGAATCTCAAAAAATCCGATCTGGATGTGAAAATCGTGGATTTGCGCACGCTGAAAAAAGAATTCGAGGCCGAACCGAAGGCTTCGGGACTCCTGGGACCCTGGGGCATTTTTTCCCACATCAATTATCAGCTCCAGAATCAGAATACCACGCCGGGAAACAAGGACTTCGGAAAGGTCATCAACCCGGTTGCTCTGGCGGTGGTGAATTCGTTGAACACACCGTTCAACCCCTATTGCGGAAAACTGGACAACCGTCTTCTGGCTTCCGTTTTTCCGGCGTTGCTCCATCTGAAAGAAAGTGAGACGAACGAGGATTCCTGCAACAATTATTCAGGAGGCGACGCCCTTGGTTACGCTTCTATCGCTCAGTCGCTGGGCGAAGGCGCAAAATCCATCCGGGACAAGGCGCTCCGGGATCTCTGGATCGACGGAGCCCGCCGCACCGCCGACCGCTTCAGCATGTTCCGGGTTTCCTGTGAAAACCAGTCGTCCCACTGGCCGTTCTGCTACACTCAGCTTTACCATGCGACCGGCGACAAAACCTACCAGCGCATGGCCGCCGACTTTATCCTCGGATTGAGCACGCCGGAAAAGAACCCCTTCATGAAAACCGGTTATCAGGAGGAAGCCTACGGACCGGATGCCACTTATCAGGGACTGGGCGCCTGCTATCAGGCCGCTTACTACCGGATGAGCGGCGATCCCGTTGCGCTGGAAGGACTCCGGACCATCCATGACTTCATGAATCATTCGGTCGTCCGCGAACCGGATGGGCGGCTGGTCGGCGCCAGCAACTTTTCGCACCGCACCGCCGGTTCATGGATCAATGCGCAATATGGCGCGGGGCGCACGCTTCTGAAAGGAATCCTCCCCGAAGCCGCCGTATATGCACAGGAACCGGACAAGGTGGATTTCGACCATTCCCTTGCACCGGCTTCCAGCCTCAATCCGAATGCAATCGGATACGCCACGGCGGTATTCGGTCCGTTGCTTTCCGAATACCGTTTTCCGAATCAAAAAATCAAGGATGCGAAACTTCCCTTCGAAAAGAGCGAATCCTTGACGAAAAATTTCAACAATGAGTTCATCGCCGTCCGCCGTCCGACCTATTACGCCTTTGTCTACATCGGAAGCACCGCCCAGAAGTGGACATCCGCCCAGAGGCAAAAGACGGCCGACAACCCGAAACTCCCAACCTACAGATGGACACAGACGCAGGGCATTTCCGTCCTGTGGTTCAAGGGCTACGGCGCTCTGATCCTTTCCATGAACTGGGATGGCAATTCCGGACAGTTCCTCCGGGGCGATCTCCCGGACGGCAAAATCGCTTTCCCCGACTACTGGGACTTCTCTTCCCGTTTTCAGGGCAATACCCTTACCTCGAAAGGAACCTTGTTTCAAGCCGCGAACGTGAAGTGGGAACGTTCCACCGAATTTCTGGACAACGGAATCCGCCAAACGCTCACAGCAGCACTGCCGGCCGATGTTCCCTTTTCCGATCTTTATGAACAGATCCCTTTCCTGAAGAACAAGCCTTCCTTCCGCATGGAATTCCTTGTGGACGGCAAATACACTTCCACGCCCGGAATCGCTTCCGCGGTCCGTTTTGGCCAGAATGTAGTTCTCAAACTGGATTCTCCCCGCCTCTGTTCGCTCGGTCCTTCCCGGACCCTTTACGGGCAAGAGATCGCTTCCCTCCGCATCCATTTCGGGAAGCCGCTCAAACCGAATACAAAACTTCACATTGAATACACCATTACGGGAGACGCTGAATGAAAAGCGCTTGCATTGCGGCTCTGCTGGCTGCCGTCGGAATCCTTGCTGCCGACTCCGAAATCATCGGTCCAGGGAAGTATTGGCGCCCGCGCGAAAACATGACATTTTATCTGTATGACCGCTCAGGCGGAGGCTTCTCCCTGTCCGTGGATTTGCGCGACATGAATATCTATCTCGAAGGCCCCCGCCCCGCCTTTCTTTTTCTGGTCGATCCTGACGGCAAGATCGTCGACCGCAAGTTCGTCCAGGACGATGGCGTCGTGAAGAACGATTATGTCTGCAAGGACGGCGTCAGCGACCTTTTCATGGATTTCCGTTACCGGGAATATCACCGCCATAACTCGCCCAACGGAAAAATTCCCGGCAAAAAACGGTCGCCGCTTCTGGACGATCCCGGAAAGATCAAGCCCCGGACCGTGACACTCTCCGCCCCGGCCACCAGCCCGAAAGGAACCTATCGGCTGGCGGTTTCCGGATGCTGGGACCACTGGTTCAGCGTCACGCCGTCCCGCAAACTCGACGCAGGAATCCATCCCGGGCAGTGCGCCCTGTATCTTTACAAGGACCAGCTCCGGAAGGCATATCTTTATCTTCCGAAAAACACGCAGGATCTCGCCATCGCGCTCTCCGAAGAAATTGAACCGTTCAACTGGGAAGTGAAAACGCCTCTCGGTTCAGTGCGGGGAATCAGGAACTTCTACAACTTCACCGTCATCCGGAACGCGCCCGGCGATCGGATCATCCCCATCGAAGCTTCCGGCAGAACAACAGGCGCCATGCTTCACCTCAACGGCGCTCCGTTCCTCCTCTGTGAAACCGAGGAAGCCGCCAGGCTTTTCGCCGGATACGAGGATCCGTCGGTCGCTCGTCTGAAAAAAGCGGCGGAAAAATTCCCGGAAGAAAAAGATTTTTTCACCAAATTGACAGGATTCTCCGCCTGTTTCGGCTTTCGCTCATACGGCGATGCTCCGATCACGATTCCGGGAAAAAATCCCCCGTGGCTGTTCCGTACCAACTGGTGGGACTTCGGCGACGGCTGGTTCAAGCAATTCCCGAAAAGCAAGCTCCCGGACGATGTCATGTGCGATGTTCGCTCTCTCATGGAACAGTGGGCCCTTTTCCGCTATACGATGGAAATCGGCATGTGCACCAATCAGTGGGCCAAGATCACCGAACAGCTGGCGCACATGGCGGAGTTCACCGGAAGCCCGCTGATCCGCGAAGCCGCCGTTTTCAATACAAAACGCATGTGCACCCCCTACTCGCTCGGCCGCACCAATCCGGACAAGGATGCCTACCGTTCCGGATACGAACCCGACTGCGGACAGATCGACTGTGCCATCATGGGGGAAGCGCTGGGACACGACAGCGAATACAATCTGGAGACAGATGCCCATCTGAGCGCGGTCTACAAGGTGATTCCACTTCCTGAAATCATAAGCTACCAGCAGAAATATTACCGTTTCAAGACGCACCTCACACTCCCGAGGAGCAACAATGTTCCGGAATTTACATTCAGTCAGACATGCAGTCCGACCGACACCAATTTCCGAACCCGCTACTATACCCACAAGACCGGGGCTCTGGTGGATAAAATCCGCTACGGCGACCTCTGGGGCGGAAAGGCCAATCCGGAAAAAACGGCCTGGCCCTGTATGGAAAACACACCTTTCACGCGCATCCTCGACAACCGTTACGCTTTCGTCAATACCGGGAGCTACTACGCCATTCTGTATCTCGGCTACCCCTTCCCCGTCTGGCAAAGTTGGACTGCGAGCGAGTTCAAAGGCGACTCCGTGAAACTTTCCGGCTGGGGCGGCATGGGATACGGCGGCTGGCAGTATTTCACCGCCAAACCGGGCGGCCTTTCCGCCATATGGGCGCCCTCCTGCGGTCCCCTCCTCCTCTCGAACAACCATAACGTGATGTATACAAACGCACTCTGGGGACGAACCGTTTCCAGCATCCCGACGAAAGTTCTGAACATCGATCCGCACATCACCAGTGAAAACGCCTGTGAAAGCGCAGTCTCTTTCGACGCCGCGACCCGCACTCTGATCCGAAAGGGCGTTCTCCCGCGCACAGACCTCCGGTTCACCCGGAAAGTCGTGCTGCACGACAGGGAAATCGAGGTGGAACTGACGCTGGACGCGGACAAGGACACGAAGTTGCTTTCGCTTTTCGAGACCATCCCGCTCTATGCGGAAAACCGGACCCTCTCCGTGAACGGAAAAGTCATTTCGTTTCCGGAGGCAATGGTGACGCCGTCACACGAGTCTCTGAAAAAGATGGAGGGAACCGTTTCGGGCCTGAAACCGTTCACCGCTTCGAAATGGAGTCTGTTGTCTCCGGATGGAAAAGGCATGACGGTTGAATTTGACCGTCCGTACCAATTCAAATTGGCGCAGCTCCTGAAATACCGGAAGGAAGCCGCCCCTATGACCGGACTTTCCGCCGCCCTGCCCCGCGACTTCAAAGCCGGAACCCGGTTCACCATGCGCTACACCCTCAGCATCGACTGATTGTAAAACGCCTCTCTGTCTTGTGAAAAGCCTCTCGTGAAAAAATTCATTTTTTTTCTTCGAGGGGCTTGAACTGTATTATTCAAGTGATACGGTTTAAACAAAATGAACAGAACGGGGGATTAATGAAGGTCGATCCGGCAAGCAATGCTCCGCTTTACCAGCAGATCGCAGACGGAATCCGTGCGGAAATTCTTTCCGGACGGAGACACGAGGGAGAACAAATCCCGAGCGTCCGCGAGCTGGCATCCGCCCTGAGGATCAACCCGAACACCGTGGCGAAAGCCTACAGGATGCTTCAGGAAGAGGGCGTAATCGAAAGCCGTCCGGGCGGCGGCAACTACATTGCAAATCGTTCCCCTTCCCTGCTGGAATCCGAACGAACGGCCCGCCTCGACTCCGAAATCGCCAATTTCCTTGCTCAGACCGATTCCTGTGGGATTCCTCGTACGGACGTATTGAAACGACTCAAGAAAATCATTGATAACGGGAGGGAATCATAATCATGGACGTTCTCAAAATCTGGCGGTTCGAACTCCGGAGACAGCGCTTGAATCTCGGAATTGCCTTCCTCATGATCGCTGTTCTTGCCGTGTTGGCCTTCGGCGGAATCTTTCCGCATGCTTGGAAAGACAATCTGGCGGGACTCTTCATGCTTACCGTGCCACTGGGCGGACTTTTCCTATCCCTCGATGTGTTCACGCGAGATTTCCAGCAGGGAACAGCTCCATTTTTCTTCTCTCTCCCCGTAAAGCCGTGGAAAGTCTATCTTGCGAAATACCTTTTCAGTGTGTTCCTTTTTCTCGTTATTCTGCTGATTTCCGTCGCACTGACCGCATTCTTCACCAGCATCGGCACCCTGCCGTGGATCGTGGGACGGATCGACACCCCGAACGACACGCGCTCCGGGGCAATCGCCGCCCTTTGTTCCATAACAGTCTTTGCCGTGTTCCTCCTTTATCTCCATGCCTCGGTCGTGATATGGTGCATCGCATTCAAGGGAACAGTCGGAATCGCCGCCTCTCTGTTTCTGATTCCGGTTGTAACCCTGATATTTTATCCCTCCTTTGTCTGGTTCTCGCGGGATTATCCGGTGAAACTTTTCGAATGCGTTCCGCAGATTCTGGTGTATGTGCTGATTCTTGTTTTCATCGGCGGAATCTTCTGGTGCCGCGGAATCGGGATGGAACGCCCGATGTGGATTCTCGCGCTTAAATCGCTGGGAATTCTCTTCGCCGTCTCCCTTCTTTCCTTCACACTCTTCTATGGAATCCAGATCACAGAATATCTGACTACGCTTTCCAGATTTGAAAATACGCCCGGAATCGAAATTCCGAGGGGAAAGGTTTCCGTCATCCGATCCATATGGGAAGGCAAAATCCCCAAGTCGGCCGACGACGTGCTGAATTCAGACCTCAAAACAATGATCGAAATCCCTGTCGCCGACTATGGGAAATACGCAGACCGTCTGCAGAGGTTCTTTCTGAAGTCGAATGACTTCCTCACCCGTGAAATAAGTCTCAAACATTACGACAGGGCGCTCCGGCTTCTGGATGCTTACGAAAGTATCCCGGAATCCGTCATCCCGGAAGCGACATACTATGTTACCTTCTACCCGATAGAGGAATTCGATGAAAACGGACAGTGGAAAAGAAAAAATCCAAAAAGAATCTGTGCTGTTGCGGATACTTTCGTTCCCGGTGAATTTTATGAAGACAAATACAGATTGAAAAGGAAAAGCAACGATGAGAAAAAAGACCAACCATACCTCATTCTTCCTTTTGAAAAAGACACTATTCCGTTTCTGGACAAAATGATCGAACGAATGGAAAAACAGCCTGTATGGAAAGAGCGCCCTGTCCGCGTCCTGCCGCTCGGCAAGGAAATCTTGTCGAATTTTCCACGGAGACTGGAGAAAAGACCTGATTACTGTCAGGGACTCCGGACGTTCTTGCCGGGGATCGAAACACACGGCTTGTCCCGTTTCTATGAAACGGTCTGTTTTGTCTTCCGGAAAGTTCCCGAATCGAATTACGTCAACGAATGTCTGAGCGGAGATAAACTGCGGTTAGCGATCCGCATAATGAAGTCATGGATGTGGAGCGCGGAAACACGCAATGAAATTGCCCGGAAGGCCTTCCTCGGGGAAATTTTAGACTGCCTTTCCTGGAGTGAGGATATAAGGAATTGTTATGAAGACTTCCGATTGCGGAATGACTTTTATAATGATGTATCGAAGAAATATCTGTGGCTGCCGCGTCTCAAGCTCCGGAAATACGCACTGGAACACGGGACGCTTCCCGAAAACCTCTCCGATGCCCTTTCCCAAGAAGAAATCACCCATAAAGTCGGTAACAGAGTCTTCCGGCTCGAATACAGTATCCATCCGGAATATGAAAAATTCTACCCTCGTGGAAGCGTCGTCAGCCGTGACTACAAAGGGACACGACGGCACCCATTTTTGTATCTGGTAGAGAGAAAATCGTTTTATAATTCCATCAGTCGAATTGAACTCGACGAACCCGAAGAGAAACTTCCGGAAAAAGGAGTCTTGAAATGAGCGATACGGCAATCGGTTTTCAGAACGTCGAAAAGAAATTCGGGCGCAAAAAGGTGATCCGGTCCCTGAACATGAATGTCCCGGCAGGAAGCGTCTACGCGCTTCTCGGCTGTAACGGCGTCGGCAAGTCCACGAGCGTGAAAATGATGGTCGGCCAGCTCGAACCGAACGCGGGCGAAATCCGTATCATGGGACGCGATCCGGTCCGGGATGCCGTCACGCTCCGGCGCGAGATCGGCTATGTGGCCGAAAACCAGCGTCTTTTCAACGAGCTCACACTGGCGGAATACTGCGCCTTCCTCAAGAAATTCTATCCTGACTGGAACGATGAACTCTGCTCCTCCATTCTCCGGCGCTTCAAACTTCCGGCGGACGGAAAGCTCGGATCCTTTTCGCGCGGGATGTATTCGAAAGCGGCGCTGGTCGGCGCGCTCTGCCGCAAGCCGAGGCTTCTTATTCTGGACGATCCCACGCTCGGGCTCGACACCGCCGCGCGTCATGAATTCATGGACATGATTCTGGAAACCCTTCCGGAGTTCGAACATACGGTCCTCCTTTCATCGCACATCATCAGCGAACTGGAAGGGCTATGCGATCACGCGGGAATCGTCCGGGATGGAAAAATGGTGCTCGAAGGAGACCTCGATTCTCTGAAGAGCGGCATCTTCCGGGTCGTCATCCGAAAACCGGAAAAGGAACTGCATCCGCTTCCGGACGAAGTCAAACGGACGCCGAAGCTGGATACTCTCGAAATCGTATTTGGAGGTTCGCGAGAACCGGCAGAGAAATCGCTGGCGGAAAACGGGATCGCGGACTTTGAAGTTCATTCACTCTCTCTGGAGGAAATCTTCCTTGCATATTCGGAATAACGGATGTATAATTCATTGTCTATTTTGTATTGATTTTCTATGGGGAGGAAAAACAATGAACTTCTTATCTGACAAACGGTTTTTCTATCCGGGGATTCTGCTGCTGGCGTGGATCATCCTGACTCCGTTATACAACTATCCGTGGCTGATGTTCGCCCTGACGGGACTTCTCGCCGCACTGGCCGGACTCTGGCTCGCATCAGAGCGGAGCGCAAAACATTTCCTGATCGGACTCGGAGGAACAACCCTGCTCTCCCTTCCCGCCGTTGTCGCGAACGCACTGGACAACCGTCCGATCAAAACCGTGCTGAAAGAGTTCCTTCCGAACGATTACCAATGGCGAAGAGAATTTCTTGCATCCGAGACGATCCCCGACTGGACAACATGGGCTCTGCTCTGCCTCGTAATTCTGGCAACCATTGTCCTTTTCATCGCATTCTTCAACTGCCGTATCCTCGTCGGCAATCCGTATCTCTCGTTTCCCGCCGCCATTGTCGCGCTCGGGATAGCAACTTTCGCCTTCACATGGGCCCTTTACGGTCTTCTGGCATTTCACATGTTCATTGCCTCGAAAAGATATGCGGGAATCTCTTTCATGGAAAAACACATGGTTCCCGATCTCTGCATAACGACCATCCTCTTATTTCTGCTCCTGTTTTTCTGGACTTTTCTGAATCTCCGCCGCAAAGATCCGAACTGGAAAAAACTGCTGAAGGACGTCGGACTCACCGCGGGCTCCTGCGCGTTTGTCTGGCTTCTGTCCGCGGTGATCGCCCTCTCTTACGGACATGCCGCCATCGCGGAATCGGCGCGGCTGTTTCCGATGGCAAAACGTCCCGGCATTCCGCAAGCCCTGCTCGATGCGGATAAAAAACAGAGAGAATGGTTCCGTAAGTTCAATGAAGAGAATCCTGATTTTCAGCTCCCGATAGAATCTCCCTATTCCTGGTTTGCCGGGAGAACCTATCCCGTCACGGAAAAAATGAGGAAAACGACTCTCGACATCATCCAATCCCCGCAAGGGGCGGATTACTTCCGCAGGAATTCAGAACTGATCGCCCGTTACAAGGAAGAACTTCCGCTGTATGATTGGGACTTGCCCGCTTCCATTTCCGTATTGAACGGTTGGCGCGCTGCCGCAAGACGCACCTGCTCGCGGGCCGAGCTTCTGGCCTATCTCGGACGCGAAAAGGAATTGCTGCCGTCGCTGGAGGAACTTGTCGGATTTGAAAACGCTATTGAAAAGAACCAGCAGACGATGGATGAATCCATCATTCTCAGGGCCATTTGGTTCATGCGTTCCATGATGGTCATTCAGTTCGGCCCGGTATCGCCGGAATATGCTCCGTTTTACCGGAAGGAATTGGGCAAGCTTCTCAACTCACGTATCCGCATTCCGAATGCAGCCCCGCAGTGTGCGCGCGAAATCGAAAGGGTATTCCGTCTGCGTCCTTATAATCCGGAATTAGGCAATTCTTTGTACAATCGTCTTTTTTCCTTCCCGTTTTCGGCAATCCTGTTCGGGCACGACGCGTTCGCGCTCATGAAGCACAAGGAAGAAATTGAACAGCTTGCCAATCAGCCGGTCATCGGCAAAACGGAGCCCGGTTCCTCACAAACAGCGGTTGTCGAAGTAACAAGGATAACCTGTCTTCATGCGGCCTGCACGAAATCACTCATGATTGCCGCGCTTGCCTTGAAATGGTATCGCTGTGAAAAAGGACAATATCCGAAGACGCTTCAGGAACTGGTGCCGCAATATCTGAAACAGCTCCCCGTCGATCCGGCGGACGGGAAGCCGCTCGTCTATGAACGTCAACCGAATGACTCTTTCCGGCTCGACATGCCGTCCAACAAACATTTCTTAATCATATCCCGGTTGGAGTTCATCAGATAGCCATTCCGTCTGATAACCGCTGTTTTCAAAAAAAAAATTTAACAGGAGTCATAATGAAGATCATATCGGACAAACGCTTTTTCTATCCGGGGATTCTGCTGCTGGCGTGGGTCATCCTAACTCCGTTATACAGCTATCCGTGGCTGATGTTTGCCCTGACGGGACTCCTTGCCGCGGTCACGGGAATCCGGCTTGCGGAAGAACGGAGCGTAAAACATTTCCTGATCGGACTTGCCGGATCGCTTCTGTTCTCCCTTCCTCTCGCCGTCACCAGCATTTTGAAAAGCATTCCGATCGAAAGATTCCTTCTCGACGCCATTCCGAAGAAACTGGAATGGTGCTGCGCCGCGATGTCAATCCCCGACTATCCGGGCTGGATGCCTTTGTTCACGGTCGGCGTCATCATTTCGTGGGCAGTCGTGCTGTACGTGGCATTTTTCAACTGCCGTCTTCTTGTCGGCAACCTGTATCACGCCTTCATTGCCGGAATCTTCAGCGTCGCAATTCTGTTTTTCACGGGGATATGGGCCTGTTACGCTTTTGCAACCGTCTACATGTTCTTCATCCCGGAAAAAGATTTCGTGACATTCATCCTCGGGACAGAGCACACCCGTATTCTGATCGGACTGGTTCCGGCATTTTCAATCTTGATTTTCCTGCTTGTTTTCTGGACGGTCCGCAATTACCGCCGCAACGTTCCGGACTGGAAGAAACTGCTGAAAGACCTCGGCCTCTTCGCGGGCGGATGCGCCGCCGTCTGGCTTCTGTCCGCGGTGATCGCCCTCGCCTACGGACATGCCGCCATCGCGGAATCGGCACGGCTGTTTCCGATGGAAAAACGGCCCGGCATTCCGCAAGCCATGCTCGAGGCAGACAAAAAACAGAAGGAATGGAATGATCAATTCAGCACGGACCATCCGGACTTTCAGCTTCCAGTGTCATCCACCTATAACTGGTTCACAGGAGGAAACAAACCGGTCCCGGACGCCATCAGAAAGAAAACTCTCGACATTTTCCAATCTCCGAAGGGCGAGGAATTTTTCCGTCTGAACTCGGAACAGATCCGGCGCTACACACAAGAAATGCCGCTCGGTCGCTGGGATCTCACGGATAGTTCGATGTATAGGCTGATCGGATGGCGTACCGTCGCAAGATGGACCTGCGACCGGGCCTTTCTTCTGGCCTTTCTCGGACGGAATAAAGAGATATTGCCGGCTTTGGATGAACTCATTCCGCTGGAGGACGCCATTGAAAAATATCGGACCTCCATAATCGAATCACTCATCCTCTTTGCAATTCAGTCGATGCGGCTCGATACGACGCTCCAGTTCGGACCGGATTCTCCGGAATACGCGACATACTATCGCAAGGAGCTCGACAAGATTCTCCGGACTCCCATCCATATCCCGAACGAAGCCCCGCTCGCCGCCAGAGAAGTCGAAAGGGTTTTCCGTATGAAACCGTTTGCGCTGATGCCGGAAGAATCCTTCTACAGCCGCCTTCTCTCCTTTCCGTTCAACTCTATTCTTTTCGCGCGGGAAACCTTTCAGTTCATCGCCCTCAAAGACGAAGCGGACGCCCTTTCCAAACAGACGGTCATGGGGCCAATGGACAAACGTTTCATTCCGGAAACAGATGAGGCGCTTTATCGAAAAGCCATCATCATCGCCGCCTGCCGGAAATCTCTCTATAGCATCGCATTGGCATTGAAACTGTATCGGTGCGAAAAGGGAGAGTATCCGAAGACGCTTCAGGAACTTGTGCCGCAATATCTGAAACAGCTTCCGGTCGATCCCACTGACGGCTCGCCGCTCGTCTATGAACGTCTGCCGGACGGCTCTTTCCGTCTCTCCATGCCTGCCTCCTCAAAACATGAAATCAAATCCAAACTGGAGTTTTTGAGGTAGGTCGAGGGGAGTCAAAAGACAGCCTCCGCAAACGGCCTTCAATTCCCCGGCATCGGGGAATGTTCAATCAGCAGACACGGAACTGGTCCGCGGGCCACATGGGATTGTGAATGCCGAAGGGAACACCGTCCAATTCCAGTTTCAGGACGCGAGGGAAATCTCCTTCTTTTTTGAACGGCAATCCGTTCAGAATGAGCTTGTCGGCGTCTTGAACGAATCCGATTTTCTCTCCGTTGGAAAGCAGGGTGATCTCCCTGATCCGGTTGCCGATCCCGCAGATCATCCTTTCCGGACCGCGATAATCCGCCTGAAGCTGAATGTATGCGGTGTTCCCGTTCGCCACGGAAATCTCCTGATCCTTGTAGTTGAAAGGATGCGGAATCACCTTGTAAACGGCTTCCCCGTTGCGGTCCAGCCATGATTTCACACGGTCCAGAATATCTATTTCCGGCTCTCCGATCCGCCCGGACGGATCCGGCCCGACGTTGAGCAGGAGGTTGCCGCCGTTGTGCCGCAGGGTCATCAGAAGTTCGATGATCTTTTCCGGCGTTTTCCAGTGATGGTCATAACGGTTATATCCCCAGGAATCATTGAGCGTATAACAGCTCTCCCACAAACCGGCATGAGCGCCGGAATGCTGTTCGGAGGAGGCGACATCCTCCTCCAGTCCGCAACGGCTGGAAATCAGAAGTCCGGGCTGGAGATGCCGCAGCTCGCGGTGAAGTTCGGCCGCTTTCCAGGATTGAGGCGGAGGACAGCCGTCATAGAAGAGGTAATCGACCGGACCGTAATCCGTCATTAACGCCTTCAGCTGACGATGGGTCTTTTCGACGAAGCGGCTCCAGTTCGGAGCATTCACTCCACCCCGGAAGTCGAGGTCGCTCCAGTCGCCGACGGAATAATAGAGTCCGATGCCAAGTCCATGCTTGCGGCAGGAGTCGCAAAAACTCCGGACCAGTTCGTCCCCGATGAAATAACCGTCATGGTGCCGTGTCGTGAGAACAGCGTAGCGCATTCCCATCCGTGCGGCGGTCCCGACCCATTCTTCGGCAAGGGCGCCGTGATTCTTAAACTGAGGAATAACATTGAAGTATTCCTCATTCGTCATTCTCTCTTTGCTCATGACCCACTCGCCGCGCGCATAAAGCGTATACAGTCCGTAGTGGATGAACATCCCGTAGGCGAAATCATGAAATCTTTCTTTTGCGTTCATGAGTCCCATTTTATTTACATATTCCTTTTGCTTTTCAGGAGAGAGTTTTCCTCTGAAGCTCACCAATCCGTATTGATTTCCTTGATCTTCAGATTGGTAAACTTGATATTTTTATTTTCTATTTTACCGTGCATTATAACCTGCATGGATATGCTTACAGCATTCGGCCACCATTTATTCTTTTCTCCAATGCTTGTGAATTCATCCTGCATGGGGTGGGAAAGTTCCACAGCTTCTACGGGAAGACGATGCAGATTCGCCAGAAGAATTCCGTCATTATTGAACATTTGGCGAACTTTTACACCCGCTCCATACTTGCCTTCCCACGGTTGCTTCAGCTGGACTTCCCAATATCCGTCTTTTTTATTGATCGAATTGATCTGTTTCCAATAAGTATATTGGTTTGGAAGTCTGTCTCCAACAGCAATCGAATGTCCGGTTTTCCACTTTGAAGCATCCTTGACCTTGATTACCGTTTCATTTCCGAGTGTTGCCTCCGTCAATTCCGTATTGGTTTCAGGAACGATATGAAATTGATTCTCATTGACCAGCTTTCCTTGCGAATCTATAAAATAGAATTTGATGAAATACGGACAGTTTGACTCAACTTTTCCTTCAATCCGCCAGCTTTTCCCTTTTTCATATCTGATGTTGCGGGTCAGATAACAAATCTTGCTATTTGTATCCAGGGAAAGTGAACCGTCTTTTCCTTTGGTGAATTTTACCTCGGAACCTTTCGTAATATTGGCAAAGGTCCAGTTTTCTTTCTGAGTCAGATCGACATCCGCGGCGGAGAGCATCAGCGCCGTCAGAATTCCAATTCCTCCAAAAATCATTTTTTTCATGATAAAATCCTTTTTCTATTATTTTCCGGCATTGCGGTCCACAAGGAAAAAACGGTCACAAGACATCCGGTCCTGTGTCTCTTTGCTGTTCTTGTCAAATGACGGTCCCACGAATTTCAGGGATGCCCATACTTCAAATTCGCGGAATTCATCGCCTTCTGGATAATACGGGGCAAGAGACACGCTGATCCCCCACCAGCTGTCCAACGCCAAAAAACCTCCGCGCGGGATTCTTGTTTTCCCGACAAAATAGAGTTCGTACTTCCCCGGAGAACAATGACTCGCATCGATTGTTCCATGGGAAAGAGTCTTTTTTTCTGCGTTGTCATAGAAATCAAATCCGATTTTTTTACCGCTTTTTTCCATCTGGCCTTTTCGGAACGGCTGTGATTTCGCCTGTCCGCAGACCGCATCCGGGTCAATGACATTGAAGTGGCCTCCGCATTGCGGCAGTTGAATGACTTGTCCGGAGGGAAGCAGATCCAATGGCGACGGAATGGGTTTTGCCGCGGCTTTGCAGACCAAATAGGTATTTTCCGCACGGACTTTCATATGAAATATGTCATACCTCTTGGGCAAGGCGACTTGACGCAGCCGTTCAATGATTTGGTCGGGAGTCATTGTCCACTCCGGATATTTTTCCTTGATTCTTGCATAATGGTCGAGGGTCATCATATCCAGATCCCAACGTGCAAGGGAAAGATTTCCCAACTCCCGCGACTGTCCGGCAAGTTTCTTTTCGAGGGTGTCGAACATCGCCTGCCAGCGAACAAGACGCAGAGGCGTATAATTCATGATGTCACTGCCGGGACCGATCAGCCCGACATATTTCTTGGGCTCGCGCCAGACCTCTTCCAATTCTTTGACATAGGCAGTCATTTCCGGTGCGGCACTGCCATACATATAACGGTTGTATTCTTCCACAATCGGCCACGGATCCTGATAGGGATCAATCATCAGGCGCATCAGCAGATATTCCTGCATCGGATACATGCCGGGAGACGCGAGTCCGCACACGCCGATGCCGCGCACCCCGTTTTCATACATCAGTTTCATATCCCGTGAAAGACGTTCCACGAGTCCGAATGGCGCGGTGTTGATGCAGAGATAATACCAGTAAGTAATGTTCTTTGCGATTTTTTGCCATTTCTGCAAATTCTTCAGGGTGTCCAGATTGCGTTCCCCGTCCAGCGCCTGCCCCTGGTCATCGTCCACGGGAGCAAAATCGCAGATCCAGTTGTCCGGCATCTTTGCAATGCCTGACGGCGGAACTTCACTCTGTCTTTTCCGATAGGCAAGAGTGGAAATCATGAGTTCAGGAAATTCTTTCCGGACCTGCGGGCAAAGTTCGAGAAGATAATCATAGAGCGGACCGGCGACAGTTCCGTATTTTTTTTCCAGTTTCACGCATTCCGGACAGAAACAGAATGACCCGGGAACATCGTTCGCCCCGATCGTCAAGTATCCTTTCCCGCCGACACGTTTTCCACGTTCCAGAATGCGTTTCGTAAATTCCTTGCGCAAATTCTCGTTCGAGAAACAAAGCTGCATTCCTTCAATACGTTTTCCGTTTCTGTCCATGCTGAAAAATTCAGAATTTGATTTGAAATAATCCGTCGGTACATCCCATGGATAAAAGTTCTTATATCTTTCGTTGGATATATAAAGAAACAAACCGTGCCCATTGTCCAGCTCGATATGATCGGGTTTCAACAATCCTTTCATCTTGTTCCGCTCTGCAAAACGGGGGCTCGGATCTCCAGAGTTGCGGTAAATATACAAAGCGGCTTCCGGCTTGTATAAGTAGATCATATACGCTTTCCTGTAAAAATCGAATGCTATCTTCCGGCGCAAGTCTTTTCCCGCGGTCGTAAGATTTTTATGAAGCGGCACAAATTCACCCCCGTCTTCCGGATGGAACCAGCGGTAGCCGATTTCTTTTTCGAGAAAGTGGTAGACGCCATAAGCCGTTCCGTGATTGCCTCCTCCGATAATCAGCAGATCATTGCCGCGTTCCGTCACCAGCGATTCGTGATTGACAAGTCCATGAATGGTTTTCTCATCCAGAAGCTTGCGTATTTCCGGTGAATCTCCGATCAGAACCCGTTTTTTTGCGGATGCGGCTTCCGGAGAGCCTGACTTGACTCTTTTGAAGTCGGCGCCTGTGCTGCGTTTCATGATCTCTTGAAACTCGCTGGCGGCGAAACGGTCATAAACTCCGTTGGTTCCGATCACAATGACATAATCGGTTCCTCCGTCTTTGACCAGATCCAGACTGAATGCCTGCATCCACGCCAGACATGCTAAAATCACACTGCATTTCAACAACTTTTTCTGCATTTCTTCTCTTTCTTTCAATTTATAAGAATTTGAGACTCTTTGAAATCCGTATCAGCGATACCAGCCGGAGCGCTCTCTATACAGCGCCTGAAGCATTCTGGAATCCTTGTAATTGGTCACGTTTCCTGCAACAAATGAGAGGTTGATGCTTCTGTTATGGCGTTGATATCCGAAGTTGAACCAGCCGCCGTCCGTTATGGAAAAATACATCCAGCTGCTGTTGAATTTTGCAACCTGCATCATGGATGAACTGAAAGGATTATATATTTCATAATAGCTGTCATCGGTTTTTCCGTCAGCCAGATTAAAAGCCTCGGAAGGTTTTTTGATATTGCTGAGTTTTTTGAAGATGCTCGGACTTGTTTTAAAATGAGTGCCAAAATCCTGATTATAGCCGTAAGAACCATCCGCATAAGGGGTTTGATCCGAAGGGCAAACCAACGTTTTGGCGAGGGAACCCTTTTTAATGTAATCCCGCAATTGATCGCACCATTTTATCTTGGATGTTTCCGTCGTCGCGGGCAGAATCCATTCCTTGTAATCGTTGGTATAAAGATTGCACGCAAGAGCTAATTGTTTCAAGTGACTGAGACAGGCTGTGCTTTGCACTTTCTGTTTGGCCTTGTTGAGGGCGGGCATGAGCATTCCCGCCAGAATGGCGATGATCGCGATCACGACCAGGAGCTCTATCAATGTAAACTCTCTGCGTGTCCGGGCCCGCACCAACTCTTTTTTCCATGTCTGACTTCTCATTTTGGGACTCTCCTTTCACCTGTGCAGTGCTCAAAATAAAATTTTTAATAACGTTTACATAACTTATTATAACAGAAAATTTTCAAAAAACAAGGGGGATTTGAAAAAAAAAGAAAGAAAACAAAGACGCGCTTGAAAATACGCTCATCCGGGTGTAATTTAATCGTTATTAAAAAAGGATTGCACCGTTGAAACCAAGAGTCACCATCAAAGACATCGCACGTGAGACAGGACTGAGTCTGGCCTCCGTCAGCAACATCATGCGCGGCGGTGAAATGTACGCGGAGGCCACCCGCAAACGGGTCTGGGACACCGCACACCGGCTCAATTATGTGCCGAACCGTCAGGCGCAGGAACTCCGGCACGGCGCCAATCCGGAAATCAAACGGCTGAACCATCTCATCATGCGTATCAACCATCTGGGGAACCCTTCCAACGAAGACAATCCCTTCGAGGCACTCCGACAGCAGATTTTCGACTGGGAAACACTTCAGCGCGGCTTCTTCCCGACCGTCTACTGGTATTACCGCGAACAAGGGTTCAAATGTCCGCCGCTCATCGACAACCTGATCGACGGCGTAGTCCTCGGAATTCCGCACATTGAAATCATCAAAATGTTCCACGGACGGCTGCCCATGGTCCTGATGGATGTTCCGACCAATCCTTCAACGCAGAATATTCCCAGCGTCAATGTCAACATGCGAAGCGGTTTCATCGATGCCGTGAACCGGGCGATATTGCTCGGACACCGCCGGATCGCACTTGTCGGCAGTTCCGAAAAGAAACATTTCATTTCAGGCGATGTTTCCTTCCGGAACGACATTCTCTCCTCGCTGAATTTCCACAACATCGAAATTCCCGGGAAACAGATATTCTGTCCGGAAATCTCGCCGGACACCCATATAGCGGTCATGAACGACACCGCGGACAAAATTGCCGCCGGAGTCAGAAAGAAGCAGATCACGCTGATCCTGTGCGTGAACCTCTCCTATGCCTCCACGCTGTATGAACTGCTTCCTCAACGCGGAATCCGCATCCCGGAAGATGTATCCATCATCTCCACAGAATCCGGCCTGTCTTCCGATCCACAGCCGGTCACGAGCCTCTGCTACGACTGGAAAAAAATCATCCAGCAGACACTGGACGTGCTGGTCAAACAGATTCAGGGAGATGCGCCGGACAACTGCACCGAATATCTGATCCAGCCCATTTTCAATCCGGGAAAAACGCTGGCGGAAGCAAAATTCTGATCCTCTCTCGATCCGTTCAACCGCCTCTACTATTTATGCGGAGGGATCACACACGGTCTATGCCGCAGCCGGAATTTTCCGGGGGAAACGCCCTCTGCCTCCGAAAATTTCCGGGTAAAGTGATTGCTGTCATAAAACCCGCATTCATCGGCAATTTCCGTAATCGTTTTATCGGTCCGTTCAAGCAGAACGACACTTTCCTGGATTCTGCGGTTAAGGATGTATTCGTGCGGAGTGCAGCCGAGAGTCTGGCGAAAATAACGGTAAAAACTGCGCTCGGACATGTTGCTGCGACGGGCAAGTCCGGCAATTTCGAGTTCTTCCTTGAAGTGGAGATTCATGAACTGAATGGTTTCGGTGATCTTGAACTCCCAGCGGGCCGGCAGCGCTTCCGGGGTTCCAGTCCGCGACAATTTGGAAAGGACTTCCATGAAGATTCCCATGGCACTGAAGAAAGAACCGTGCCGGTTGACGGAAAGTTCATCGGCAAGACGCCGGATCAGAAGGGATACTTCCGCAAGATCGATGTCATTCAGATGCGCCACGGGCTTTGCTTTACTTTGAACCCCGGACGGCACGGAAGGATCCGGGAAGAAACACGAGAACAGCGGCAAATCACGGGCATCGTAAAACGCCATCGGAAGTTTCGGCGCGGCATAAGTGAGGTTGACAATCTCCATATCGCCCGTATCACGGTAAGCGTGGCGGTATCCCGGATAAAGAACAAGGATGTCTCCCCCGGAAATCGGCTCGAAGGAATTTTCCGCGACATGAACTGCGTGGCCGCCCAGGACAACCACGATTTCAGTAAAGTCATGGTCATGGAAAGCGTTTTCAGGATGTTCGCCTTTTTCCACATATTCGATGTAAATGGGAATCTTGTCGCCCGGAATATATCTCAAAAGCTGTGCGTGGTACAAGCTTTCATTTCTGCTTTTCATGAAGAATCCCTTCTTTTGGCAGAAAAATACCATTATTTGGCAAGAATTTCAAGGATATTTATTTTTTTTATCGTATAATTATGAAAGAGAAAGGAATACCTTGAAAATGGAAAACATAGTGAATGAAAGGAAAAAGAGGATGAAAAGGGAGAATTTCACATTAATAGAATTGCTGGTCGTTATAGCGATAATCGCCATTCTGGCCGGCATGCTTCTGCCTTCTCTGAATAAAGCCAAAGCGATGGCGCAAAGGACCAGCTGCATGAACAATCTCAAACAGATTGGGACAAGCACCGTTCTTTATGCGGACACCTATAATGGCTTCATGCCGATGACGGCGCCGAGTCTGACCAGCAACGCGCATCGCTGGTATTGGGCGTCGCACATTGCCTATTTCATGGGGACCATTACAACTTCAACCGGGTTCGTCACTCAGAAAATGTATATCTGTCCGGCTCAGCCGATGCAATATGGATATATGAGTATGACAGTCCCGACAGTCAGCCCCGTGTATCAGTGTCCCACCTATCTTCCGACCATGACAAGTGTCGAGAGCCAGATTGACGCCGGCTGGGGCTACTACAGTTCTTCGAACGGGTATCAGACACCGCATAAGTTCGAAAAGCTGAAAACCGGTTCCATCATTCTTTCGGAAGCGTTTTATAATGCATCCCTGTATCAGGCAGGAACGACCTATTACATGTTCGCGGGAGGGGATCCCATGTTTGCCAGTTATATGAGAACTGCCGTTACAACCTCGAACTATTACCGGACTCCGAATACAATCAGACATAAAATGCAATTCAATGTTTTGCTCAACGACACTCATGTGGAGACACTTCAGGAACGAACCCGTTACCGGGTCACGGATTCCTTTACCTTCTGATTTCCCGAAGACTTCTCCGGGTCGGCCATGGACATCGATATAGGGATGTCTCCGGACCAAGTGGAGTTTTGTAATGATATCATGCAATTCAAAAGGATAAAAAACATCTGACAAAGGGTAAAAATGAAGAAACAAATACAAGGCCTTCTGCTATCGTCCGTAATGGGAAGCATGGTCTGCTTCGCCTCAGAAATGCCCGCAAAATATAACCCGCCGTTCATGGAGAAATTGAACTCCGTGATAAAGACAACCCCTGTTTATGGAAAGAAGGTTGTCCGTTTTGCGGGGGAATCCGTCACAATGGTTTTTTATCCGACAGTAAACGAAATCTGTCTCGGCAAGGAGCAGATTCGAATCGGCGGCATGTCCTTGATTATAGACGGGAAAGCAGCAGCACGGGAGAGTTCCGTTTTTACTCCGGGAATCCCTGTTGTCTACACCTTTGCCGGATATCCGGATGTGAAAGAAACCTGGTCAATCAGAGAAAAAGGATCGATCAAGAGCGAAATTGCATCTTCCGGAAAAAAGACGCAACTAAACATCGCATTCATCAGTGAATTTTTCGGCGGAACCGCGATTGTGATAGACGGTCAACGTTTTCAGGTTGCCCCCAGCCGGAATGGAGAGACCTTCAGCCGGGAGTTGTGGAATGCTCCCGCGAAGAGAATTACCTTTTTCCCCGATTCCCCGGAAAAACGGTTCGATCTGCTCCCCGGCGACGGAGTGACCGTGCGCTTCACTTATTCCTCCGGCCGCTACGGAATCAGTCTCCGGCTGGTTCCCGGAGAAAAAGCGACAGCCTATTCCTATATCATTGAGCCGGGTCGGACCCAAGGGGATGTATCCATGTCTCCGGCTGGATACAACACACAGTCAGGGTCCTATGATTTCTGGAAAGACGATCGGTTGCGACTTCCGGACAACCATGCAAAGAATCTGCTTCAGAACAGTTCTTTTGAACAGGGAATGCTTTCCTTTTTTTTCCATCATTACACCAGCGGGGGCGCTTTTTCACGAAATCTGTGGGATGTGAAACCTTACCGGATTTCCGGGGAACAAGCCTTTCACGGGACCTCCTGTCTTCGCATTCAGAGTGACCGTCCCGACCGTCGTATCTATTCCTCCATTGCAACTCATCCGGTGATGCTCCCCCCCGGGGATTATGTCTTCAGTCTGTATGCCAAAAGCAGTCGTCCCGGCGTTCAGACTCTTTCCGTAACCCAAGTCGACATCCCGCCCGGAAGCAGTCCGTGGAACAAGAAAACATGGGAATTACATCATTTTCGACCAGATTCAGGATGGAAACGTTTTTCTTTCCCGGTTCGGATCAAAACAGTCATGCCACAGTTCTTTGTCATCTCCGCCTCCTCTCCGGAAGAGGCCTTCTGTTATGTGGATGCCCTCCAGCTTGAAAAGGGGAAAACAGCGACGGCATATGAACCACCTTGTGCGGAAGGACGTCTGGTCACTTCCGATCCGGGGAATTTTCTCGAATTCGGCAAGGAAGCGGATGCATTTCTGGAGGTGACTGCCACGCCCGATTCGGAAGGCATAGTCAAAGTCATCATCAAGGATTTTTTCGGAACGGTCAAACTGTCAAAAGAATATTCATTCCGCACAGATTCCACGGGAAAAGCCAAAGTAATGCTTCCGCTGAACGGTTTTCCGCGAGGCATTTTTGTTGTGGAAAACGACTACAGACTGAAAAACGGGGCGCAGCGGTATGAGTTCCTACGTTTTTCCGTCATGAATTTTCTTGAGAACAAACACAAAAACAAAAATCTCTTCGCCAATGCCTACATCGACCCTTACGGGAACCTTCAGATATTTCCAGAAGTGTTGGAGCGATATAAGAAAATCGGAATCGGTTCCCGTGCGGGAGTTGCCGACAATGAAGCTCTAACGAATCTCGAAGGACTGAAATATGGAGTGGATCCGGTAAGCGGCTGGGTAACGCGTGCCCGGAGAGGGATGAACAGGACCGGCAAAAATCCGGAAGTGACTCTGTACATCCCCGATAACATCGTCGGATATGCCGTCCCTGCGAAAAATATGAGTATCACAGATTTGGCCGAAATCACCCTGCCCTGTCACGACCCCGAACGCCTCAAGGAATTTTCAGACGGCGCCGCAAAACTCTCCGCGAGCGCTCCGTGGATTCAGGCATGGAGCAATCTCGGCGAGGCGGAGGGAGTGATTCCCGATTTCGCTAATGCCGCTTATGCCTCCGATGAGAATTTCCGCAACTATGTGGATTTTGAAGTCGCATCGGCGCAGGGACTCCGACGCGGCAATCCGAAAGCCATGATCGGAACATCTGCAACCTCCTGTCTGCGTAAAGATCGGATCGACTCTCTCGACAAGTTTCTGAACACTGTCGGAAAACGCTTTCGTTACGATTGTTTCTTCATACATACCTACCGCGAAGCCCCCGAATATCCGGATCTCGACTCCGATTTTCAGGACCTCTTCAAAATGCTGGACAGGCATGGATACAGCAAAGAACCGGTCATCTGCTCGGAGGGTATGCACTGGAAGCCCTACCGGGTGGAGAAATTGATTCCCGTCGACTGGGTCGGAACTCCGTGGGGGCCGTTCTCATATGACATGGGACATCAGGAACGTCTCGCATCCGCTTGGCGGGCGCGTCACTGGCTGGTGGGGTTGAAGCGTCAGGACCGCATCAAAGTCATGAATTCCAGCACGAATTTCTGGGGATTTGAAATGGACCCCGCCCTGACGCCATTTGCCACACAAAAGATATCCAATACCCTTGGCCGCCTTCTCGGGAACTCGCGTTTCGTGGAGGAAATCAAGATTTCCGCAAAAAGCCGCTGCTATCTTTTCGAGGATGAAATGAAACGTCCGGTCGCTTCTCTCTGGTCCTGCGATCCTGAAGTGGACAAAGGATATAAAGCGGCACCGGAACTGCTTGTCAAAGAACTGGCCCCCTGCTCCGTCTTCGATCTTATTGAAAATGAATTTACCTGGAAAGGCGGAAAGAATTTCCGTCTGGAACTTTCCCCGTATCCTGTTTTCCTGCGTGGACAAGCCGGAACACTGGCATCCTTCTCCGCGGAACTGAAGAATTCCGAACTCAATATCCTGACGGAACCGGCCGCGACCTCAGCCTTCCGGGTGGTTTCCCCGTCCGAAGGCGTTTTCACCCTCGGCAACGACCGGAAATCCGTTTTCAAGGCGGAGCTGAATGTAATGGGCAATATGCTTCCGCTGGAACTGGCTTCCGGCGAAAAGAAAAAAATCCAGGTTCTGCTGCCTTCCGAACTCCGTGCGGAAAAAATATCCTTTGAAGACTTTTCGATCCCCATACGTCAGATTCTTCCCTTCGCCGGCAACTTCACTTTACGCGAAACATTCTCCGGGCTTCTGGCAAAAAAGGTGAAGTCTCCCATTCGTCTCGACGGTTCTCTGGACGACTGGCAGATAATTCCCGCAATTCCGCTTCAATACCGGATGCTTGGTCCCTCTTTCTCCGCCTCCGGAAAAACGCCTTCTGACACCGATTTCAGCGCCGAAATGAGGATCGCATGGGATGATACAAAACTATATGTCGCCATTCAGGTTCGGGACGATAGTTTTGTGGTTCATCCGAGCCCGCTTCGCGAAGGATGGAAGAATGACTCCCTCCAGATTTATTTCGATACCTTCTGTGACGCCCGTTCCCAAAACAAAAGGGGACTCGACGAGAACGATTATTCCTTCGGTTTCTATTTCGAGAATGGCTCCTCCTCTCCGAAAGCATATCTGCATCATGTGCCGGACATGCAGCTCACAAGAGGCGTCCAGGCGGCAAAAATCGATACGGTTTCCTCCAATGTTGAAATTGCATGGAAGCGCACATCTGACGGCTATATCTATGAAATTGCCTTCTCATATCTCGGAATCCAGCCGCTCAAACTGGCTCCGGGAGAAGTTTTCGGCATGGGGATGTTCCTCAACGATCAGGACGGCTACAGTCCCATGCCGGCTTCCCACCTGATTTTCGGTTCCAGACAAAACCCGAACGGACATCCCGACACATGGCCGCTCATCTTCCTTGCGGAGTAAAAGAAATTGAAAGAAAAAAATATGACATCGGCACGGCAGTGGATGGCTCCGCCGGATTCTGAAGTTCCTTTTACGGCAGTCTACCGGAATCTCTTCACAGCGGATGAGGAATCGGTTCTCGAATTTGAATACTCCGCCGATGAGCGCGCCGCCTTCTTCCTCGACGGACAATGGATCGGGAACGGCCCTGAACGGGGGTGTCCGCAGAGATGGTATCTCGGACATATTTCAGCCGGGATCCAGCCCGGACAGCACACCCTGACGGCAAGGCTTTACTGCTTCGGGAAAGAATGGACCACCTACGCGCAGATGTCCATCCGGCACGGGCTGTATGTAAAAGAGAAAAGCGATCTTCTCAAAGATTGGAAATATGCTCTCGAAACGGGAATCGGATTTGAACATCCGTTCCCCGACTGGTGCGCCTATCCCCGCGTCCATGTCGGAAAAAATTACACATCCGGGCTACTCCGCGGAAAAGGCGGAATCTGGAACAAAGTCGATTGGTTCACCGATGACCGCATCCTTCATGAACCCGATTTGCCTCCGATGAAACATCGGGAAATCTTTCCGGATTCCATCTGCGGTTCCATAAAGAAATTCAACCGCTATGTCTGCGTCTGGTGCCATTACCGCTTTCACGGAAGGGGAAAAGTCCGGATCCGCTGGGCAGAAACGCCCTATCTCACAGAGGAATACGATCCGCTCGGTCTGAAAGGGAAAAAAGGGAATCGCGACGGCTCTTTCTTTGTCGGCAATTTCGATGAGTTCGAGGTGGACGGCGAACTCGAATGGCACGACTACTGGTGGCGCGCGGGTCATTACACGCAGATTCTCACGGAAGGGGAAATTTCCGTCGATAGCCGCTACTATGAAACCGGCTATCCCTTCCCCGCTTTTCATCCCGGATCGCCTCTGGAATCTGCCGCATACGAAACGCTTCAGGCGTGTTCGCACGAAACCTTCATGGACTGTCCTTTTTATGAACAGCTCATGTATATTGGAGACTCCCGGATCGAGGCGCTCTGTATCTACAGTATTACCGATGACCACCGCCTGCCCGAAAAAGCCCTCCGCGTGCTCTCCCTCTCGCAGATACCGGACGGCATGATCCTCTCCCGCTATCCAGCCAAAGAGGAACAGATCATTCCCTCCTTCATGACGCTCTATCTGCTGATGGTGCATGACTACTGGCGCTTCCATGGAAAGAATACCTTCCTTCTGGAAATTCTCCCATACGCCCGAAAAGTCGCAAACTATCTGACGTCCAATCTGCGGGACGGTCTTCTTTACCTCCCCGGCTGGAATTTCATCGACTGGACAAAGGAATGGAAAAACGGAGTTCCCGACGCACCGGGCACCAATTGCATCCTGAACTGGATGGCCGTTTATGCTTTCGGAAAGATGGCGGAAATGGACGACTCGCGCGACTGGAAAGGAATCACGGAGACGATGAAGCGGGCGATCTATCGGACCTATTACATTCCTGAGGAAAGGATTTTCGCGGACGACCCGGAAAAGAAGTATTTCTCCGAACACGCGCAAGTCATGGCGCTTCTGGCGTCGCCGGAGTCCGGAGTTCAGGAGGCGCTCCGACGGAAAGGTCTTGCCGAATGCGGAATCTGCTACTCGTTCTATTATCTGGAGGCCTGCCGCATGAATGGTCTTGACGACCTTTACGCAAAGCGGATGGCAAAATATGAAAAAATTCTCGGCGAAGGGCTCACCACCTTTCCGGAAGAGTTCGACAATCCGCGTTCGGACTGCCATGCATGGAGTTCGCACATTCTCTACTTCTCTCTGCTGGAACGGAAAAAGAACCAAGCCACCGTCATCAAACATCCACAAACAAAACGGAAAGAAGTTGCTTTTTCCCTGTAACAGGATTATCTTTTGAATCGTGAACCCCATGGGAAACATACTCGGATGAAATCGAAAAACATCTATTTTGCCTATCGCTCATTCTGGCCGGAACTGGACACGGTCCGGAAATTCCACGAATGCGGAATCGACACCATTTGCTTTTTCGCCTCGAACACCACCAATTCGAAGGGGCTGCCCTACAGTGCCTATCCGCTCATGTGGACGGCTCCTGAACAATATGACTTTTCCGTGCTGGACCGTCAGATCGGAGACCTCCTTTCGGCGAATCCGTCCGCCCGGTTCATCTGCATGATTGACCTCAATCCGCCGGACTGGGCCTGGAAAAGCTATCATGTGGAAAGCAACAGTTTCTTCGAAATGACCGCCGCTCTCTGTTCGCCGCAGTGGAACCGGCGCATCACGGACTACATGAACGCCTTCCTCTCCTACGCGGAGGAACACCACGGAGGCAGGATCGCTGCCTACCTTCTCTCCTGCGGTTCCACCAGCGAATGGATCGAATATTGTGAGCGGCATGGGCAGGACACCCCGTTCAAACGTCGTCGTTATCTGGAATGGAGAAAGGAAAACGGACTCTCCGATGCTACGGACATTCCCCCTCTCTCGGCGCGTCTTCAGGACCGTCTTTTCGGCGGGGGACTTCTCGACCTCGAACGGAACCGCGAATTTCTGAATTACAAGTGCTTTCTGGCGGACGTCACCGCGAAGGGGCTGATCGGTTTTGCCCGTGCGGCACGGAAGAAAATCGCACCGGACAAGGAACTCGGGGCGTTCTTCTGTTATTGCGTGGATATGCTGGAGACGCACAACGCCTATGAAAAAGTGTTGACTGCGGAAGTGCTCGATTTCATCGTGAGTCCAGGCACTTACCGTGACCGTCGCATGGGAGGAGGCAGCGGTGCCCAACTTCCGATCGCAACCCTCGCCGCGCATGGGGTCCGGTATCTTCATGAGGCGGACCACCGCACGCATACCTACAACCGGATTCTCGCACCGGGGATCGAGTTCAACTGCCCGGATGCCTTTCCGGACGAATCCGCCACTCTCGCCGGACTGAAACGTGAATTTGCACTTGCCCTGATCCGGCAATCCTCGCTCTGGTGGTTCGACATGTGGGGAGGCTTCTATCAGGGAGAAAACGTCTTTTCCCTTTTCCGCCGGATGAAGAAACTCTGGGAAGAAAACATCACTTTCCCTGTGGAAGGGGCGGCGGAAACCGCTTACGTGCTGGACTCCGACGGTCTGCCGTATCCGGCCACGACGCCGCGAACCGCAAAGTCGCTCGAATACAACTGCGGAACTCGCATCAAGCTCAACCGCTCGGGAGTTCCGTTCGACATTTTTTCCCTCAACGATTTCCTTGCGATTCCGGACCTTCCACGTTACCGCTGTGTCGTAATGGGCGTCCCCTTCGAGATCTGCGAAACCAAATTTAAGAAACTGCGCGAACTTCTTTTCCGCGACGGACGAACGGTCGTCTGGATCGGTCCGGCAGGGATTACGGATGGGCGCGACTGGAACCCGGAACGTGTGGAAGCCATCACCGGCGCACCGTTCGACTCGAAGGGAATCGTCAAGACGGTCCGGGATGGCTGGACTTCCGTTTATGTTGCCGATCCGGCATTTCTGGACGCGTCAGCGCTCAAGTCGCTGATTGCGGCATCCGGCGTACACGAATATGTCGCGGAACCTTTCCCTATTTTTGCAAACAGCCGTTTTCTTGCGGTGCATTGCGCGGAAGGGGGCACCAGGCGGATTGCACTCAAACATTCCGCTGGAAAAGTTACGGAACTTTTCTCCGGCAAACTTGTTGCGGAAAACACGGACAGTTTCGACTACTCCTTCTCCGCGCCCGATACAGCGCTCTTCCGCCTCGATCCGTAATTCCGGCAACAGACATTTCCTTCCACCGAACCCGAACCGTTATATCGGTTGTTGTTTCTGAACTCCCTTCACCGCAGACGGGTGCGGTAGAAGCGGGGAGAGTTGGAGGTCACTTCACGGAAGGCGCGGGAGAAATTCTGCACGCCGCTGAAGCCCAGACGGTCTGCCGTTTCGGAAACGTTCAATCCCGAATAGGCCAGCATCTCACACGCGCGCCATATCCGGAGTTCCCGGTGCATCGTCCGCGGACTCACCCCGAAATGCGCCTTGAATATCTTTCTCAGGTAGGAGGCGCTCATCCGGAACGATTCCGCCATGGCCACCACGTCGAGTTCGGCTTCGAGGCGGCTCTGGATGTAGAATCGCGCCTCCTGCATCAGCGCGGCGTGAGGTTTTCCTGTTTCCGATTGTCCAACTGCCCCGGCAAGGATTTCTTCCAGCATCTGCATGAAAAGTCCAGCCTGACACAACCTCTGCCACGGAAAATTTTCGTGCACATGGCAGATTTGCCGGAACAGGGATTTGATCGAGGGCGCCGTCCCGCTGATGATTTTTCCTTTCCATTTCGAAATTACGGGATCAGTTACTGCCGGATGCATCCTGAAAGCATATCTTGACAAGTCCGTGACGCCGGACGGAACATAGGCGTTCCAATGACTCCGCTCCGGATCATACAGAAGGTCGAAATGAAGGTAAATGCAATGCATTTTCTCCGAGGTGCCGCGCATCCAGTGGAGAGTGTCCGGCGGAATCCAGACCAGATCGTTTTCAAGCACTTCAAATTCCTTGCGGTCCACCGAAAAAATTCCTTTTCCGCTACCGATGTAAACGATCAGATAGTCGAGAAGTTTGCGTTCCCCGAGAAACCACTTCGGACGGATCGAATCGCCGCTCTGCCGGATGTAGGGGGAAAATCGGAAAAGCCGTTGCGACGTCTCCTCGGAAGGTGGACGCGCTTCAATTTCCCGGATGTCCATTTCATCCGGAACAGGCAGGTTTTGTCCGCGCATAAGAAATTCTCCATAAAAATCGTTTAAGATAAATAATAATCGTGCGGGATGAATTTTCAAGCACAGTTTTAATTGAAATCAAGAAAACAAAGCGTATTTTTAATAAAAACAATTTTTAAGAAAGGATTATTTCATCATGAGAAAGCCGGATTTCGATAATCTTCTGAAAATCTTGAAATGTGAAAAACCCGACCGCCCTACCCTGTTCGAGTTTTTCCTGAACGCCTCCCTGTATGAAAGACTTGGCGGCAAACCGGAAAACCGTTATCTGGACGCGTTCCATCGGGCGGGATACGATTACTCGACATATCACGTTGGATTCAGCTTCCTGCAGGGAGAAAGACATCATGAGAAAAGCATCTCCCTGAATGAAGGCGCGCTCATCACGGATCGGAAGAGCTTCAGGGAGTATCGATGGCCCGAGGTGAAGAAGTCCGATTATGACGTGCTGAAGCGTGTCGCGCCGGAGGTTCCCCAAGGAATGAGACTGATTGTCCCCGGCCCGGGCGGCGTCCTTGAGAACCTCATCGGACTGGTCGGCTATGAGAATCTGTGCCTGATGCTGTTCGATGATCCGGAACTGGTGCAGATGATCACCGACAATATCGGTTCACGGCTGGTCCGGCATTATGAAATCGCCGGAACCTACGATTCCGTCGGGGCGATGATCTCCAACGACGACTGGGGCTTCCGCACACAGCCGATGATGAGCCCGGACGACATGAAAAAATACATCCTGCCCTGGCATGTGAAGATCGTCGAGGCGATCCATTCGCACGGCAAACCGGCGATTCTTCATTCCTGTGGCAATCAGGCGACGCTCATGGAGAGCATCATCGAACTGTGCAAATACGACGGCAAGCATTCCTACGAGGACACGATCGAGCCGGTGGAGGAAGCCTACGAGCATCTCCACGGGCGGATTGCGGTTCTGGGCGGCATCGACCTTGATTTCATCTGCCGCCGGACTCCGGAAGAAGTCTTCCGGCGATCACGGGAAATGCTCGAACGCACAGAGAACCGGGGCGGCTATGCGCTGGGTTCGGGCAACAGCATTCCGGAATACGTCCCGCAGGAACATTACTTTGCCATGATCTCCGCCGCGGTCGGTCCCATCGGCCTCACAGCAGCGAAGTGCTGATTCCGAGTCCGCGGAGATCCGCGATGCGATTCTGCTCCTCGGCCTCGTAGAGACGCCAGATGAC